>Ga0233431_1001808_pt1 | contig 34038 bp, 45 predicted proteins | sample SI_118_April2016_FD_179867 | JGI IMG/M metagenome (GOLD analysis project Ga0233431, IMG submission 179867) | Seawater microbial communities from Saanich Inlet, British Columbia, Canada - SI_118_April2016_200_MG | ecosystem: Environmental > Aquatic > Marine > Inlet | place: Canada: British...
GTGTCGTCCTCGGCGATAAAATGCACATTACCGCTGATAGCGGCATGGCTTTCGGCGCTGCCGATTTCCTCCATGGTGGTAGATTGGCCGGTGGCCGCCTTAATCACGTCGGGTCCGCAAATGAACATGCTGGCGCTCTTGCGCAACATGATCACGAAGTCCATCAGCGCCGGTGAATAGGCCGCCCCGCCCGCGCATGGCCCGGCGATGACCGCTATCTGCGGCACCACGCCCGAAAGGCGCACATTGCGGTTGAACACCTGCCCGTAGCCGGAAAGGGAATCGACCCCTTCCTGAATGCGCGCGCCGCCCGAATCCTTGAAGCCGACAACCGGAATGCCGGTGCGTTCGGCGTAATCCATGATGGCGCAGATTTTTCCGGCGTGAACCTTGCCCAGCGACCCGCCCGCGACTGTGAAGTCCTGGCTGAACGCCGCCACCGGCCTGCCTGCGACAAAGCCGGTCCCGGTGACCACGCCGTCACCGCCCATCTTTTTGCTCTCAATGGTGAAGTGGTCGGTATCGTGGCGCGCGTGCAGGCCAAATTCCTGAAAGGTGTCGGTTTGGAAAAGGCCGTACAGCCTGTCCCTGGCCGTCATCAGGCCCTTTTCACGCCTGATCCGCGCCTTTCCCTCGCCACCGCCCGCTTCGGCAGAAGCCCGGCGTTCCGCCAACTCGTCGAGAAGTTCCCTTGAAATAGCCATCAGCCCCGCGTCGTCCACTGCCCCTTAAATCCAGACCACCCGGATTTGCCGATATCTTTCGGCCTGATCCGAGTGGTTTGCAGTATATGCGGGAACGATCGCGCGGCGCTAGTGGATTAGCCGCCCGATACCCAATCAGGAACCACACCGGCCTGAATGCCGAAAGCGAATTCCATGAGGGTGTAGGCGACCAGCATGATGAGGATCAGCGAGACGATGTTGATCAACAATCCGGCGCGCGCCATTTGCGGCACTGTTAGCTCGCCCGAGGCAAACACGATGGCGTTGGGCGGGGTCGCCACCGGCATCATGAAGACGCAGCTTGCCGCCAAAACCATGGGGATGGTCAGGAACAGCGGGTTTTCGCCGAGACTGACAGCCAGGGCCGCCGTCAAGGGCAGGAAGGCCGCCGCCGTCGCCGTGTTACTGGTCAAATGGCTGATGACCATCACGGCAACCACAACACCCAAAATCAAGGCGAACGTAGGCATTCCGGAAAGGCCACCCATGGCCGTCGCAATGGATGCGGAAAGGCCGGTCTGATTAATCGCCGCGCCCAGGCTGAGGCCGCCACCGAACAAAATCAACACGCCCCACGGCAATTTTTGGGTGGCGGTCCAGTCCAGCAGGAAAACACGATTCTGCGGCTCAACAGGAATAACAAAAACAACCAGGGCAGCGATTACCGCAATGCCGGGGTCGGTTACGCTGATGCCCGGAAGCCATTTGTCGATCAGTGGGCGGAACATCCACAGGCAAGCCGTGGTAACGAAGATGGCGGCGATGATTTTTTCACCGCGCGATATGGAGCCCAGTTCTTTGAGTTCCCTCGAAATCATGTCCTCCACGCCGGTCAGTTCCTTGACCCGGATGGGGAAGACGATATGGGTTAGAACAAACCAGGCGATGGCCAGCAAAACGATTTCAAGCGGAACCGCCATCACCATCCAGTTGGAAAAGCTGACTTCGATGCCGTAGGTTTCGGCGAAATAACCGGCTAGAAGAGCATTGGGCGGCGTGCCGATAAGGGTGCCGATGCCGCCGATGCTGGCGCTATAGGCAATACCCAGAAGAAGGGCCGGCGTGAACCGCTCTCCCCTGCCCTCGCCCTGTCCGGGCATGCCGCCCGCCGTGACGAGTGCAACAATGGAAAGGCCGATGGGCAACATCATGGTCGCCGTCGCCGTGTTGCTGACCCACATGGAAAGAAAGGCCGTGGCCACCATGAACCCGGCGACCAGCGCTGCCGGGTTGGTTCCCACAATGCGCAGAATATTCAGTGCGATGCGCCGGTGCAGGTTCCAGCGCTCCATGGCGAGCGCAATGATGAAACCACCGAGGAATAGAAAAATCAGCGGGTTGGCGTAGGGCGCGGCGGTCGCCTTGATGGACGAAATACCGAACAGCGGAAAAAACGCGATCGGCACCAGCGCGGTGGCCGGAATGGGGATCGCCTCCAGCACCCACCACGTCGCCATCAACAGGCCGATGGCCGCCACGGTCCATGCTTCTTCGGGCATGTCCCCGGGCGGGTCCAGCGCAATCATGCCCGCGAAAATCAATATTCCCGCCAGCAGACCCAGCGAGCGGCGCAGGGCAGACGGGTGACGGCCCGCTTTCGGGTTGGCGGCAGTTGCTGAATCGCGATGGGCGGCGGTTTTGCTGGTCATCAAGGGTTCCCTTCAACGCCATGAATTCGGCCCGCCGAATATATTGGGAGCACCCAAGTTTCGGGCCAAGTGGGAAGTTGGGATACCCCTTAACGACCCCCCTCACCAATTCCCATTTCACAGCACACCCATGCCGTGAACGCATGGCTGACGGGGTGCCGGGTTACGGGGTAAATTTCACCCTAACTTCACCCAATCCCTCGAATTTCCCGATGGCTTCCGAACCGATGCCCATGGCCGTCGGCACGGTCGCGCTGCCGGTTGAAATCAGATCGCCTGCGGCCATTCCGTAGCCGCGCCGGGAAAGATCGTTGATGGTCCACACCACGACATCGATGGGATCAATGCGGAACTCCCCCGTCAGACCGGGGGCCGCAACCTCGCCGTCGATGATGAGATCGACCGGCGCTGCCGCGAAATCCACATCCCGCCAATTGGCCACTTCCGGACCAACCACATAGGCGGCGAAACCACCATTGTCGGCTATCATCGCCAAGGGTTGCGGGGTTGCCATGGCGACGCGATTGTCGGCAATCTCGAAGCACAGAAGGATGGCGCCGGTAGCCGCCGCCACTTCGGCATAGGTGTATTCGGCATCGCGCGGCGGAAGGTCGTTCTTCAAGCGAGCGGCAAACTCCGGCTCCACCTTGGGCGCGGAAAAATGACCGGCACGCACGGACGCGCCATCGTCAAAGATACATTCCTTGAAAATCCGTCCCGGAACCGGCGCGGTGACGCCAAACTGACGCATGGTGCCGGGCGCGCTCATGCCCAGTTTCCAGCCCGCGCAGGTCAGGCCGAGGTTTTCGGCCATGGCGTCCTGAATGGCATAGGAATCTTCGCGTTCCTGTGGGCTGCAATCGGCAGGAATTTCAGGCAGTTGGTCATGTCGGTTATAGGCGTCGGCAAGCAATTTCGCGGCGGTCGCGATTTTTTCCGGTGTCATTTTCGTTCCCCACTTCCAATTTTTTTTCAAGTTAACGAATTAGCCGCGATGAAGCTGCAGAAATCTTTCGGCGGCAAGGATGTCACTGTGCAGTTTGTCGCGTCGGGCAAAGGCTTCGTCATCCGCGCCCCATTTCTCGATCTGATAGCTCTCGTCCAGCTGCGAGGCGGCGAAGGCTTCCTCGCCACCAATCCGTCCGTTCATGAGCGCGAGCGCAACGACGATGGAACCCGCCGCCGCCGTAACGCTGGAAAGGACCGCGATCTCGAAATCATCAAATACCTCGACCGTTTTGCGAAGCGTGGCAGCAACTCCGGGCGACTGGCTTACCGGCATCACCCCTCGTGTTACCGTGAACTGCGCGCCTGTCTCTCCGCGCACCCAATCCAGCAGCGGCTGCCAGGCCGCATGTTGGCGGTCCACCAGATCGTCGGGTTCAGCGGCCCGGTAACACAACAGATCGGTTCCGGCATAGGCGAGGATTTTGCCAATGATCGCGTCGCGGTTCTTGCGCACCCCATCAATGGCCGATACCGCCAACTGCTGGGCAGGCATGGTATCGGGCTCGATTTCCTCTTCCTGGGCTTCCCATTCCGACGCAATCGCGGCGGCCAGAACTTGCGTTGAAACGCTCAGAACAGCGCCAACGGGCGTCTTAACCGGACGTCCGTCCAGAAGAACCGTAAAGCCATCTTGCGATTCGCCGGTTTCGGCGGATTTGTAAAAACGTTTAGGTGTCCACATGAACCGGTCTTTTGTTTTTCCCTATTTCTTTTTGCCGCCGAACAGGCCGCCCAGAGCACTCCCCAAACCCTCCATCACACCGGCGGGTTTTTTTTGCTCTTCTTTGGCGGGCGCAGGCGCCGACTGGGTCGAACTCGTGGATTTTTTAGCCGCCTTTTTTGGCGGGGCCTTACCCAACGCCGTCAGACACGGGTAATCGTCCTTGGTAGCTGCACCGACCAGGGCTTCACCCAGAATGGAAAGTCCGCCCGTTGCAATGGCCGCGCCCATCGACGCCGCCTTTTTCGCCGCGCCCGCCGCGTCCAACCCGACGGTCGGTTCGGCCAGCGTTCCCGTGACTTTGACCAAGCCCGCCACGCCACCACTAAGGTTTATACCAACCCCTTCCTTGGCATCGATAGCTACCGACAGATCAAGCGTTTCCTTGCCCAGATTGATCGCGCCCGTACCAACGACGTTGGTGGCATCGGTTTCGATGGCGATGCCTTTTTCGGCCGTGGCCACGCCGTCCTTCACCAAAAAACGCACAACCGCACACGAAAGGGCGGAGTGTTTTTCCTTTTCACCCGACGAGGAAAGGGCGCCGCCAAGTTGCGTCAAAACATCGCCTCCGACGATATCCAACAATGCCGAGTGTACTTTGCCCTCGCCCACCTCGACCTTGATTTCACCGTTCAATCCGGCCATCAGTTCCGCCACGGAAACACCGCCGCCTTTCAGGCCGATGTCGATGTCAACTTCGCCGCCGTCCAGCAGGTCCAGCATCTGCATCTGATCGAGCAAGCGTCCGGCAACCACGTCGTCGCCCTTGACGGAAACGTCCAATTTCGCCTTTTTCCCGGATGCATCCAGCGATACCAGTCCGTCAATCGTGCCTTCGGCGATCATGGTTTGCAGCGGCGACACCTTGAGCCGCCCCTTGTTGAGAACGACCTTCACCGTCGTTTCCTGCAAGCCGATGCCGCCTGGCAAAATCACCTCGCCAATTTTCACCGCGACTTTCGCATCAGCTGCGCGAAGCCCTTCCAATGGCAGGGGATCGGCGGGAAAAACCCGCTTTTTCTTGCCATCATCCTTGGCCGGTTCGGCGGGCGCAGCGCCCTTCGGCATGGCATCCAGAATCGCCGCGACATCGAAACGTTTCGAGGAAAGGTCCGCCGAAAGACCGGGCCGTGGGCCCGCAATATCGACGGAAGCCGCCCCCGAAAGATCGCTTTTCCCGATCATGACCATCACGTCGGACAGCGCGTAACCCGACTTCGTCTGACTGGCGCGCGCTGATACTTTCAGCGGCAACGCCGGGGCCGCAGCTCCTTCCAGCGCGGGCAACACGGCGACCACAGCTTGCAGCGAACCAGCGATATCGGCGGCATCAAGGGTAATGCCCAATTCGATCCCGGTTCCTTCGAGCGGTTTGGCAATGGTTCCTTCGACGCCAACTTTTGCGCCGAAGGCCGACGCATTAAGCCCGATGGGGAAGGTTTCGCCGCCCAGCAACGCTGAAATTGCGCCCAGGCTTCCGCCAAATTCGTAAGGCGCTTCGCCGAATTTTCCGTTGCCCTGAAGGGCCAGCGGACTGCTCGGCCCATCGGAATTCACAGTGAGTTTTTCGATGACCGTCGCGTAAGACTGGCCGGAAACCGCGTCGCTAAAACTGACCTTCACATTTTCCAGAACGACGCTTTTGACAACCGGCGTAACGGGCAGTCCGCCTGCGTCAGCCGGGCCTTCCGGCGCAGGGCCAGCTTCCATTTTTTCAAACTGCCAGTTGGGTCGGCCATCTTTGTTGATCTCCAGCGCGATCTCCACACCGGACAACAGAACCCGATTGATTCGCGCTTCACCGGAAAGCAGCGGCATCAGATCGACTTCGGCCTCAAGGCGCTTCAGCTTGAGCATCTCGGGCTGTGCGCCCCATGGGGCGTTGGCCAGCGTTACCCCTTCCAAGCGCAGCGAGGGCGAGAACGAAATGTTCAAATCCAGATCACCCGCTATGACGATTTTGCGTCCCGTCGCCTTCTCCACCTCTTCGGCTATCACATCGCGATACTCGCCGAAGTCCATCGATTTCAGGATTGCGATGCCCGCTGCGCCGAGACCGACAGAAAGAACAACGATGGCGAAAATAATTTTGGAAGCGCGCTTCATGGCTTTTCTCCCCTAACGAGGGCGTCAAGCGTTTCAGGAAGGTCCCCGAAATCGCTAATGACCGCGTGAGCACCCGCCGCCCACAATTCGTCAGTTGGATGATACCCCCAATCGACCCCGACCGCATAGGTCCCTGCATTTCGCGCCATCAGGATATCAAACGTCGTATCGCCGATCATCGCGGTGGCCGACTTGTCCGCCCCCGTTTCGTCCATAGCCGAAAGAAGCATGTCGGGATGAGGTTTGCCGCGCGACACGTCGGAGGTCTGATAAGTCACAAACCGTCCGTCCAGCGGATGGGTCTTCAATACACTGTTGAGCCCGCGCCTGGATTTCCCGGTGGATATCCCCAGCAGCCAGCCCGCGTTTTCCAGTTCGTCAAGCGTTTCCAGCGCGCCCGGATACATGGGTTCTTCGAGATCGCCGCTCTCGCGTTTACGGGTCCAGGCTTCAACATAGGAATCGCGCAATGCCTCGTGGCGTTCGGGCGGCTCTTCCGGAGCCAGTCGAACGATACATTCCAACAGGGGCAACCCGACGACACTGAGCACCGTCTCGCGGTCCAGCGGGGTTTTGCCATTGGCGCGCCACGCATCCGCCGCCGCGCCGACGATGGAATTCTGGCTGTCGATCAGGGTGCCGTCGACGTCGAAGACGGCAAGGCGAAGGGTGTTTTCGATGGTTACGCTAATTTTGGGCCTCTTCTTTTGCGTCGAATCATGAGCACCAAAGGAACCATCCAAACCAGAATGGTCACAACACCAAGAACGCCGGAAATCGGCCGGTCGAAAAAGCCGATAATGCTGCCGTCCGACTTAATCATCGAGGTCAGGAAGTTGTCCTCCAGCATCGGACCCAACACAATCCCCAGAATGGCCGGCGCAACCGGTATGCGGTTCTCCTCCATGACGTAAGCGACAATTCCGAGAACCAGCATGATGGTCACGCCGAAAACCGTGTTGTTAATGGCAAAGGAGCCAACAACACAGAACACCAGAATAACCGGCATCAGGGCACGACGCGGTACCCGCAAGATTTGGCGGGCCGAACGGATGGCCAGGAAGCCAAGCGGGATCAAGGCGATATTGGCAACGAAGAAGGTTATAAATACCGCGTAAATTAGTTCCGGATCGTTAAGGAAGACCGTCGGTCCTGGGTTCATCCCCTTCATATAAAGCACGCCGATAACAATGGCGGTGATCGAGTCGCCCGGAATACCGAAAACGATAGCCGGAACCCACGCTCCGCCCAACCCGGCGTTATTGGCCGCCCCCGCATCGACCAAGCCCTCGACATGACCGGTCCCGAATTTTTCGGGTTCCTTCGACGTTTTCTTGCTGACTGCGTAGGCGATCCAGGCGGCGATATCAGCACCCGCACCCGGCAGCGCGCCGATGGCCGTTCCAATCAAGCTGCCACGCAGCAGATTGAGCTTGTACTTCTTAAGGGTCGGCCACAGACCGGCAAAAAGGTTGCCGATAGCTTGCTGCGGTATAGCTGGCGGTTGTGAAATGGTGACGGTGTAGCGAATAATCTCGGTCACCGCGAACATGCCGATCATCGCCGGGATAAAGCTGACCCCGCCCATCAGTTCGATGCTGCCGAAGGTAAAGCGCGGATAACCGCCAACGATGCCCAGGCCGATGGTCGAGATAAACAGGCCGATCAACAGCGAGACAAGGCCCTGAACCGGGGACTCGGTGGAAATGATGGCAGCGCACGTCAAACCCAGACAGGCCAGCCAGAAATATTCGTAAGAACTAAAATTAAGGGCGAAATCAGCCAAAGTCGGGGCCGATGTAACCAGCACAATGGTCCCGAATAGCCCGCCGATAGAAGCACAAACAAGGCTGGTTCCCAAGGCCCGTTCGGCCAGACCTTTCTGGGTCAGGGTGTAGGCTTCATCCACGTAAGCCGCCGAGGCCGGTGTGCCGGGAATGCGCAACAGCGCGCCCGGAATGTCACCCGCGAAAATGGCCATAGCCACAGCGGTAACAATGGCCGCCAGAGCGGGCACCGGGTCCATGAAAAACGTCACCGGCACCAAGAGCGCGGTGGCCATGGTGGCGGTCAGTCCCGGAATTGAGCCGACGAAAAGCCCGAACAGCGCGGAAAACAGAATGACGCCCAGAACATAAGGGTCGAATACCAAACCAAATGCGGTTGCAATTACATCCATGGGTCAATCACCACGCAATCGCCTGCGTGATGCCCCACGGCAGGGGAACCAGCAGAAATTTGTAAAAGAAAGTATGAATAATCAGGGTCGATCCCGTTGCCATAAACAAGGCATTCAGCGGGCGCACGCCGAAGCGAACCATCATCAACACGGTTATCGCCAGCGAGGTAATAACAAAACCCAGAAAATCCACCACCAGAATGTAAAACAGCAAACTGGCCAGAATGAGGGCCAGATTGGTGCGGTGGCGCGGTGATCTCGCCCACTCTCCCACGACCACGAGCGGAACCTCGTGCCGTTTCAGTATCCCCTGAATAATCAGGATGACACCGCATCCGGCCAGACCGACCCCTATAATGGTGGGAAAGAAGGCCGGGCCGTAATTCTGGCCCGGCAGTCCTGGAAAATTCAACTGAGAGTGGATGGTGACTGCCGCTCCGAAGAGCAGCAGCACCAATCCAGTAATCGCGTCGTTAAAACGCATATTATTATCTTTCGCTCGAAGTGATCGCGTTACTTGACGAGACCAACGGCCTTGAGAACGCCGCCCATGTCCTTGTCGGCCTGCTTGTACCATTTCTTCAGGCCTGCGGGATCACGATAAACGATCTGGAAGCCACGCTTGTTCATGAATTTCACGAAGTCCGGATCCTTGACGACCTTGGCGAAAGCCGGAACCAGCACGTCGATGGCTTCTTGCGGCATACCCTTGGGGCCAACGAAGGAACGCCACGCGCCCAGCGCCCAGTCAATACCCTGTTCTTTAAGCGTCGGAACGTCAGGGAAAGCGCCCATGCGTTCGTCGCTCATGGCGGCAAGGATTTTGACTTTACCGGCATTGGCAAGCGGACCGGCTTCGGTTGGCGAACAGGTCACGACGGCAACGCCATCGGCGACCAGTTCTTTGAGGCCCGGAGCGGCGCCCTTGCTGGGAACCCACGGTGCGGCAGCCGAATCGACGCCGGCGGCCTGAAGCATACCGGCCAACGCCAGATGCCAGATGCCGCCCTGAGAGGTGCCCGAGCCTTTGTACTTGCCGGGGTTGGCCTTCATGGCGTCGATCATGTCCTGGGCGCTGTTCCAGGGCGAATCGGCATTTACCTGTACACCGGCGGGATCGACGTTATAGAGGCCGATGGGGGTGTAGGCGTCGGAGGTCAGCTTGGTCAGGCCGACCCAGTGCATCATAGCGATTTCAACGGTGGCAACGCCGAGGGTGTAGCCGTCCGCTTTGGCATTGGCGATGGCCGAATGGCCGACAACGCCCTGACCGCCGGTGCGGTTGACCACGTTCACCGGAACGCCGACGTATTTCTTGAGGATAGTGCCGATCATACGGCCGGTGGCATCGGTTCCGCCGCCGGCACCCCAGGGAATGATGATTTGGATCGGGCGTTCGGGATATTTGGCCAAAGCCGTGCCATAGGAAACGGCAACCATGCCAACCGCAGCTGCGGCAACACCAAGAGTTTTTGCTACTGATTTAAACTTCATCGCCTTCCTCCTCTGTGTTTTAACATCCGCCCCCCACACACGCGAGACGCGGTTTTTTGGGCATTCCGCTTCGCTAAAAATCGCGATACTTACGTTATACCCCTTTTGCGGCACCTCCGTTACCCGGAGAACCGCATGATTCACGAATGACCAGACGCGGCGGCAACGTCACCCGTTCGGTCTTTCCTTTCGGATCTGCAATGCGCCTCATTAACAGGGTGGCCGCCTCCATACCGATCCGACGGGGATTGACGGCAATGGTCGTTAGAGCCGGAGACCAAACGGAGGCCTCGGCGATGTCGTCAAATCCGGTGATGGCGATGTCGTGGCCGGGCCTGATCCCCATATCGCGAAGACCGGCGGTGACGCCCATGGCGACGATATCGTTGTAACAAACGGCGGCGGTCGGCCCATTTTTCGTCGCGAAGGCCTCGTGCACGGCGACTGCCCCACCCCTGAAATTTGATGAACAGGAATAGACGATGTTTTCGTCCAGACCATGACGGCGCATAACCGACTTGAACCCACCGCGGCGTTCGCGCGTGACCGACATCTCAAACGCCCCGCCAATGAAAGCGATGCGCTTATGTCCCAGCAAAATTAGGTGTTCGGTAGCAAGCTGGGAACCCAGGCGGTAGTCGGGAGCCACGTAGTCGGTCTGTTTGGCCAGAACATGGCGCAGCGCCTGAACGCAGGGCATCCGCCACGAACGTATTCGGCGCACCAGTTCCGGTCGCGATCCGGCCGACGGGCAAACGAGAATGCCATCCACGCCATGCTCGCGCATGCGGTTCAAAAACCTGTCCTGACGCGCTTCGGTCTCAGACGTGTTGGCCAGAAATGCGGAAAAACCCGCTCGGTCCAGGGTTTCGTCCACGCCTACGGTAAACTCGCCAAAAAACGGATTGTCGATTTGCGGGATGATAAGACCAACCGTTTGCGTACTGGCCGAACGCAGGGTGGCGGCACCCCGATTATAAACGTAGCCGATCTCGCGAATGGATGACTGGACCTGCGCGCGGGTCTTGTCGGCAACAAGCGAGCTTCCCCTTAAAACAAGGGAAACCGTTGATTTGGAAACCCCCGCATGAGCGGCGACGTCGCGCAATGTCGCCCGCCCCGAGACTTCCGGTTTCGATGGTGCGAAATGATCCAAATTACGCCCCGTCCCTAACGCCTTCGTTATAAAGGCTTGTTCTGTTTCACCTTTTCCAACGCGCTGTCCCTAAGCAATCCCACGTCGGCGGCACCGACGATCAGATCGTAGCCCCGCTCAAACAAGTCCTTCGGCGTATATGGTCCGTAGCCGATACCGCCCATGGACTTGCCGGCTGCCTTGATCGCCGCTTCGCACTTGGCCATGGCTTCCTTGTGGCGCGGATTATCGAAATCCGCCGGACGCCCCAGACTGGCCGAAAGATCGAACGGACCCATGAAAACCATGTCGATACCGTCGACGGCGGCGATCTTTTCCACGTTCTCGACACCAGTTGCCGATTCCACCTGACAGATGATGAAAACGTTATCGGACGCCGTTTCCAGGTATTCCGTGGCCTTGAGGCCGTAGTCGGATGCCCGCGCGTCGGTGTGAGCGATTCCGCGAATACCACGCGGCGGATAACGGCAGGCGGCAACGGCGGCCTCGGCCTGTTCGACCGTCTCGACCATGGGAACCATGACGGCCTCGACACCGATATCGAGTATCTTCTTAATATAGATGGGGTCGTTCCACGGTATGCGGACAACCGGCGTGGTGTCGGTGGCAGCCGCCGCGCGAAGCTGGTGCAAAAGGGAAATGACATCACCCGGACCATGTTCGTTGTCGATCAACAGAAAATCGAAACCGACCATGGACAGCATTTCGGTTATTTCGGGATCAAGGATTTGAACCCAGCAGCCGAAGGCCTTTTTGCCTTCTTTGAAGCGTTTGCGCAGCAGGCTTTTTCTATACACATTTCTCTCCGCTATTTTCTATTGAGCCAGACCGTCGATCATACGGCGAAAGGCGATCATTCCGGGGTCATCAAGGCCGACGCTTTTTTCCGCCCAGATACGCGCCCGGCCCACACGATTGGGTTTGTCACGCATGGTCTCGATAACGCCATCGACGGCGGCCGCAACGGCGGCAAGAATTTCCGCCGGATCATCTAGCCCGTCGGCAGCGGCGCGGGCGCCATCGAGGGCGTCAATTACGGTCTTGTCGCCCAGTTCCGACTTGCCGCGCGCCATCATGGCCACGGCTGCGCCGTTCAAAAGCGCCGATACTTCCGACCACGGCACCTGATCGCGCCCCTTGCAGGCCTTGGCGGCACTCATGAGTGCCGTGGCCACCAGGGTGGCATAGCTGGACCCGGAAACCTTGGTGATCGCCTGAACGCATTTCATGAAGGCCATGCCAACGTCATCGGGCAGATCATCCAAAACTTCGGACACGCCCCGGCTGATACGGATCATGGTCACGCCCAGATCACCGTCACCGATCTGGGCATCCAGCGCGTTCAACTCGTCCCCCGATGTTTCCATTTTGGCGGCGACGAGCGCAAAGCCCTCCGCCAGTTCCTTGGATGTCAGGGCCATAACCCTAAACCTTCCAAAAAGCGCATTCGGCGGGCGCTTTCAGGTAGCCTTCCAATTCGTCGTCCAGCTTACAGAAGGTGAACGACACGCCGGACATTTCCATGGACGTCGCGTAACGGCCGACCAGTGGCATGACGACTTCGACGCCCAGTCCGTCCAGCCGCTCCTTGACGAAACGATACAGAATGTAGAGTTCCTCGGGCGGGGTCGCGCCCAGGCTGTTGATCAACGGCGAGATGCGATCACCCTTGGCCAGCGGCATATCGCCCAGCAGGAAGTCCATCATTTCGGCGGCGATTTCGTCGGCCTTTTTCAGCGGGCCACGCCAGACACCAGGTTCGCCGTGAATACCCATGCCCATTTCCATTTCACTTTCGTCGATATCGAAAGTGGGCTTGCCCGCCTGCGGAACGGTGCACGACGATAACGCCGCACCGATGGACCGACAGGCGTCGGCAGCCTTCTGGGTAATCCTTGTAACTTCCGCCAGATCTTTTCCGGCATCGGCGGCAGCGCCTGCGATTTTGAAGGCATAAATCATTCCGGCCACGCCGCGCCGCTTTTCGGCCTCTTCGGGATTGGCGCTGGCCACGTCGTCCGCCAGAACGACGGTGGTGGACGCGATATCCTCCATCTCGACGATTTCGCCCGCCATATCGAAATTCATGACGTCGCCGCCGTAATTTCCATAAAGCCGCAACACTCCTTCACCGCCGTTGGCGGCCCGCATGGCCTCGGCCATTTGATCGGCGGACGGCGAGGCGAACACATCGCCAATGGCGGCAGCATCCAGCAGCCCCTTGCCAACATAGCCGGTGAATACCGGAAGATGGCCGGACCCGCCGCCGGTCACAATGCCTACCTTGCCCATTATCGGTGCGTCCGCGCGTTTGATCACGCGCGCGCTTTCGGAAGTCTGCGCATAAAACTCGGGATGCGCCGCGCACAATCCGACAAGCATCTCGTCGACATAGGTGTATACGTCGTTCAGAATCTTTTTCATGGTGCCGTCCTCCCCCGGTAATCCAAAGCCACCTACCGAACCGACATTTCGGAAACGATTTGGATCGTTCCAAAAAACGTCGAAATGTTATTCGCAAACGCCTGAAAGTGTCAAGTGGGGAAGACGCCGGTCGCTTCGAATTCGGTTGGTCTGGCGAAATCAGGCGGCGTTTCTGGCGGCCAGAAATTCCCGAATACGGCCCATGGACAGGCGGATGTTGTCGACGCTGTTGGCGTAGGAAATACGCAAATAGCCTTCGCCGAACGCGCCGAAACTGGTGCCTGACACCGTGGCAACACCAACTTTTTCCAAAAGCAGGTCCTGCATTTCGTGCGAGCTGATGCCGGTGCCCTCGATGTTGGGGAAGGCGTAAAACGCGCCGCCCGGTTCGATGCAGCGGAAGCCCGGAATGGAGTTCAGTTCCTCGACCACGATCTTGCGACGCCTATCGAAGGCGGCAACCATTTTGATTGCGTCGTCCTGCGGTCCCGTCAAGGCCTCGATCCCGGCCATCTGGGCGGCGGCGTTGACGCACGAATGGCAATTGATACAAAGGCGTGTCGCCTTTTCGATCAATTGATCGGGCCAGATGCTGTAGCCCATGCGCCATCCGGTCATGGCGTACGTTTTGCTCCATCCGTCCAGCACAATCAGACGGTCACGGATTGACGGGTATTCCAGCAGGCTGACGTGTTCGCGCCCGTCGTAGAGCATGCGGCTGTAAATCTCGTCGCTCATTACGAAAACCTGCGGATGGTCGGCCAAGCCTGCGACCAGTTGGTCAAACTCTTCACGCGGAACGACGCCGCCGGTCGGATTGGCGGGGCTGTTCAGAATGATCAGGCGCGTGGCTGGGGTGATCTTTTCAAGCACTTCCTGGGCGCTGAAGGAAAAGCCGGTTTCCTCGTGCAGCGGAATGGGAATGGCTTTGGCGCCGGTGAAGTTGATAACCGATTCGTAAATCGGGAAACCGGGGTTGGGATAGAGGATTTCAGCCCCCGGTTCGCCAAACATAAGAACGGCGAAGAACATGGTGACCTTGCCGCCCGGCACGACCAGCACGTTTCCGGGATCGACCTCGACCTTTCGGTATTCGGCGATGTTGGCGGCGACGGCCTCGCGAATGGCCAGGGTTCCGTTGGCCGGAGTGTATCCGTGGTGTCCATCACGAAGGGCTTTGACGCCCGCCTCGACGATGTTTTGCGGCGTTGCGAAATCGGGCTGACCGATGCCGAGATTGATGATATCGCGCCCGGCCTCTTCCATCCTTTTGGCTCTGGCCAGAATGTCGAAAGCGGATTCGGTGCCCAGACGGGCCATGCCCCCGGCAAGAAGCGCCGAGGCTGATTTCGCGTCGCTCATTTTGTATGTTCCCTACGCCGATGTTTTTGCCGGGAAGGGAGTGTCACATGGCGTCGCGCGACGCAAGGACTACTTGCAGGTAATACGGCTATCGAACGTGAATTTCCGTTCCGTCCAGGTCGGATCGACGAAAACGCCGATTTCGTCGCCGCGATGGAAGGTCCCCTGAAGGACGAACGACGCCTTCTGACCTTTGGCCATTACCAATTTGCGTCCGGTAATCATCGACTTGTCACTGGCTCGAATAATTCTGAAATTGGCAAGGTCGGGCCACCGGTCGCCCTTATTGATCAGGTTGACCTGGGCAATCTTCCCGCGGCAACGCGCTTTTACGAAAATATCGAATTTTGCTTCGGGAACCGATGCGATCGAGACGTTGGATGCACTGCTTTTTGAGCCTTTTCCCGCTGCGGCTTCCACGTCACCAATGCCGGCATACACAGCCAGCGCCAACAGGGCCGAGAACAAACGAATTGCCTTCACTTTTCTTTCCTCCATTCTGGAGCCGATGTTCGCCGTCTTCGACGGTCGCATCTGCGTCACTGAACCATTTCGTACGAATAACGTTTAAATTTCTTTAAAATCTCACGCAATATCTGTGCCAATCACGTACGACTCCCTGCGCGCAAAACGGCGTTCCGTACGTAAAATCAACGGTCCCTGAGGAAATCCGCAGAGTGAACGACCAACCCCACCAAGGTGGTCGGCGCCGATTATGCGAAAGGAGTGCGTAAATTCAACTCTATTTTGCGCAGATTCGCGAAAAAAACCACAACATATATGGGGTCAAAGGAACTCGAGTGGCAAATTGCCACCCAATTCGAGACCGAGGATGCGAAATGCGACATCGAAATGCGCGGGCGGCAGCGCGTCAATTTCAATAATTCGCCCCTTTGAGTTGGGAAACCGAATCGCACGCGCATGTAGGTGAAGCCGGTTTTCCAATCCAGGCGCATCCAAAAACGCGGACCGTCGCCCGTATTTTCCGTCACCCTGGATCGGCGTGCCGCAATGGGCCATGTGGACGCGCAACTGGTGGGTCCGCCCGGTAAGCGGCGAAAGTGCGATCAGGGCCGCCTTATTTCCGATATGGTCCAGCACGCGATATCGGGTCAGGGCAGATTTCCCTCCCTCGGCATTGGCGATTACCCGTTCACCTTGCTGACCGGCGACCTTTCCAAGGGGCGCGTCGATCTCGCCTTCTTCCGGTTCGGGGACGCCGACCGTGATCGCCCAGTAAAGCTTGCGTGTCTCTTTCGTGCGAAACCCCTTTGCCAAAGCCGCCGCCGCCACCGGGTTACGCGCCAGCAAAAGCACGCCCGAGGTATCCCGATCCAACCGATGAACCAGACGCGGACGATGGTCCGAACCGAAGCGAAGTCCGTCCAGCATGGCGTCAAGGTGATGACGGGTCTTGGTTCCACCCTGCACCGCCAGCCCCGCCGGTTTATTGATGGCGAGAATATCGTCGTCCATATGCAGGACGAGGCTTTTCAATTCGTCCAGCTTTTCCTGCGGAATTGGTGGCGCGGAGCGTGCTGGCGGAGCCAAGGACTGGTCGTCGATAAATGGCGGCACGCGGATTTGCTGCCCGGCTTCGACGCGTGCGCCCGACTTGGCCCGCTTTCCGTCCAGACGGACCTGACCCGTGCGCAGCAGCTTTTCCAGTTTGCCGTGCGAAAGATAGGGGAAATGGCGCTTGAACCAACGGTCCAGCCGGGAACCGGCCTCGTCGGACGCCACCTCGATGGTGCGTGCGGCGCTCACGTCAGGATTTGTCGCAGAGTGTGATATCCGCCGTAGAAGCCCAGAATGCACAGCACCACCGACATGGCCGCGTAGAGGGCCGCCGTCATCGCATCACCGCGCTCGACCAGATTGAAGAGATCCAGCGAGAACAGGGAAAAGGTGGTGAAGGCGCCCAGCATTCCGACACTCAGGAAGGCGCGGAATTCTTCGCTGGGCGACCAGAAAAACGCCGTCAAGGCAACCAGCGAACCCATGGCCACCGCACCAACGACGTTGACAATCAGCGTTGAAAACGGGAAATGGCTACCCAGCCATTCATCGACATGGATAAGCATAACATACCGGCCGACCGCGCCGAGCGCGCCGCCCGCAGCTATGGACATCAGTAATTTTGCCGACATTTATTATGTTTCCGTAGCCGCAAAAAACGCGCGCACCCTATCCGAGGGAGGCAATTCTATCAAGTCCCATCGCTTCGCAGCTTGTTCCAGTATTCCAGCCGTTTGGCGATCTCACGCTCAAAACCCTTGTCTCCGGGTCGATAGAAGTCCTTCCGACGCATACCATCGGGGAAGTAATCCTGGCCCGAAAAACCTTCCTCGGTATCGTGGTCGTAGACATAGCCGTCACCGTAGCCCAAATCCTTCATCATATTGGTCGGCGCATTCAGGATATGCATGGGCGGCATTAGCGAGCCCGTATTGCGCGCCGCCTTTGTCGCCGCTTTCTGAGCCATGTAGGCAGCATTGGACTTCGGCGCGCTGCCCAGGTAAATGACCAGTTGAACCAGAGCCAGATCGCCCTCGGGCGAGCCCAGCCTTTCATAGGCTTCCCACGCCGCAATGGCCTGAACCAGCGCATTGGGATCTGCCAGACCGATATCCTCTACGGCAAAGCGCGTCAACCGCCGCGCGATATAGCGCGGGTCCTCGCCGCCGACGACCATGCGCGCGAACCAATAGAGAGCGGCATTGGTGTCCGACCCGCGCAGGCTTTTGTGAAGGGCGCTGATTAAATTAAAATGGCCGTCCTGATGTTTGTCGTAAAGCGGCAAGCGGCGCTGCACCACATCCGCCATGGCCAAAGAGTCAAGGACGGGCTCGGGAGGCAGGTTGAACAGCGCCTCCGCCATGTTCAACAAATAGCGGCCATCGCCGTCGGCCATGCGCCGCAGGTTTTCGCGCGCCTCGGCGTCGATGGGAAAAGCCCTGCCCTCGTGTTCCTCGGCGCGGGTTAGCAGGCCTTCCATAGCCGCGTCGTCCAGCCGGTTGAGAACCATAACCTGACAGCGCGACAACAACGGCGCGTTCAACTCGAACGACGGATTTTCCGTGGTCGCGCCCACCAGAATGACGGTTCCGTCTTCTACATACGGCAGAAACCCGTCCTGCTGGGCGCGGTTAAAGCGATGAATTTCATCAATGAACAGCAGGGTGCCCTGCCCGGCCTCACGCCGCTTGCGCGCCGCATCGAACACCTTGCGAAGATCGGCCACGCCCGAGAAAACCGCCGACAGCGGCTCGAAATAAAGATCGATCTTTTTGGCCAGAAGCCGGGCGATGGTTGTTTTGCCGGTACCCGGCGGTCCCCAGAGAATGATCGACGAAAGCCGACCCAGTTCGACCATGCGCCCGACCGGCCCGTCGGCCCGGATCAGATGATCCTGACCGACCACGTCGTCCAGTGCTGCCGGGCGCAAGCGGTCGGCCAGCGGCCTTGGGGCCTGGGATTCAAAAAGTGTGGTCACGCCTCGATCACCACGTTCAGCGTCTTTCCGTCTCTCTCAAGGGTAATGCGCCAACGGTTAACGTCTTTGGACAATATGATCTTGAGCCCGCCCACGGTCGCCACCTTGTCGCCGTTGATCGCCAATACGGCGTCGCCGGGGCGGAACCCCAGCCGATTGGCCGTACTGCCGCGCCGGATTTGAAGGACGAACACGCCCGGCTTCACCGGGTCCATCCCCAATTCCTCGGCCAGCGCCGGGGACATGTTGGCCACACTGGCTCCGGCCAGGGGATGGCGACCGGAAAGTTCAGTCAGGCTGCGCGGCGGGTCCTCCCGGGGCGCGACCAGCCCAAGTGTCAGCGTCGCTTCCCTGCCCCGCCGCCAAACGGAAAGATCGACTGTTCCTCCGACGCCCTGCGTTGCGATGCGAAACCGCAGGGCCTGCGGATCGTTCACTTCCCGCCCGCCTATCGAAACGATGACGTCGCCCAGTTTCACGCCCGCACTTTGCGCCGGACCGTCCGGGTAAATGTTATTGATCATAACGCCGACCGGACGGTCCAAACCCAGCGATCCGGCGATGTCCGATGTTACCGTCTGCCCCCAAGCGCCAAGCCACGGCCGGACTAGGCGGCCCTCTCCTGTCAATCCGGCCAGAACCGAGCGCGCCATATTTCCGGGAATCGCAAATCCGATGCCGTGTGAGCCGCCGCTTTTCGAGAAGATTGCCGTGTTAATGCCGACCAGATTGCCGTCCATGGTGATCAACGCACCGCCGGAATTACCGGGATTGATGGCCGCGTCGGTCTGGATGAAGGAATTGAGATCCGAAATACCGACCTGCGTACGCGCTAACGCCGAAACGATCCCGCTGGTAACGGTTTGCCCGACCCCGAACGGGTTGCCAATGGCCAGCACCAGATCGCCGACTTCCAGTTCGTCCGAATCTCGGAATTTCAGGAACGGAAGCTTTTCGCCTTCGGTTTCGACCTGTAGAACCGCCAAATCCGACCGTTCGTCGCTGCCCACCAGAGAGGCATCGAATTCACGCCGGTCGGCCAGCACCACGGTAATTTCGTCCGCCCCGTCAATCACATGATGATTGGTGACGATGACGCCACCTTCATCGACGATGACTCCCGAACCCAGCGAGTTCTGAACCCGCTCGCGAGGGCGGTCCAATCCAAGGCCAAATCCTCTGCCAAAAAAACGCCTGAAAAACGGGTCGTTGAACAGCGGGGAAGATTGGCGCGTGCGCACCACCTTGCGGGTATAGATGTTGACCACCGCCGGAGCCGCCGACTTGACCAGCGGGGCGAACGAAAGCTGAATTTCGGCAACTGACGTCGGCGCAACTTTTTCAGCGGCCCGAAGCGGCCCCGCGAAGGAAACCGAAATCACGAGAATCGCCGCGGCGATCCAAGCGAAAATCCCATAACGTGCGGACATCATCGTACCCCCGTGCAAGGGCTGAGTTTAACACCCAAACGGACAAAAGGCAGCCACTGGGACTGCCTTTTGAAACCATTGTACCGATAAACCGGTATGCGCGAGCGCTATTCGGCTTCGGCAGCCTCGGCGGCTTCGGCCTCGGCGATAACGCGCGCCTTATCGGCGGCTCCCTTCGCCTCGGGGTCACGATCCACCAATTCGATGATCGCCATGGGTGCTGCGTCTCCGTAGCGGAAACCAGCCTTCATCACACGGGTATAACCGCCCGGACGTTCTTTGTAGCGATCGGCCAAAGCGCCAAACAGCTTCTGCACCGCAGCTTCGTCCTGCAGGTAAGAAAGCGCCTGACGGCGGGCATGAAGATTGCCGCGCTTCCCGAGGGTCACCATTTTATCGGCGACGCGCCTGAGTTCCTTTGCCTTGGGCAAGGTTGTCTCAATCTGCTCGTGGGTAAGGAGCGAAACCGCCATATTCGAAAACATCGCATTGCGATGCGTGCTGGTCCGGTTAAGCTTGCGGCCACTCAAGCGGTGACGCATAACGTCTTCTCCCTAGTCTGCGCCGAAAACCCAACAAACGGGTCGGCAATCTTGCTCAAAACACTCTAACTCAGTACGCCTTGGCTCAGAACGGGTCTTCCAGTTTCTTGGCCAGATCCTCGATGTTCTCAGGCGGCCAGGCCGGAATGTCCATTCCCAGGTGCAGGCCCATCTGAGCCAGCACTTCCTTGATCTCGTTCAGGGATTTACGCCCGAAGTTGGGCGTCCGGAGCATTTCGGCTTCGGTCTTCTGGACGAGATCGCCGATGTAAATGATATTGTCGTTCTTCAGGCAATTCGCCGAACGAACCGACAACTCAAGCTCTTCGACCTTACGCAGAAGGTTCTTGTTGAACGGCAGATCGTCTCTGCGTTCGGCTTCGATGGCCGCTTCCGGCTCTTCGAAGTTGATGAACCGCTGCAACTGGTCCTGAAGAATGCGCGCAGCCAAAGCAACTGCATCCTCGGGGGTGACAGCGCCGTTGGTCGTCATATCCATCGACAGCCGGTCGTAGTCCGTCACCTGTCCGACACGGGCGTCGTCCACCTTGTAGGTGACCTTACGGACCGGCGAGAAAATCGCGTCCACCGGGATCAAGCCGATCGGCGGATCTTCGGGGCGGTTCTGGGTCGCCGGGACGTATCCCTTGCCCGAGTTGACCGTCAGTTCCATCGACAAATCCGCGCCCTCGGCAAGGGTGCAAAGCACCAGATCCGGGTTCATGATTTCGATGTCGTGACCGGTTTCGATCATTCCCGCAGTCACCTCGCCCGGTTTTGAAGCCTTCAAAACCATGCGGCGCGGTCCCTCACCTTCCATACGCAAAGCGACGGATTTGATGTTGAGAACGATATCGGTGACGTCCTCACGGACGCCCGGCACCGAGGAAAACTCGTGCAGGACGCCTTCAATCTGTATTGCCGTAATCGCAGCACCCTGCAAAGACGACAGCAATATACGCCGGAGCGCGTTGCCCAGCGTCAATCCGAATCCACGTTCCAGTGGCTCCGCCACCAGCGTCGCGGTAATTTCGGGGTTATTTCCTGGCACCACGTCAATTTTCGTGGGCTTGATCAATTCTTGCCAATTCTTTTGAATCACGGGCGTGACCTCATGCTTAGTGCGCGAGCCGAAGGCTCCGACATTTCGGAGCCCCTTTCCGCCTGCACCCGGTGACAAATTTTCGCCACCGAAGTGCCTGATTGTCCTTTCCGCAAAAGGCTCTTATACCCGGCGACGCTTGCGCGGCCGGCAACCATTGTGCGGAATAGGTGTAACGTCGCGAATCGCGGTGATGGTGAAACCGACGGTCTGCAAAGCCCGCAAAGCGGATTCGCGTCCCGACCCCGGCCCCTTCACCTCGACTTCGATAGTCTTCATACCGTGGTCCATGGCTTTTTTGCCCGCATCTTCAGCGGCGATCTGTGCGGCATAAGGCGTCGATTTCCGGGACCCCCGGAAACCTTGGCTTCCTGCCGAAGACCAGGAAATCGCATTGCCCTGGACATCGGTAATCGTAATCATCGTGTTGTTGAAGGTCGCGTTTACGTGCGCGACCCCGGATGCAATATTCTTCCGCTCGCGGCGACGCGGACGCTGAGTTGATGCCTTCGCCATAACCAATCGTTCCCTTACTTCACAGCTTTCTTCTTACCGGCGATCGGACGGGCCGGACCTTTACGGGTCCGCGCATTGGTATGCGTCCTTTGCCCGTGGACCGGCAGGCCACGGCGATGCCGCAGTCCGCGATAGCAGCCCAGATCCATGAGACGCTTGATGTTCATGGAAATCTCGCGCCGCAGGTCGCCTTCGACGGTAAAGCCCTTGTCGATGGCTTCGCGGATACGGACCGTTTCATCATCGGTCAATTCGTTAACACGCCGTTCCGACGGAATGCCGACCCCTTCGCAGATTTCCCGCGCTTTGGTCCGCCCGATTCCGTGGATATATGTCAGGGCGATCACGACCCTCTTTTGGGTCGGAATGTTCACGCCAGCGATTCGCGCCAAAGTGAGTACTCCTTACACTTTGTTTTCAAACGGTTACGAGGTTCATCGGATTTCAGAAGCGCGCGATTATAGGGAGTGTGCTCCCTAAGTCAACACGCGCTAGCCGCCGATGGCCTCCTTCAACTGTTTCGTTACATCATCGATGGACGCCATTCCGTCCACCGCCTTGCACACACCCTCGTCGCCATAGAACGCGATGATGGGTGCTGTTTGGTCGTGATAAGCCTTAAGCCGCGAGCGAACGGTCTCTTCGTTGTCGTCCGCGCGCCGTGAAAACTCGGTTCCACCGCACTTGTCGCAAACGCCTTCTGCGGCAGGCTTTTGAAATTCATCATGATAACCGGCACCGCATTTGGCGCAGGTGTAACGCCCGGTGATCCGCGCAACCATCGCATCGTCGTCGGTGCGAATTTCCAGCACGTGATCAAGGGAAAGGTTCTTTTCCTTGAGCATTTCGCCCAGCGCTTCGGCCTGCGGTGTCGTCCGCGGAAAACCGTCAAGAATGAAACCGCCCTTGCAGTCATCCTGATCGATGCGCTTCGAGATCATGCCGATAATCAGATCGTCCGGCACCAGCGCGCCGGCTTCCATGATCTTTTTGGCTTCGGCACCGAGATCGCTGCCAGACGCCACTTCGGCGCGCAACATATCACCGGTCGAAAGCTGAATAATCGAAAACGCCTCTTCCAGCCTTTTGGCCTGCGTTCCCTTTCCGGCGCCCGGAGCACCAAGCAATATCAGGTTCATCCGCGTCTCCCCCGCAACTTTGATTTTTTGATCAGCCCTTCGTACTGGTGGGCCAACAGATGCGATTGAATTTGCGCCACCGTATCCAGTGTAACCGTGACAACGATCAGTAGGCTGGTTCCACCGAAGTAGAACGGCACGGAAAAGCGCGAAATCAGAATTTCAGGCAGCAGACAAACACCAACCAGATACGTAGCGCCGACAACCGTCAGGCGGGTCAACACCCGGTCGAGAAATTCTGCCGTATTCTTGCCCGGGCGAATTCCCGGCACGAAACCGCCGTACTTTTTGAGGTTCTCTGCCGTATCCGACGGATTGAAGACCACGGCTGTATAGAAGAACGCGAAGAAAGCGATGAACGTAATGTACATCAACAGATACAGCGGTTGGCCGCGGCCCAGATAAGCCGCTATATCGGTCAGCCAGTCCGGCCCGGTTCCCGCGGCGAACCCGATCATGGTCATCGGCAGCAACAGGATGGAACTAGCGAAAATCGGCGGAATAACGCCCGCGGTATTCAGCTTCAGCGGAAGATGCGAGCTTTCCCCGCCGGTCATGCGGTTGCCGACCTGGCGCTTGGGATACTGGACCACGATGCGCCGTTGCGCGCGCTCGACGAAAATGATCAACGAAATCACGCCGACCGCCATGGCCAGAAGGATGATGATGAACAAGGTCGAAATCGCGCCCGTCCGCCCCATTTCCAGCGTGCCCACCAGGGCCTGCGGCAGGTTGGCGACGATACCGGCGAAAATAATCAGCGAAATACCGTTGCCGACGCCGCGCTGGGTGATCTGTTCGCCCAGCCACATCAGGAACATGGTGCCGCCGATCAGCGTAATGACCGTGGTGAAACGGAAGAACACGCCCGGGTCCATGACGGCGCCGCCGGCGCTGGAAGACATCCCTTCCAGACCCACGGCAATGCCGTATCCCTGCAAAGCGCAAATCAGCACCGTGCCGTAACGGGTGTACTGGTTGATCTTCTTGCGGCCCGACTCGCCTTCCTTTTTCAGCGCCTCCATCTGCGGCGAAACCGCGGTCAGAAGCTGCATGATAATCGACGCCGAAATGTACGGCATGATGTTCAGGGCGAAGATGGTCATACGCCGCAGCGCACCACCCGCGAACATATCGAACATGCCCAGGATGCCGCCGGCCTGCCGGGCGAAAATATCCTCGAGGACCACGGCGTCAATGCCGGGCAACGGGATGTATGTTCCAAGCCGATACACCACCAGCGCACCCAGCGTGAACCAGATACGCTTCTTCAATTCGGTGGCCTTGGAAAAGGCTCCGAAGTTGATGTTGGCGGCAAGTTGCTCGGCGGCAGATGTCATATTCTCAGTCCCGGACCAGGCAAAAGCCTAGGCGTCGGCCTTCTCTTCAGAAGCAGGTGCAGCAGGAACGGCCGGGGCGCGAAGAATGACCTTCCCACCGGCTTTTTCGACGGCCTCGATAGCCGTTTTGGAAGCGCCGTCCACTTCAATCGTCAATTTGGTTTTCAGCTCGCCCTTGGCAAGCAGGCGAATGCCGTCACGGGTTTTGCTGACCAAACCGGCGGCGCGAAGGGCTTCTTCGTCGACCGTCTTTTTGGCATCCAGCTTGCCCGCGTCCAGCGCCTTTTGAAGACCACCGAGATTGACGACGAGAAATTCCTTGCGGAAAATGTTCTTGAAACCGCGTTTGGGAAGGCGCCGATAGAGCGGCATTTGCCCGCCCTCGAAACCAAGCAGCGACACGCCGCTGCGCGACTTCTGCCCCTTCTGGCCCTTGCCAGAGGTCTTACCGGTGCCCGACCCGATGCCACGCCCCACGCGCTTGCGCACTTTGCGGGCGCCGGGGTTGTCACGAAGCTCGTTGAGTCTCATTGTCGCGTTATCCTTTTTCCCCTGATCCGGAAACGGGCCCTAGCCCGCGTCGCCAACCCGAACCAAGTGTTTGACCTTGTCGATCATCCCGCGCACCGACGGGGTATCTTCGAGTTCCCGCGTCTTGTGCATTTTATTTAGTCCAAGGCCGACCAAGGTCTGGCGCTGGTCTTTTCTGCGGCCGATCGGGCTTCCGATCTGCGTGACCGTCAGAGTCGCCTTCTTTTTATCCGCCATTGGCTTTACTCCTTACCGGCGGCGGCGGCTGCCGCGGCACCGCCGCTGCGGCGCGATACGATCTCACCGACCTTGATGCCGCGCTTGGCAGCAACGCCACGCGGAGACATGCAGCTGGTGAGCGCTTCGAACGTCGCCTTGATCATGTTATGCGGGTTGGCGGAACCGATTGATTTGGCCACCACATCCTGCACGCCCATGGTCTCGAAGACAGCGCGCATCGGGCCGCCGCAAATGATGCCGGTACCCGGAGGTGCCGAGCGAACAACCACCCGCCCGGCGCCGAAGCGTCCGGCAACGTCGTGGTGCAGCGTGCGGCCTTCGCGAAGCGGAACGCGAATCATCTCGCGTTTCGCAGACTCGGTCGCTTTTCGGATCGCCTCAGGCACTTCACGCGCCTTGCCCGTGCCGAAACCGACCCGGCCGCGGCCATCACCAACAACGACGAGAGCGGCGAATGAAAAGCGACGACCGCCCTTCACCACTTTCGCGACGCGGTTGATATGGACCAGCTTGTCCAGGAGTTCCGGTTCTTCGTGGGCCTGACGGTCCCGTCCGAACTCACCCCGTTTCGTGTTGGGTGTTCTTGCCATCAATCAAACTCCCTAGAACGACAGGCCGCCCTCGCGGGCCGCATCTGCTAGCGCTTTGATTCGACCGTGGAAGCGATAACCGCCACGATCAAATATAACGTCTTTAATCCCGGCCGCCGTGGCGCGTTCGGCAACCAGTTTGCCAACCTCGCCCGCTGCGGCAATGTCCGCGCCCGATTTCAGCTTGCCACGCAAGTCCTTCTCCAGCGTCGAAGCCGCAGCCACCGTAAGGCCTTTGCGGTCGTCGATGACTTGCGCATAAATATGCTGGCTGGAACGAAAAACGGAAAGCCGAACCCGGCCGCCTGCGCGCTTCGCGATCTTGAAGCGCGAGCGGATTTTCCGACGTTCGAAAAGTCTCTTTGCATCCGACATGGCTTATTTCTTCTTGCCTTCTTTGCGCAGAATTATCTCATCAGCGTATTTGACGCCCTTGCCCTTGTAGGGCTCCGGCGGACGAAACGCCCGGATATCTGCCGCGACCTGTCCAACCTGCTGTTTACTCGCACCCGAAATATTAATGTGCGTCAGGTCGGGACATTGGATGTTGATACCCTCCGGGATCTTATAAATGACGTCGTGGCTAAAGCCGAGCTGCAGAACCAGGTCTTTACCCTGAAGCTGAGCGCGGTAACCGACGCCGTTTATCTCAAGATTCCGCGTGAACCCTTGACTAACCCCGGTGACCAAATTCTCGATCACGCTTTTCGCCGTTCCCCACATTTTCCGGGCCTTGACGCTCTCGCTGAGCGGCTTGACCCAAATGAGGTTCCCGTCTTGCGTGACGCTCACGTCATCCGTCAGGGCAACCGACAATTCGCCGAGTTTCCCTTTGACGCTGACTTCGTTTCCCGCGATGGCGACATTCACCCCGTCGGGAACTTGGACCGGATTTTTTCCGATGCGCGACATAACCGTCTCCTACACTCGCAACTCTAGAAAACCCGGCAGAGGACTTCGCCGCCAACATTCGCGGCACGTGCCTCGGCATCCGACAAAACGCCTCGCGGCGTCGACAGAATTGAGATTCCAAGACCGTTGTAAACCCGAGGAAGATCCTTGATGCCGGAATAAACCCGGCGTCCCGGCTTCGAAATACGACGGAGTTCGCGGATAACCGGTTCACCCTCGTGATATTTGAGTTCGATCTTGATCTCATTCACGCCCGGACGGACCTCGTACTGCGAAAATCCGCGAATAAAGCCCTCGCGTTTGAAAACTTCCAGCACATTGCTACGCAACTTTGATGCCGGAGCGAGCACAGTTTCCTTGTGCGCGCGCTGACCGTTCCGGATGCGTGTTAGCATATCGCCCAGGGGATCGCTCATAGACATTTGCGTCGCCCTCCTACCAGCTCGACTTAACCATGCCGGGGATTTGCCCCTGCAATGCAAGATCGCGTAGCGCGATACGCGACAATTTGAACTTCCGGTAATTACCGCGCGGACGGCCCGAAAGCTCGCAACGCAGACGCAGCCGCACGGGGGCTGAATTCCTGGGAAGCTGCGCCAACTTAAGGCGCGCGCTAAACCTCTCTTCCGGAGAGAGAGTCGTATCTTTCGCCTGCGCTTTCAGGCGATCTCGCTTCGCGGTGTACTTCTTAATCAACCGCTCGCGTTTCTTATTCCGTTCGATGGCGCTTGTCTTTGCCATTCCGAATGTCTCCGTCGGCCTAACTGTTAAACGGCATGTCGAAGCCCTTGAGCAACGCCTTGGCTTCAGCGTCGGTCGGGGCTGTAGTGCAGATCACCACGTCCATGCCACGGATCTGGTCGACCTTGTCGTAATTGATCTCGGGGAAAATGATCTGTTCCTTGAGACCCATCGCGAAGTTCCCGCGACCGTCGAAGCTCGTTCCCGAAACTCCGCGGAAGTCGCGAACACGTGGCAGCGCGATGTTGATCAGACGATCCAAAAATTCAAACATCCGGTCGCGACGCAATGTCACTTTGCAACCGACCGTCATTCCTTCACGCAACTTGAACGCGGCAACAGATTTCGTGGCCTTGATCTGGATCGGCTTCTGGCCGGTGATCTCGGTCATTTCCTGAACCGCAATGTCAAGTTTCTTGGTGTCCTGGGTCGCCTCGCCAACACCCATGTTGACGACGATTTTTTCAAGTTTCGGGACTTGCATGGGATTTTCGTACCCGAACTCTTCGACCAGGGACGCTATAACATTCTTCCGATAGTGTTCTTGAAGGCGTGTCATCGCTTGGGCCCCTTACACGTCAATGACTTCGCCGGACCGCTTCGAATAGCGGACCTTGCGCTGGTCATCGAGGATCTTGTAGCCAACCCGCGTCGCATCGCCGCTTTTGGGATCGATCAGCGACAGGTTGGAGATGTGAATCGACGCCTCGCGCTCGATAATTCCACCGGCCTGCATTTGGGTCGGACGCGTATGGCGCTTGACCATATTCACGCCTTGGACCAAAGCCCGGTTATCTTTGGGAAGGACGCGCAGAACTTCACCTTTTCTGCCTTTGTCCCGTCCCGAAAGGACGATCACCTGATCACCCTTTTTGATTTTGAGTTTCCTCGGCATCACAACACCTCGGGCGCGAGAGAAATAATCTTCATGTACTTTTTGGCACGCAGCTCGCGGGTTACCGGGCCAAAGATACGGGTTCCGATGGGCTCGCCCTGCGGATTGATCAGAACGGCCGCGTTGCGGTCAAATCGGATCGCCGTTCCATCGGCGCGGCGAATGTCCTTCGCCGTACGCACGATGACGGCCTTGAGGATTTCGCCCTTTTTTACACGACCGCGCGGTATCGCTTCCTTGACGGTCACGACGATCACATCGCCGACCGACGCGAACCTGCGCTTCGAGCCACCCAGCACCTTGATGCACTGCACCCGGCGAGCGCCCGAATTGTCGGCAACATCCAAATTGGTTTGGACCTGAATCATTGTCTTTGTCCTTTACAGTCCGCCAGCGCCTATGCCGCGCTTTCGCCGACCACTTCCCACCGTTTGCGCTTCGAAAGGGGACGGCATTCGCGGATTTCAACCACGTCGCCGACTTTCGAAATATTGCCTTCATCGTGCGCCGCATACTTTTTTGAGCGACGAATGAATTTCTTATAAAGCGGGTGCATCAGCCTGCGTTCGACCTTGACGACAATCGTCTTGTCCATCTTGTCGCTGACTACGACCCCTTGCAAAACTCGCCTCGACATTGTCTTTCCTCTCTTACGACGCGACGCTCGGGCGTTCGCCGAGAATGGTTTTGATGCGAGCGATGTCGCGGCGCACCTGCTGCACCCGGGCGGTGTTTTCAAGCTGGCCGCTGGCCGCCTGAAATCGCAGGTTAAACGCTTCTTTGCGAAGGTCGACGAGCTGATCCTTCAGTTCGTCGTCGCTCTTGGCTCGGATATCGGCCGATTTCATTTTCTTAACCCTCCTCGCCTAAACGCGCCACGAAGCGGGTTTTGATCGGCAGTTTGGCGGACGCCAGCTCGAAGGCCCGTTGGGCAACATCGCGCGGCACGCCGTCAACCTCGAACATGATCCGCCCTGCCTTGACCCGGCAGGCCCAATATTCGGGGGTGCCTTTACCCTTACCCTGACGAACTTCGGCGGGCTTGCTTGAGACCGGCACGTCCGGGAAGACCCGGATCCAGACACGGCCTGCGCGCTTCATGTGGCGGGTAATCGCCCGCCGCGCGGCTTCGATCTGACGAGCGGTAATCCGTTCCGCGGACAGCGCCTTCAGACCGAAAGCACCGAATGTCAGTCGGCTTCCACGCTGCGCCTTGCCGTGGATACGACCTTTATGCGCTTTGCGGAACTTGGTGCGTTTGGGACTAAGCATCGTTTTCCGTCTTTCCTAAACCTAAAATCACAGGCCCAATTTTATGGCCTAAACCTAAACCGACCGGCCTACCGCGCGGGCTGCTGCTGATCGCCCGTTTTCTTATCCTGGGCCATGGGATCGTGGGCCATGATTTCACCCTTGAAGATCCAGACCTTGATGCCGCAGGTGCCGTAAGTCGTATTCGCCGTTATTTCGCCGTAATCGATATCGGCACGCAGCGTATGAAGCGGAACGCGACCGTCGCGGTACCATTCCATGCGCGCGATTTCCGCACCGCCCAGCCGTCCGCCGCAGTTGATGCGGATGCCTTCCGCGCCGAGGCGCATGGCCGACTGAACCGCTCGCTTCATTGCGCGCCGGAAGGCGACACGACGTTCGAGCTGCTGCGAAATGTTTTCGGCAACCAGTTGAGCGTCGATCTCGGGCTTGCGAACTTCAACGATGTTCAGGTGAACGTCGCTGCCCGTCATCTTCGCCAGTTCCTGCCGAAGCTTTTCGATATCAGCGCCTTTTTTGCCGATAACCACGCCAGGACGCGCCGTGTGAATGGTCACACGGGCCATCTTGGCCGGCCGTTCGATAATGATCCGCGACACGCCGGCTTGGGCGAGCTTCTCACGCACGAACGCACGAATTTTCAAATCCGAGTGCAGAAGCTTCGCGTAATTACGATCAGCATACCACCGCGAATCCCAGGTGCGGTTGATACCCAGCCGAAGTCCGATCGGGTTGACCTTCTGACCCATTACGCTGTCTCCTCGCGCTCGCGCACTACCAGACGAAGGTTACTTATCGGCTTTTGAATTCGTCCGACGCGGCCGCGGGCACGGGCCCGGAAACGCTTCATGACGAGTGTTTTGCCGACCGTCGCCTCGGCGACGAAAAGCTGGTCCACGTCGAGCTGATGATTGTTTTCGGCATTTGCTATGGCCGACTCCAAAACCTTCTTGACCTCTCCGGCGATACGTTTTTGAGAAAACGTCAACTCCGCCAGAGCCGTCTCGCAGGACTTGCCGCGAATGGACTGCGCCACCAAGTTCGCTTTCTGCGGGCTCGTCCGCAAATACTTGGCGTAAGCCATCGCTTCGTTGTCGGCAAGTTGCCGTTTGGCTGATTTCTTGCCCATCTTTATAGCCTCTTCGCCCTCTTGTCGGCCGCATGGCCGAAGAATGAACGGGTCGGTGAAAATTCACCAAACTTGTGTCCGATCATGTCTTCCGTCACCAGCACCGGCACAAATTTCTTGCCGTTGTAAACGCCGAACGTCAGCCCCACAAACTGGGGAATGATCGTGGACCGGCGCGACCAAGTCTTGATGATCTCGTTACGGCCCGAGCTGCGGGTTTTCTCCACCTTCTTGAAAAGGTAGCCGTCCACAAAGGGACCCTTCCAAACGGAACGTGCCACGACAGCTCTCCTCTACTTCTTGTGACGACGCCGCATAATCAGCGCGTCCGTCTTTTTATTTCTACGGGTCCGTTTACCCTTGGTGGGCTTGCCCCACGGAGTAACCGGATGACGACCGCCCGAGGTGCGGCCTTCGCCGCCGCCGTGCGGATGATCGATCGGGTTCATGGCAACGCCGCGAACGCTCGGGCGTTTGCCCAGCCAACGCTTGCGACCGGCCTTGCCCAGCTTGATGTTCTGCTGGTCCGAGTTGGAAACCGCGCCGATGGTGGCCATGCATTCGGCCCGCACCATCCTGAGCTCACCCGAGCTGAGGCGGAGCTGCGCGTAACCACGGTCCTTACCAATCAACTGAACGTACGTTCCCGCCGAACGCGCGATCTGTCCACCCTTGCCGATCTTCATCTCGACATTATGGATGATCGTGCCGACCGGGATACTCTGAAGCGGCATCGCATTGCCGGGACGGATATCGGCTTCTTCGCCGGACACCACCTTGTCGCCAACGCCTAAGCGCTGGGGCGCGAGGATGTAGGCAAGTTCACCATCGTCATACCGGATGAGCGCGATAAACGCGGTCCGGTTGGGGTCGTATTCGATGCGCTCGACCGTGGCCGACATGCCATATTTCTGCCGCTTGAAGTCAACAATGCGATAGCGCCGCTTATGTCCGCCACCCCGCCTGCGCGCGGTGATCCGGCCCATGTTGTTGCGGCCGCCCTTCTTTCGCAAACCCTCGGTCAGGGACCGTTCCGGTTTCCCCTTCCACAATTCCGAACGGTCGACCAGAACCAGGCCGCGCCGCCCCGGGGTTGTCGGGTTGAATTGTTTTAACGCCATGGATCAAACCCCCGTGGTGACGTCGATGGACTGGCCTTCGGCCAGCGTCACGATCGCCTTCTTGGTATCCACCCGCTTGCCGATCTGTCCGCGGAAACGTTTCACTTTGCCCTTGGCCCGCAGGGTATTCACCGCCGTAACCTTGACCTTGAACAGGTCCTCGATGGCAGCTTTTATCTCGGGCTTCGAGGCATCCAGGGGAACGCTGAAACTCACCTGATTGAATTCGGACATCAGGGTCGCTTTTTCCGTAATGATGGGCTTGCGGATAATTTCGTACATCCGCCCCTTCGACGGGGCTACGCCTTTGCCGCCTGTTCCGTTGTAACTCTTCATTTCAAGCGCTCCACCAAATTGGCGACGGCATCCTTGGTCAGCACCAGGGTGTCGCGGCGAAGAATGTCGTGAACGTTGGCGCCCTGGCTCGGAAGTACGTCCAGGCCGATGATGTTGCGCGACGCCAGTGCGAAGTTCAGGTCCAGTTCGGCCCCATCGATCACCAAGGCGGAAACCCAACCCAATTTGGCCAGACTGCCCTTCAATTCCTTGGTCTTCGCGTCCTTCATTTTGGCGCTGTCGAGAACAATCAGCTTGCCTTCGGACTGCTTGGCCGAAAGGGCCGTCTTCAATGCCAGTTGCCGGACTTTCTTCGGCAGCTTGTGCGCGTGGGAGCGCACCACCGGTCCGAAAGACACGCCGCCGCCCCGCAACTGCGGTGCCCGGGCGCTGCCCTGACGGGCCCGGCCTGTGCCTTTTTGCTTAAACGGTTTGGCTGTCGTCCCTCGGACTTCGGCCAAGGTCTTTACCTTGTGGGTACCGGCCCGCCGCTTGGCGAGTTGCCAGTTGACCATGCGCCCCAGGATGTCCGTACGTACGGGAACCCCGAATACCGCTTCGTCCAGGTCGATGCTGCCGACCTTTTTGTTGTCAAGGCTGATGACGTCGCACTTCATAGCCGCCTATTCCTTTTTCTCGTCGGCGTCTGCCGCGGCCGCAGCCTCGGACACGTCGTCGGCGACGGCCTCGGGCGCGGCTTCCTCGCTCTCGGCGACCTGCGACGGCGTTTCGCTGCGCAGTGAAGCCGGGAACGGCAGGTCGGCCGGAGCGGCTCGTTTGACCGCGTCGCTAACCAGCAGATAGCCACCCTTGGAGCCCGGAACCGGACCTTTAACCAAAATCAGGCCACGCTCGGCATCGGTGGAGACGATTTCCAGATTTTGGGTCGTCACCCGTTCGTTGCCCATCTGGCCCGCCATTTTCTTGCCTTTGAAAACGCGTCCCGGATCCTGTGCATGACCGGTGGAACCGCCGCTGCGGTGTTTGATAGAAACACCGTGAGAGGCCCGCAGACCGGCAAAACCGTGCCGCTTCATGACACCGGCGAAGCCCTTGCCGATCGAAGTCCCGCTAACGTCGACGAACTGTCCGACGACGAAGTGATCGGCCGACAACTCGGCCCCCACGTCGACGAAGGCATCCGATGAAATGCGGAATTCGACCAAGCGTTTCTTGGGCTCAACCTTCGCCTTGGCGAAGTGACCGCGCATGGCCTTGCCTACGTTTTTCACCTTGGCTTCAGCACACCCCAGTTGAAGGGCGTTGTAGCCGTCGTTTTCTTCTGTGCGATGGGCTACGACCTGACAGCTGTCCACTTTCAAAACGGTGACCGGAACATGGCTTCCGTTTTCAGCGAACACGCGCGTCATGCCGAGCTTTCGCGTAATTAAACCGGTACGCATCGTCGCTACCCTTACAACTTGATCTCAACGTTGACGCCAGCGGCCAAATCGAGCTTCATCAACGCATCTACCGTCTGCGGCGTCGGGTCGATAATGTCGAGGACCCGCTTATGCGTGCGAATTTCGAATTGCTCGCGCGACTTCTTATCGATGTGCGGCGAGCGCAACACCGTGAACCGCTCCAACCGCGTCGGCAGGGGAATTGGTCCGCGCACTTCGGCGCCGGTCCGCCGAGCCGTACTTACGATCTCGCGGGCGGATTGATCAAGAATTCGATGATCAAACGCCTTGAGCCGGATTCTTATGTTTTGACTTTCCATCACTTAGCCCATCTCACCGGAAATATTGCCGGCGTTGTTTTCAGCTTTACTCGATAACCGATGCAACGACGCCGGCACCCACGGTGCGGCCGCCTTCGCGAATGGCAAAACGCAGGCCTTCCTCCATGGCAACCGGTGCAATCAGCGATACTTCCA
>Ga0233431_1001812_pt1 | contig 33968 bp, 28 predicted proteins | sample SI_118_April2016_FD_179867 | JGI IMG/M metagenome (GOLD analysis project Ga0233431, IMG submission 179867) | Seawater microbial communities from Saanich Inlet, British Columbia, Canada - SI_118_April2016_200_MG | ecosystem: Environmental > Aquatic > Marine > Inlet | place: Canada: British...
CGTTGTTGTGCTTGAACTCGACCCACTCTGTTTCGCTGGGCAGGGAGACCAGCTCTCGCAGCAGGGATAGCAGATAGTCGTGGGAGCGTTCCAGCGTCATAGCTTTATTTTTCCGGTTACTACTTCTGCAATTACCACTTGACGATATTCGCTCAACGCTTCTATTTCTGCATTAACAGCACTGACTGCATTATCGATATCTGCTGTCTTTTCTTTTATAGCTTGCTCAATTCGGTCTTGTTCCAACTTTGCCGGAAAACCAATTTCCATATCGAAAAACATATCAGGGTAAAGGCGAAGTCTGGATGAGTGCAACCCAGTAGAGCGGCGGTTGTATTCTGCTACATACTGTCCGCTGTGCAGCAAGTTTTCCAAGAACCATGAATTGAAAGCTCCTTTATAACGTTGGCGATATACACCATATGAGGGACTTACAATTCCGGCACGATCAGACACGCCAAGCGCCCCCATCCACGCCCACATAATATTAAAGACAAGATCACCTTCACGGCACACCTTCGACCCACTGTAATCCTCAGCCATAAACATGTAGATGTTCTTCTCAGATCGAGGTGTGACACCAGTCATATGTGAAACAGAAAGTAGCTCCTCTGCACCAGTTTGAGACCGCTCATCAATTTCATAAAAAAGGAACTTTGCTCTCTTTACAACCCAATCCTCCGGAACTTCACCAACCCACGCCGCCCCACTATCCCGCATGGGTACATCAGGGTTTAACCCCTTGGTCACGGCCTGATTGATCAGGACTGTCTTTTGCTCTTTCAGCAGCTCAATCAGGCGCTGCTTCTTGGCAATGGCCTCATCGATTTCAGCGGTTTTCTGGTCGAGGAAGTTGGCGATTCGATTACATTCATCTACTGGAGGACAAGGCAGAAAGGTTCTGCTTAGTTTTGTGTAGTCGATATTTTGGCCTTCACGAATCCCGGTGACAAACAGTCTTAGCCCCTGAATGAATGGGCGTGACTTAAGTAAATGGCGATAGTAACGAGCCTCAGATATATCCCTCGGTATCAATACTGTATAAGCAGGGCTGATGATTCCTTGGTGATGAGCATACTCAATTCCACCTTCAAAAGAGCGAAGGCTGATAACAAAATCACCCTCCCGGACTAATTTCATCAGATGGAAATCCTTAGTTGCTTCAACTGTTCTGGATTCGTACTCTGCCTTCCGTACCACACCTTGAGCCTGAGTTGCCGCTAGAAGTGGCTCATCTGGATACCCTTTTTGAACACGCTCTTCAAATAGGTATTTTTTTCGTATCAAACACCAATGTGCCGGTACCTCATCGAGCCAAGGAAGATCTGTTTGCTGATACCCTGAATATTTCTGAAGCTGTAGCCCCATCAACTCACGTCCCCAAAGCTTACCAGCCTCTTAAGCCACCCTTCCGTATCCGCTTCCAGTGCCAGAATATCACTTGTCACTTCCTCCAGTGAACGCAACGGCTTGTGCTGGTAGAAGTACTTGTTGAAGCTTATCTCGTAGCCAATCTTGGTCACCCCCAGATTGATCCACGCCTCATCGACGTGGGGGCGTACCTCCCGCAGGAAATAGGTATGGACATCCTCTTTCAGCGGAATATTCTCAGTATCACGCAGATCCGAATCGGTCTCATACTCGACATATTCATCGGTGGTTCCGGTCGGCCAGTAGCCGAAGTCGGCAAGCATGGTCTGACTACACTGGAAGTCACCGAAGGTGTGCTCAGCCAGCACCCTCTTCAGCTTGTCTCCCTTAAGCTTGTGAATCTTCTTGATGATCTTTTCGGCCTTGTCATCCCTCCAACTGACCGCATTGAAGATCTGGTTCTTCTCTGAGGCACTGAGCTTGATATTCAGATCTTTGAGTGCATCCTGTACCTGAACACGGAAACAGTTGAAGTCCATCTGCAACTCCTGACCGACACCTCCCATCAACCTCTCGGCACTCTGCATCAGCTCGCGCTGTGCCTTCCACACTTTCGGATCGAGCAGCCGCTTCTTGTTTTTGGCGCTCAAGTTGGCCTCTTCTTGGTCAAGATACTCTTCAATCACCTGCTTGTGTGCTATCAGATCATCATAGACCGCATCTCCCCAACGCTGGTAGGCCCACTCCATCCACTCCGCTATTGCCGGGGCAAAACGCAGGGTTGCGACCCGCTCTGGGGTGAACTGTGCGGCCTTGCGACTCGGACGCTCAACCGTCACTTTGTAGTAGCCAAAGTCGGCATTGTCGAACCGCTTGGAGATTCCCTCATCTGGCATTGTGGCGTGGAGATCAACGATCTGCTGGATATGCTCAGGGGCAAACTCACAGTTCTTGTCCCCCAGATTCTTACGCAGCTTGCGATAGAGCTGTGATGCATCAATCAACTGCACCTTGCCTCTGCGTTTGGCTATCTTGTTGCTAGAGAGCAGCCAGACATAAGTGGTGATGCCGGTGTTATAGAAAAGATTGTTGGGCAGCTGGATGATCGCCTCTAGCAGGTCATTCTCGATGATGGTTCTGCGGATATTGCTCTCACCGCCCCCAGCATCACCGGTAAACAGGGAGCTACCGTTATGCACCGAGGCGATACGACTCCCCAGAGGACTGTCGCTGGTGGTTTTCATCTTGTCCACCATCTCCATCAGAAACAGTAGCTGCCCATCCGATGAGCGTGGTGTTGCAGATACTGTCTCTTCATGGCCCCTGAAGTCAGTCAGGGTGACTTCAAAACGGTTGTCGATCACCTCTTTGCCATCGAGGATATGCTTTTGATCCAACTTCCACGATTTCCCATAGGGTGGATTGGAGAGCATGAAGTCGAAGCGTGTACCCGCAAAATCGTTAGTTGCCAGTGTTGAGCCATTTTTGATGTTCTCGGGGTTGTTGCCCTTGATCATCATGTCCGATTTACAGATGGCATAGGTCTCATCGTTGATCTCTTTTCCGTAGAGAAAAACCGAGTTGGTCTTAACCTGGAACGGCCCCTGCGGATCTTCCAGATAGTTCTGGGACTCGGTCAACATGCCACCAGAGCCACAGGCCGGATCGTAAACTAGCATGGTTGGCGGCAGTTGTTGTTGCACCAAATCGAACAGCAGATGGGTCATCAGGTGAATCACCTCTCGCGGGGTGAAGTGCTCCCCGGCCTCCTCATTATTCTCTTCGTTGAATTTGCGGATCAGCTCTTCAAACACATAGCCCATACCCAGATTGGTGAGCGGTGGGAGTTTGCGCCCATCAGGGTCCGTAGTCTCAACGGGGGAGAGGTTGATGCTGTTGGAGGTAAACTTCTCCAACACATCGTAGAGCACATCTTTAGAGGCCATATGCTGCGCCTGACTGCGCAGATTGAACTTGTCTACGATCTCTTTGACGTTGGCACTAAAACCATCCAGATAGAGTTTGAAGTTTGCCTCAAGCTGCTGACGGTTGTTGGCAGCGGTCTCAACGATTCTCTGGAGGGTGAAGGGTGAAGTGTTGTAGAACACATAACCCGAAGCATCCTTGAGGCCCATCGGATCGAGTTCGGTAAAGTCGTTATCGCGCTGGAACTGTACCTCTTCCATCACCGCACCTTTAGAGCCTTCCAGCAGGCAATCCAACCGACGCAACACAAACATAGGCAGGATGACATCTCGGTATTTGCCACGCACGTAGACATCACGCAGACAATCATCCGCAATAGACCAGATGAAGGAGACGATTTTATTGTGTGCTGCTTGGTTCATAGTTTACGAATAACTTCCTCAACTGGCCTGTTTGGGGTGATTAAGCCAAGCCAATCAGAATAGTAAAACCCTATGATACCAAGTAGATGGGGATGAAAAATTTATTTCGGAATGTTACGTATGGTTGAGCTATCAACAGGGGGATGTATCACTGCATAAACTCATGCACTCCACCCCCATCCCATCCTTCCCCCTGCAAGGGGGAAGGGGCTAAGAGTGGTGATCTAGCGCTTTTTGGGTGGCATGAGGTCGGTAATCGTCCCCTCTGCCATCTCTGCTGCAAAACAGAGGGTCTCCGAGAGGGTTGGATGGGGGTGGATAGTCAGGCCAATATCTTCCATATCGGCACCCATCTCAATCCCCAACACCGCCTCAGCAATCAACTCCCCTGCATTGGTACCCACCATGGCGACACCAATCAGGCGGCCACTCTCCTTATCGAACAGCGCCTTGGTCATCCCCTCATCGCGCCCGATACTGAGACTGCGGCCACTCGCTGCCCATGGGAAGGCCCCCTTGGTGAACTCTATGCCCTGCGCCTTGGCCTCTGTTTCAGTCAGACCTGCCCATGCCACCTCTGGATCAGTATAGGCCACCGATGGAATAGTCAGTGGATCAAACGCTGATTTGTGACCACAGATCACCTCAGCCGCCACCTTCGCCTCATGGGTCGCTTTGTGCGCCAGCATCGGCTGGCCGACGATATCACCAATCGCAAAGATATGGGGGACATTGGTTCGCATCTGCTTATCTGTGGCGATAAAGCCGTAATCATCCACAGCAACACCAGCACTCTCTGCCCCGATCAGCTTGCCATTCGGCGCACGTCCTACCGAGACCAGCACCACATCAAACACATCTTCTTTGGGGGCTTTCGCACCCTCAAAGCCGACACGAATACCCGCCTCTTCGGCACTCATGCTGGCAACGCGGGTTTTTAGATAGATATTTTCATAACGCTTGCTGATCCGTTTCTGTAACGGACGAATAATGTCTTTATCGGCACCGGGGATCAGTGAGTCTTGTAGTTCTACTACGGTAATTTTCGATCCCAACGCCTCATAAACCGTCGCCATCTCCAGACCAATGATGCCACCACCAACAATTAATAGTCGCTCTGGCACCTCTTTCAGGCGCAACGCATCGGTGGAATCCCACACACGTGGATCCTCATGAGGGAACACCGGAACCTCTACCGAACGTGAACCCGCAGCGATAATTGCATTTTGGAAGGAGATGAGCTGGGTACCTTCTGCTGTTTCCACAGAGAGCGTACTTGGTGAGGTAAATTGCCCTTCACCCGTCACCACCTGCACTTTGCGCTGTTTTGCCAGCATCCCGAGACCACCGGTAAGGCGGTTTACCACCCCCTCTTTCCAACCACGAATTACCTCTACATCAACCTCTGGTTCGGCAAAGCGAACTCCATGATCTGCCATCGAACCTGCTTCATTAATCACTTGCGCTGTGTGGAGTAGCGCTTTGGAGGGGATACATCCCACATTGAGACAGACCCCACCAATTGAGGCATGACGCTCCACCATCACCACTTTTTTGCCCAGATCGGCAGCGCGGAAGGCGGCAGTATAGCCGCCGGGGCCGGAGCCTAATACCAGCACCTCGGCTTCGATATCGGCGGCAGGAGCTGCAAGCCCACTCGCTACGCTCGCCTCAAGCGGAGGGCTGTCTGCTGTTGAACTTGAAGCTTGAGGCTTGTCGCTTGCAGCTTCACCCTCCATCAACAGAATCAGATCACCCTGCGAGACCTTATCCCCCACAGAAATTTTCAGCTCCTGAACCACTCCAGCCAAGGGCGATGGTATCTCCATCGTCGCCTTGTCACTCTCCAGTGAGACCAGAGAGTCCTCTTTCTCAACCGTATCCCCGACGGCTACCAGAACCTCGATCACCTCAACCCCATCAAAATCCCCGATATCGGGCACCATTATCTCTGTTGTTGTCATCCGAGTAGTACCTTGCAGTAGTCTGTGAGCATTTGGTTAAGCCGGGTAATAAAGCGCGCGCCATCTGCACCATCAATCACCCGATGGTCATAGGAGAGTGCCAGTGGCAACATCAACCGTGGCTCAAAATCAGCCCCATTCCAGAGTGGTTTAGTTTGTGAACGGGCCACTCCGAGAATGGCCACCTCCGGGGCATTTACGATCGGGGTAAACTGTGTTCCACCAATCCCGCCCAAACTGGAGATGGAGAAGGTCCCCCCTTGTAGATCATTGGGCCCCAGTTTCCCGTCACGGGCACGTCCACTGATCTCCATTAGCTCTGCAGCCAGTTCAAAAATACTCTTGCGGTCCACCTCTTTCACCACCGGCACCATCAGTCCATTCGGTGTATCCACTGCAACACCAATATTATAGTAGTGCTTGATGATGAGCTGCTCCCCTTCCGGGTCGAGCGATGCATTGAACTGAGGAAACTCTTTCAGCGCAGCCACCACCGCTTTCATGATAAAGACCAGTGGTGTCAAGCGTACCTCTTTACGCGCTGCCTCCTCCTTGCTCGACTGACGAAATGCCTCCAGATCGGTAATATCGGCCTCATCAAACTGAGTCACATGGGGTACATTCAACCAGCAGGCGTGGAGATGTTTACCCGAAATTTTCTTGATACGAGAGAGCGGTTTCGCCTCAGTTTCACCAAACTTGGTAAAATCAATGACCGGAACCGGAGGAATCACACTCCCTCCAGCAGCTGTGTCCCCTCCAGCCAGCACCGTCTTCACATACTGTTTCACATCCAGTTTGAGGACACGCCCTTTGGGGCCACTGCCACCCACCCTGGAAAGATCCACACCCAACTCACGCGCAAAACGGCGAATCGCCGGCGAGGCATGCGCCCGCTTTCCATTGACTGGAGGTGGTGCCAGAGGAGGTGCCTCAACTGGTGTGGGGGTGACTGCAGGTTGAGGTGCTACGACCTCTGTCGCCGATGTCTCTGCAACAGCAACCTCTTCAACCGTTGGTTTTGCTGCTGTAGTCTCGCCTTGTGCCAGCTCCAGCTCCAAAATCACACTCCCCTCAGAGAGTTTATCCCCGACTGAAATCTTCAATATTTTCACCACGCCCGAATAGGGGGAGGGTATCTCCATAGTGGCCTTATCACTCTCCAGTGAAATCAATGAATCCTCTGCTGCAACCTCATCCCCTGCAGCCACCAGAATTTCAATCACTTCAACTTCACTAAAGTCCCCGATATCGGGTACGACGACTGTTGTTAACTCTGCCATCTTCTCTACGCTCCTTATCGGACAACTGGATTGGGACGTTCTGGATCAATCCCATATTTGCGAATTGCGTCCGCAACCAACTTCAGATCGATACTCCCCTCATCAGCCAACGCCTTCAGTGCAGTCACTACAACATAGTTACGATCCACCTCAAAGAAGTCTCGCAACTTCTCACGGGTATCGCTACGACCATAGCCATCTGTACCCAGCGTCTCATAGCGGCTGGGAATCTCATCACGAATCTGCTCTGCATAGAGGCGAATATAGTCGGTCGAGGCAACCACTGGTCCTTTTGCCCCCTCCAGCGAAGCGGCAACATAACTGAGTCGTGGTGTCTCTGCAGGGTGGAGACGGTTCCAACGTGCCACATCCTGACCATCACGCGCCAACTCATTGAAGCTGGTTATGCTCCAGACATCTGAAGTGACCCCCCACTCAGACTGCAGCATCTCTGCAGCCGCTTCAACCTCGCGCAGGATGGCTCCACTACCCATCAATTGCACATGCTTGTCTGTCGCCTCCATCGAGTGAATACGATACATGCCGCGCACAATCCCCTCTTCAACACCTTCCGGCATATCGGGGTGGACATAGTTTTCATTCATTACACTGATGTAGTAGAAGACATTTTCCTGCTCCTGCACCATACGACGCAGGCCATCCTGAATGATCACCGCCAGTTCATAACTATAGGTGGGGTCATAAGCAACACAGTTGGGGATGGTTGCAGCAAACAGATGGCTGTGTCCGTCCTGATGCTGTAGCCCCTCACCGTTGAGCGTGGTACGCCCTGCGGTTCCCCCCATCATGAAGCCACGCGCCTGCATGTCGCCCGCAGCCCACGCCAGATCACCAATACGTTGGAAACCAAACATCGAGTAGTAGATGTAGAACGGAATCATACTGATGCCATGGTTACTGTAGGCGGTTGCCGCAGCAATCCACTCGGCCATCGCACCCGCCTCATTGATCCCCTCTTGCAGAATCTGACCCTTGGTATCCTCGCGATACCACATTACCTTATCTGAATCCTCTGGCTCATAGAGCTGACCAGAAGAGGAGTAGATCCCCAGCTGACGGAACATCCCCTCCATGCCGAAGGTACGCGCCTCATCAGGAACAATCGGCACAATACGTTTTCCAATCTGCTTGTCTCTTGCCAGCGTTGACAACATACGCACAAAGACCATGGTGGTGGATAGCTCACGCTTGCCACTACCCTGTATCAGCGCATCAAAGGCCTCTGGCCCCGGCACCACCATAGATGGCGCACTCTGACGGCGCTCAGGCAGATAGCCGCCCAACTCCCTGCGCCTACCTTGCAGATACTTCATCTCTTCACTTCCCTCATCGGGGCGAATAAAGGGGATCTCCTCCAGATCATCATCCTGCACGGGGATCTGAAAACGGTCGCGGAAGCGACGCATATGCTCTACACCCATTTTTTTCTGGGAGTGGGTCGCATTCTGCCCCTCACCCGCTTCACCCATGCCATACCCTTTGACAGTTTTGGCAAGAATCACCGTCGGCTGCCCACGATGATCCTGCGCCGCCTTATAGGCTGCATAGATCTTGCGCGGATCATGGCCTCCGCGAGAGAGCTTCCAGATATCCTGGTCGGTCATATCCGAGACCAGATCCAGCAGCTCTGGGTAGGCTCCAAAAAAGTGTTTACGTACAAAGGCACCATCTTTCGATTTATAGGCCTGATACTGCCCATCCACCACCTCTTCCATCCGTTTCAACAACAGACCACTCTTATCTTTTGCCAGCAGCGCATCCCAGCCAGAGCCCCAGATCACCTTGATCACATTCCAGCCAGCACCACGGAATAGCGCCTCCAGCTCCTGAATGATCTTGCCATTACCACGTACCGGTCCGTCCAGACGCTGCAGGTTACAGTTGATCACAAAGGTGAGATTATCCAGTTTCTCACGCCCCGCCAGAGTGATGGCACCCAGCGACTCCGGCTCATCCATCTCGCCATCACCGAGATAGGCCCAGACCTGACGCCCCTCCGTATCCAGCACCTCTCTATGGGTGAGGTACTTCATAAAACGGGCCTGATAGATTGACTGGATCGGTCCCAGCCCCATGGAGACGGTCGGAAACTGCCAAAAATCGCGCATCAACCAGGGGTGTGGATAGGATGAGATCCCCTTGCCATCTGACTCAAAACGGAAGTTGCTCAGCTGTTCTTCACTGATTCGTCCTTCAAGGAACGCACGTGCATAAATGCCCGGTGCAATATGGCCCTGAAAGAAGACCAGATCGCCCCCCTTCTCTGCATCGTTCCCCTTGAAGAAGTGGTTGAAACCCACATCATAGAGTGTTGCCGAGGAGGCAAAGCTGGCAATGTGACCACCCACACTACCGGGGCGGTGGTTGGCCTTTACCACCATCGCCATCGCATTCCAGCGTACCAGTGAGCGGATGCGGTGCTCCAGCTCCTGATCGCCCGGAATCAGCTCCTGCTGTGTCACCGGAATGGTATTCACATAAGCCGTATTGGAACTATAAGGGAGATGGACACCCTGACGACGGGCACTATCCATCATCTTCTCAATCAGAAAATGGGCTCGATCAGCACCTTCAACCTCAATTACCGATTCCAACGCATCCAGCCACTCCCGCGTCTCTTGCGGGTCGTGATCACTCATCTTAGACATATTTATTACCTCACCACACACCAGAGGGTGTGAATTGATTGTGGTTGGCCCTTTAAGTGCCCCCTTGTTTTGAGAAACACTGTTACCAACCGACTCATACTCGAATATTAGATTGGTTCTATGATCGTTTTTTTGGTCGGATAGGTCAAGGGCACCACTACGAATGCACATTGAGGTGTTATTACTTATGGGGCGAAAATAGCTGCAATTTATGACATGATTGCACCCGAATCACCCTCCAAATAACTCTTTGAACAACTTTTTAAAGAACTCCATGATGAGCAAACCATGACCAATATCATCACCCTCATACGCCCCGATGATTGGCACCTCCACCTACGGGATGGGGCCTCTATGCGGTCAGTAGTCGCCGCCAGTGCAGCAGAATTTTCACGCGCGATTATCATGCCCAACCTCTCCCCCCCAGTCACCACCACCACGGCTGCAGAGGCGTATCACTCACGCATTCTTGATGCACTTCCCGAAGGGGTCCATTTTACCCCGTTGATGACACTCTACCTGACTGACAATACTACTGCAGAAGAGATCGAGCGGGCCTCAGTATCCTCCCACATTGTTGCAGCGAAACTTTACCCTGCGGGGGCCACCACTAACTCTGATTCAGGGGTAACCGACATCGAGAATATCCTTGAACCACTTCAGGCGATGGCTAATGCGGGAATGCCGCTACTGGTTCACGGTGAGGTGACAGATCCCGCAATTGACCTGTTCGACCGTGAGGCGGTTTTCATTGAACAGGTGCTTGCACCGTTGATTGAACAAATTCCATCATTGAAGGTGGTATTTGAGCATATCACCACCGAACAGGGGGTACGCTTCGTCCAGCAGGCACCCTCTACGGTCGCCGCAACCATTACCGCACACCACCTGTTAATGAACCGGAATGCGATGTTTCAGGGTGGGATGCGCCCCCACTACTACTGCCTCCCGGTACTGAAACGGGAACAACACCGCCTTGCTCTGGTCGAAGCGGCTACCAGTGGCAGTCCGAAATTCTTCCTCGGTACCGATAGCGCCCCCCATCCACAACACGCTAAAGAGAGTAGTTGTGGGTGTGCCGGAATGTATACCGCACACAGTGCCATGGCGCTCTACGCGGAGGTCTTTGACAAGGTGGATGCCCTTGATAAGCTGGAGGGATTTGCCAGTCTCCATGGGCCCGATTTTTATAATTTGCCCAGAAATAGAGGAACTCTTACTCTGGTTCGAGAGGAGTGGAATGTGCCGCAACAACTCCCCTTTGGCACAGAGTTTGTGGTTCCATTTCGTGCCGGGGAGAGCGTCCACTGGAGTCGTAGAGAGTAACCTCTCGCAGATCATCCTGAATTATTTTCTATCCCGCAGAGGCTATGAATTGAAGAGGCTATGACTTGAAAAATCAAGAAAAGGAGCAGTAGTTTATCTGGTTCGGCACTGCAATCGGTACTTGTCGGGCAGCCTGCGTTTTCCCTTCGGCAGCCCCAAATAAGAGAGTTCGCAGAGTGCATTTCGATAGACACTTTTTTTGAAGTAGACCACATCACCAATTGGAGCCCAGTAATCTACCCAGCGCCAAGCATCAAACTCCGGGTGGTCTACACAATCCAGCTGAACCGCCTCATCTTCTACAACAAGGCGCAGCAGAAACCATTTCTGCTTCTGTCCAATACAGAGTGGACGATTTCCGCTGCGGATACAGCGTTTGGGAAGTTGGTATTTCAGCCAGCCACGGGTCTGCCCAAGCAACTCTACATGCTCAGGTAGCAGTCCAACCTCTTCGTACAACTCCCGATAGACGGCCTGTTCAGGTGTCTCATCGTCGTCAATGCCTCCCTGCGGAAACTGCCAGCCATCCTGCCCGATTCTTCGAGCCCAAAACAGTTTTCCCTTTCGATTGATGACGATGATACCTACATTGGGTCGATATCCGTTTTCGTCAATCACAACAACCACCAATAATTAATTCTGTTTAATCTATTTTTTCAGTCTACCACAGAAGTTGAGCAGTGGGGCTTACGGTACAATACTCTGATTACAGAACCTCAATTGCGGAGTAGATACGCTATGGCACTTGCCATTTTTGACCTTGATAACACACTGATTGGTGGCGATAGTGACCATCTATGGGGTGAGTTTCTAGTCCGTCACGGTCATGTGGACAAGGACTTTTACCGTCGTGAAAATGACCGTTTCTATGCTCAATATGTAGCCGGAACACTCGATATTGAGGAGTGGCTCAGCTTTCAGTTTGCCCCTCTCGCAGCACAGGATATGGCGACGCTTAAGCGCTGGCACCAACAATTCATGCTGGAGGAGATCCAACCGATCATGCTCCCCAAGGCGGAGGAGCTGATTGAGTCTCACCGCACAAAAGGTGACACCTTGCTGGTCATCACGGCCACCAACCACTTTATCACCGCACCCATTGTTGAGCGACTTGGTATTCCTCATCTGATTGCCACCATCCCGGAACAGCTTAACGGAGCCTTTACCGGTCAGGTCGATGGTCTCCCCTCCTACCAACAGGGAAAGATTACCCGCCTGGAGGCGTGGCTGAAAGAGCATCCGCTTTCAATGGAGGGAAGTACCTTTTACAGTGACTCTCACAACGATCTACCACTTCTGAAGCAGGTTGAGTTTGCGGTTGCAGTAGACCCCGACGAAATACTCAGAGAGACTGCACAACAACATAACTGGCCAATTCTCTCTCTGCGTGGCTGATTTTCCATGCGCAAACGACTCAGACATACCCGCATTCGCCTCTCCTCCAAACGGCTCTGGAAACGTCGTCTGGTGTTCTGGAGCGGGGCATTGGCCGTGGGTGGTATCGCAGCACTATTCGCCTTGCTTGCAGAACAGGCAGAACATCTGTTCCGGGAGATCATTGCGATCTCTCCCTATCTTCCGCTAATTTTGACACCCACCGCACTGGTCACCATCTCTCTTGCCACACAACGCTATTTTCCCAATGCGCAGGGAAGCGGCATTCCCCAGACCGTAGCCGCCATTGAGCTGGCATCCCATGAAGCGCGCAAGAAATTGCTCTCTTTTCGTATTGCCATTGGCAAAGTACTGATGTCGCTTCTGGGGCTGCTGTTTGGTGCATCCATTGGTCGTGAAGGGCCGACCGTCCATATCGGCGCTTCCATACTCTTTTCGCTTGAAAATTATGCCCACTTTCCTCGCCACGATCTCGACAGAGGGTTAATCCTTGCCGGAGGGGCCGCCGGTATTGCCGCCGCCTTCAACACCCCGCTTGCCGGAATCGTCTTTGCCATTGAGGAGTTAAGCCGCTCTTTCGAGGAGCGCAGCAGTGGCACCATGCTGACTGCAGTGCTCATCTCAGGCATCGTAGCCCTCGCCATTATGGGTGAATACAGCTACTTCGGGACCAGTAGCACCTCCCTGCCGCTGGACCTGAACGGGTTGAGTATCATTCTCTGCTGTGGCCTGTTGGGGGGTGCCATTGGGGGAATTTTTGCCAGTGGTCTGATTCATGGAAGCCGTCGCGTTGCCCCACTGGTTCGCATACACCCCATTCTGATCCCCGCGCTGTGCGGACTTGCACTGGCCACTATTGGTTTGCTCTCGAACAACACCACCTACGGTACCGGCTATCAGGAGGCGCAGTCCATCATCCATGGTGAAGGTGAAATTGACCTGCTCTACCCCTTTCTGAAGATGGCCGCCACCTTCTCCTCCCTGCTCAGTGGTATTCCGGGGGGGATTTTTGCCCCCTCTCTGGCTGCAGGTGCTGGATTGGGTGCCGGTTTTGCCCAATGGTTTCCACCGGAACTGTTAGCCGCCACAGTGCTGCTGGGAATGGTCGGCTACTTCTCCGGTGTTGTGCAGACCCCGATCACCGCTTTTGTCATTGTGATGGAGATGACCGATAATCAGCAGATGTTGCTACCACTGATGGCCACCGCCTTTATCGCCTACGGTACCTCAAAGATTTTCTGCCCCAAACCCATTTATCGTGCATTGGCCGAAGGCTTTCTTCCGAACAACACTCCACCCAAGAAACCCATCCCGACAGACCAGAGCACTCCAAAGAACACCTCAGAAAGAGCACCTAAAAATGAGTCGTAACCAATTAAAATTACTACAGCCACTGCTGCTTCTGCTGATTGTAGGTGGCTTCTATATTCAGTTTCAGAACAGCTTTATCACTGCCAAAGTCATCCATATTCTGGCGCTGATCTCCTGGTTTGCCGGACTCTTCTATCTACCCCGACTCTATGTCTACCACGCCATGAGCGAATCAAACGAGGTCAATGAGACCCTGAAGGTGATGGAGCACAAGCTATTTCACTATATTATGACTCCGGCAGCGGTACTGACGGTGCTGGCGGGGATCTGGATGATCGAACTCTGGCAGTGGACTATCCCTCTCTGGCTCTGGGCAAAAATCGCACTGGTTGCGCTGTTAGTGCTTTTTCATATTCAATGTTGGAAAATTCTACACCAATTTAAAGAAGACAGAAATGAGAAGCCCCACACCTACTATCGATTTTTTAATGAGGCTCCGACTCTGCTACTGATTGCGGTCGTCATTTTGGTAGTTGCCAAACCTCTTTTCTAATAGAGCATCGTCCAACTCATTGACAACAAAAAATCTTGGAATTAAAAAAGCCTGGAATTGACCCAGGCTTTTTTAATTTTATTATTGAGACAGTTTTGTTAGGAGCAACCGCCGCCAGAAGAACCACACGTACCACAACCACCACCGGCTGGTGCCTTGGTGTTATTAAATACAAAGCTGGGACCCTGCGGACCATTCACATAATCAATCTCAACCCCATCCAGTGTAGCGAGACACTGAGGGTCTACATAGATATTCAGCGCCTCTGCTTCCAACACGGCATCGTTATCTTCGACTGCGTCCGCAAAGGTCATACCCCATTGAATACCGCTGCAACCACTACCGGCAACATAGATACGTACACCTTTAATATCATCGTTCTCTTCGGATTGCAGGAGTGCTGCAAGCTGCTGCTGTGCATCATTGGAAATTTTAAACTCTTCATTTACTGCTGTTGCCATAGCTGAAACCTCTTCAAATGGATCAATTTGGTGCGAATTGTATCATCACTTATAACAACAGCACCACCTATTCCGACTAATTTAGTTGGTTATGGTCTACTGTGCCGGATTAGGGTGGTCAACCCGCACCGTGAGCGATAGAATTCATTCCTATGGAAAATAGTAAAATTGCATTTGTCGGCGGAGGCAACATGGCCTTCAGCCTGATTGGCGGATTAATCGCCGGAAACTGTTCCGGATCATCAATCCACGTCTCAGATCCCAGCCATGAAGCACTCGGTACTATGGCTCAACAATATGGGGTCCAAACCTTCCCGGAGGACAATGGTGGTGCGATTGAAGGGGTCGATGCCATCGTACTGGCAGTCAAACCTCAAATGCTTGCCGAGGTCGCCACTGAAATTGCCCCGGTTGTTCAAGCTCAATCTCCTCCCCCTCTGATTATCTCAATTGCTGCGGGGGTGCGGGAGGGTGATCTACAGCGCTGGCTTGGTGGTCAACAGGCCGTTGTTCGCTCCATGCCCAACACGCCCGCACTATTACAGAGTGGCGCTACAGGACTCTATGCAAATAGTTTCACCTCCGACAAACAGAAAAGTCTAGCCGAATCGATCCTGCGTTCGGTAGGGATCACCGTCTGGCTGGATGATGAGACACAACTGGATGCAGTGACTGCTCTCTCCGGCAGCGGTCCCGCCTATTTCTTTCTGTTGATGGAGGCGATGGAGACAGCAGGCCAGTCACTCGGTCTTCCACAAGAGACTGCGCGCATGCTCACCCTGCAGACCGCCTTTGGTGCCGCCAAGATGGCACTGGAACGACCTGAAAGTAGTGCCGAATTACGTCATAAGGTGACCTCACCCGGAGGTACCACCGAGCAGGCGATCAATACCTTTCAGCAAGGCGGGCTGGAGGCACTGGTTGCCGATGCACTAAAAGCGGCTCAACAGCGCTCTATTGAGTTGGCCGAAATCCTTAGCCAGGAACAACCTTAAAGAGATCTCTAATAGATTGCCCCTCTTGCACCTTTCACCTATTCACTAAAGCAACCCACCCACCATGTCCAACACCTCCAGCGCAGGCCTATTCTTTCTCCAGATGCTTTTTAGCATTGCGATCCTATTCACCCTGCTGCGCTTTCTTTTTCAGTTGCTGCGTGTGGACTACTACAACCCCATCTCACAGATGGTGACTCGCTTTACCGATCCTCTGTTGCAGCCACTACGCTCCCTGATACCTTCGAACCGCACCATTGATGGTGCATCGCTAGTGGTACTCTTTCTGCTACAGTATCTTCACCTCTTTATTATTACCCAACTACGAGACCTTGATGCCAACCCACTCGGGCTGGCGATACTCGCCTCTGCAGAACTGCTCTCTCTGGCCACCAGTCTGCTCTTCTGGTCTATTCTGATACTGGCAGTATTGAGCTGGTTTCAACCCCACACCCAACACCCTGGCGTCTCACTACTCAATCAGATCACCGATCCACTGATGCGCCCCATTCGCCGCTGGATGCCCCCGGCGGGTGGTGTTGATTTCTCACCCATTCTCGCCATGCTGGCCATCAAGATGGCTGAATTTATCCTCATTGCCCCACTACAGGATATTGCTGCACACCTGCTACAGGGGTGAATTTCCATCACTGATTGCACCCACCAGCAACTCTATTTAAACTCCCGCAATGCCTGAGCAGATTCCTCAAGACTCCATCGGTCTGGTGACCCCGCAAACACTGCACTTTGATCAGCCGCTAGAGCTGGAGTGTAGCACCGTGTTGCCCGGCTATACTCTTATCTATGAGACCTACGGCAGCCTCAACGAAGATGCCAGCAACGCAGTACTGATCTGCCATGCACTCTCCGGCAACCACCATGCCGCCGGGTACCACTCAATGGAGGATAAAAAACCAGGCTGGTGGGATACCGCGATTGGCCCTGGAAAGACCATCGATACCAACCGTTTCTTCGTGGTGGTCCCCAACAACCTAGGAGGATGCAATGGCTCAACCGGCCCCACCTCTACCAACCCCGAGAGCGGCAGACCCTACGGACCTGACTTTCCGTTCGTCACCGTACAAGACTGGGTGGTCAGCCAGGCACGGCTGGCCGATGCCTTAGGTATTCACCAATGGGCTGCCGTAGTGGGCGGCAGTCTCGGCGGAATGCAGACCCTGCAGTGGTCGATCACCTACCCCGAGCGGCTGCGCCACGCATTGATTATTGCCGCCGCGCCCAAACTAACCGCTCAGAATATCGCCTTTAACGAGGTAGCCCGCCAGGCCATCCGTACCGACCCTGAATTTCATGAGGGGCGCTATATAGAGCATAACGTACTCCCCGAGAGAGGGTTGCGACTGGCAAGGATGCTCGGTCACATCACCTACCTCTCCGATGAATCGATGGGGGCAAAGTTTGGCCGTGAACTGCGTGAAGGTCATCTTAATTATGACTACGGGGTCGAATTTCAGGTGGAGAGCTACCTGCGTTACCAGGCCGATCGCTTTGTCGGGCAGTTTGACGCCAACACCTATCTATTAATGACCAAGGCACTCGACTACTTTGACCCCGCAGCGGCTCATGGGGATAACCTCTCTGCTGCACTGAGCAGAGTCAGCGCACAGTTCTGCGTACTCTCCTTTACCAGTGACTGGCGTTTTTCACCCAACCGCTCCAGAGAGATGGTGCGCGCACTGCTCGACAATGACCTTAAGGTCAGCTATGCCGAGATTACTGCTAATCAGGGCCATGATGCCTTTTTGATGAAGATCCCCCACTATCTCAACCTTTTTGGCAGTTATATGAAGCGGATTACCGTCGGGGGAGAGACATCATGAAACTGCGCCCCGACCAGGAGATCATCTGCCAATGGATCCAGCCCGGCAGCCGTATTCTTGACCTCGGATGTGGAGATGGAACCCTGCTACGCCATATGATGGACCACCATCAGGTGGAGGGGTATGGGCTGGAGTTGGATGATCATAATGTATTAAGCAGCATCGAGAACGGAATCAATGTAATCCAATCTGATCTGGATCGCGGGCTGAGTGACTATTTTGATAGTGACTCTTTTGACTATGTCATTATGAGTCTCACCCTGCAGGCGATGAACTATCCTGACCAACTACTGGATGAGATGCTACGGGTCGGCAAGCAAGGGATCATCACCTTCCCCAACTTCGGCCACTGGCGCAACCGTCTGCAACTGCTGCTGGGGGGAAAGATGCCGGTCAACCGTAATCTGCCTAACAGTTGGTACAACACCCCCAACATCCACCTCTGTACCGTAGATGATTTTGAGACACTCTGTGCGCAGAAGGGGATTCGTATCCTGGAGCGCACAGTTGTGGACCGACAACATCGTGAACCTGCACTATTGAAACTGGCCCCCAATCTGCTAGGGGAGGTTGCCCTCTACCGTTTTGAGCGGCTTCCTTATGGGTAATGGGTAATGGCTACTCCAAGAACCCTTTAAGGGCAGGCAGCACATTGACAACAATCACCAATGCCACCATCCACTGTAACAAGTTAATCTTGCCGTGGACCTCTATCAACTTTTGGTCCAATTGATCAAAACGACTATTATAATTAGCCATTACTCAAGCAGCCGTACGCGCCTTCTCTTCTGAAACGCCCGCATCAATTAGTGCATCGTACAACTCTGTTACCATGACACTCATAATAGTATCCCTCTCTTATTTGATAGGTTGATACTATTTTTATTGTTATCTATTGTCAACGCTGCGAGTACAAGGGAACGAGAGATAGACCCAAAACACCTTATAGTCTCTTTTTTGCCACTCTTTAGAGTATAAAAAATACAACACTGTATTTTTTTGAAAAAAACTGTTGCATTGTGGTTTTTTATCGGTATAATAGTCCTCACTGATTCGGGATACTGAGTCGAATAATTTACTAACCACTTTTTAACCTTTAAGGATATTACAATGAAAAAGACTATAATCGCTGCTGCTATCGCTACTGTTATTGCTGCTCCTGCAATGGCTGACGTTTCTGTTTCTGGTGTTGTTGAGCAGACTTTCACTGATACAGACAGCGTTACTGATACCGGCCTGGCTAGCGGCACTGATAGCGGACTAACCTTCAAGGCATCTGAAGACCTGGGTAACGGCCTGACTGCTTTTGCTCAGATCTCCTTGGACACAGATAACCAAGACTCAGCAACTCGTATAGGAAATTCAGAAAAAGACTCTAAGGTTGGCATCAAAGGTGGGTTCGGTACAGTAGTCGTAGGCCGCATGGAAGACTTCACCGAAGGTGTAATGGCTGCCACTATGACTCTGAATGGCACTGGCGCTATTGAGCTGGGCGGTAATGCCACACGTAACAACGGCGCAGTTGCTTATGTTTCTCCAACCGTAAACGGCTTCCATGCAGGTGTTGCTGGATACACTGCTGCGATTACTGGTGAAGATGATAACTTTGACGCCACTGACATCATCGTTGCTTACTCAAACGGTCCTCTGACTGTAATGGCTTCTCAGGAAAGCATGAGTGCCGCTACTGCTGCAGCTCTTGATACTGACGAAGAGACCACCTCTTTCGCTGTAAAATATGGCATGGGTGACCTGAGCGCTGCTGCTCTGTTTGTAAATCGTGATGCTGGCGCTACTGATTCTGACGACGTAATGCTGCGTGTTGACTACAAGATGGGCAACAACAAGATCACTCTGGCACACGCTGATGATGAGAGCGCTGACAACAAAATCGTTGGACTTGAGCTGACTCATAGCATGAGCAAGCGCACTAGTGCTTACGTCGGAATGACTGATGCTGACGCTGCAAACACGGATACAACTTACTTCGGTATGATCCACAAGTTCTAATCTGACATCACGTCAAACTAGGAACTGATTCTTCGGAATCGAAAAGCCACCCTTCGGGGTGGCTTTTTTATTGGTCACCAGAACTTGACAAAACTCACCACGTACATGAAAGTAAGTCATTATGAGCACAACAACCTTTGATACACTACAATTTGTAGAACGACTAACCCAGGCAGGCATCTCACCAGAGCATGCGAAGGCAGAAGCAGAAGCGCTCAAAGACGCTCTGAAATCAACAGAAATCGTATCCAAGGCCGACCTTCAAATTGCATTAGCTGAGCTTCACTCAGACCTGATCAAGTGGATAGCAGGACTGGCTTTTGCCCAGATTGCACTTTTAGTCGCACTGCTATTGAAATAGAGCACAACCATCAGAGCAACAAGCCGTTTCATGCTATGATCAGACCTATGAAACTGCCGCTCCTGCTACTTATACTCCAACTACTACTTCCCAGCACCACAATTGCTGCTGAGACTGCCACCAAAGAGGATATTCGTATGGTGGTAGAGGTGATGCGCGACCAGCACCGGCTCATTGAAAAACGGTTTGAGCAAATCGATAGGCGTTTTGAACAGATCGACAAGCACTTTGAACATATAGACAAACGGTTCGAACTGGTTGAAAAGGGGTTTGAACAGATTGATAAGCGTTTTGAGTTCATACAATCTCTATTAATAGCCCTCTTTATAGCCAGTATCGGCAGTCCGTTTCTAGTAGAACGCTATCGTCAACGCCGTGACCAGCAGGATCAGGAGATCATTCGTGGCTCTGACCGACTCTTTGCTGCCATGCGTGAAGCTGCCAACCATGACCCCAAGTTGAAAGAGATCCTTTCTGCTGCCAGGCTGCTGTAGCCCTCCTCCGCCTCCCCAAAAAATAGGGGGCGTTCTTCAAAATAGCAACAGCAGATCATTGAGGAAATTCCTCCCCAGCACGGTCACACACAACCGCCTCTCTTCCCACTGAAGCAGCCCCCGGCCTATTCCCTCTTCTACAGCACCAGCGACTACCCCCCATTCACACCCGGTTCTTTGCTCGAATTGATCCGGTTGCAGCGGCTCTAATCTCCTTAATCGATTCATCATAAATTCAGAAGGTAATTGCTCAGGCTCCACAACAGAGTGACTACTAAGCACACTTTCTGTCCCCGAAGAAAAGATATATTGCTGTGGATTTCGGTGCCGTGTGCTACGGGTCACACTACCGATTACAACACTGGTTAGTTTAGAGTGTGCCCCAGCACCAATCCCCAGATAATCCCCAAAATTCCAGTAGTTGAGATTATGACGACACTGCTGCTGTGGTCGTGCATAGGCCGATATCTCATATTGTATCAACTCTTCCTGCTGAAGCAGCTGCTGCCCCTCTTGCTGAATCTCCCAAAGTTGATCATCATCAGGCAATCGTGCCGGCGGCGTATGACCAAAGGGGGTATTGGGCTCCATCGTCAACTGATACCAGGAGAGATGCCCTACCCCCATCGCAACCACCCGCCGAAGATCCTCGGTTGCCTGCTCTATACTCTGCTCTGGTAGACCAAACATCAGATCAATATTAACCCTGTCAAACCCGACCTCTTGCGCCACCTCTATTGCTCGTATCGCCTCATCCCCGGTATGAATTCGACCAATCTTTCTCAATGATTCATCGTACAAACTCTGCACACCGATAGAGAGCCGGTTCACCCCTGCCTGCCGATAACCGTAAAAATAGCCCTCATCCACAGCACCAGGATTGGCCTCAAGCGTTATCTCGGGACCACCCCCCAAAGGGAGACGCGCCCTGACCCCCGACAGTAGGTGTGCAATCTCTTCATCCGGAAAGAGGCTGGGGGTTCCTCCGCCGATAAAGATAGAGCGTACCGGACGCCCCCAGACTTTGGGCAGCTCCCACTCCAGATCTTTTAATAACGCATCTACATAGGCACGATAGGGTGGAGTAGTTACTGCATGCGAGTTGAAGTCACAGTAGGGGCACTTCTGCAGGCACCACGGAAGATGGATATAGAGCGAGAGCGGAATGGCTGCCGTAAAGTGCAATGGGGTCAGGAGAGCAGCTCCACCAGTTTCTTCAACGCCTGTCCACGATGGCTTAACTTGTTTTTTACTTCAGCCGCCAACTCTGCAGAGCTGCAGCCTTGTTGTGGAACCCAAAAAAGAGGGTCGTAACCAAACCCGTTCTCTCCCTGTGGCGCAGTAAGAATACGCCCCTCCCAACTACCTTGAGCAACCAACGGCACTGGATCTTCTGCATGACGCATAAAGACCATCACACACTGAAAACGAGCACTGCGTTCAGCTTCCACAACCCCCTCCAGCGCCTGAAGTAGTTTCTGATTATTTGCGGCATCCCCTCCATCCTCCCCCGCATAACGGGCCGAATAGATTCCCGGCGCCCCTTTAAGGTAGTCCACCTCAAGCCCGGAATCATCTGCAATAGCAGGCAACCCTGTATGTGCTGCTGCATTACGTGCCTTGAGGATGGCATTTTCCACAAAGGTAAGCCCTGTCTCTTCCACCTCTTCTACATTGAACTCGGTTTGCGGTATCACCGTCATCTCAAAGTTGGCCAACAACTGGCCCAGCTCACGCACTTTACCCTTGTTACCGGTTGCCAATACCACTTGACCGGCTACACCACTCATTTCAACGCCTCTTGTTGGTGCTCAATCAGATCAGTAATACCCTGTTGTGCCAGTGCCAACATCTGCTGCATCTCTTCCATACTGAATGGTGCCTCTTCTGCGGTACCCTGCACCTCGATGAACTGCCCATCTCCATTCATCACCACATTCATATCGGTCTCGGCACTGGAGTCCTCGTCATAGTCAAGATCCAGCACCGCAGTACCGTTGTAGATTCCTACAGATATTGAGGCAATCGGTGTAACAATCGGGTTCTGTTTCACCACTCCCTTCTTCATCAGCTGGTTGATTGCATCACTCAGCGCCACAAAGCCACCGGTAATCGATGCCGTACGGGTACCACCATCCGCCTGAATTACATCACAATCTACTGTGATCTGCTGCTCCCCCAGAACCTTCATGTCTACCGCTGCTCGCAGTGAGCGTCCGATCAGACGCTGAATTTCCATGGTGCGCCCCCCCTGTTTGCCACGAGCCGCTTCTCGTCCCATTCGACTTCCGGTAGAGCGCGGCAACATGCCATATTCTGCCGTCACCCACCCTTTACCCTGTCCCTTCAACCAACGTGGAATACGGTCTTCTACCGATGCTGTGCAGATCACTTTGGTATCACCAAATTCCACCAGTACCGACCCCTCCGCATGTTTGGTGTAGTTTCGGGTAATCTTGATCTCACGCATCTGATCGGGGGCTCTTTTACTGGGTCGCATAGCAACACTCCTTGTATACTGTTCACATTAAGAAAGGCGCATTATCCAGCAATTCAACGATAGGGTTCAATAAAGATGATCCAAAGTATGACCGCATTTGCACGCAGAGACCTTCAAGCCGAGTGGGGCAGCCTCGCCTGGGAGATTCGTTCCGTCAACCACCGCTATCTGGAGCTGTTTATACGTCTTCCCGAAGAGCTTCGCCCAATCGAAAACAAGATCCGTGAACAGGCCCGAAAAAAACTGGGACGAGGCAAGGTGGAGTGCGGCCTCCGTTTTACCCCAGCCAGCCACAGCAGCAGCGGCCTTCAGCTAGATGATCAATTGGCTCAGCAGGTTGCCACTGCCGCCAAACAAATTGCCCACCATATCGACAATGCTGCACGGGTTGACCCAATGGAAATTCTGGCCTGGCCTGGTGTTATTCAGTCAGAGTCTTTCGACAGCGAACTGATCCAGCAACAGGCGATCCAACTTTTTCAGCAAGCCCTCGAGGAGCTGGTTGATACACGCAGTCGTGAAGGTGGCCGTCTCAAGGAGATGATTCAACAACGCTGCGATACCATGAACCCACTGGTAGCACAGGCCAAAACTGAGATGCCGAAGGTGATCGAGCTGACGCGTCAGAAGTTCCGGGAACGGCTCGAAGAGTTTCTCGAACAAGCTGATGAAAACCGGTTGGAACAAGAGTTGGCGCTACAGGCTCAAAAACTCGACATTGATGAGGAGATGGATAGGCTGACCACGCATTTAGATGAGGTGGAACGCATTTTAAAGAAAGGAGGTGCCGTTGGACGCCGCCTCGATTTTTTAATGCAGGAGTTACATCGTGAAGCCAACACCTTAGGCTCTAAATCTTCTCATATTGAAACCACCCGGATCGCTGTAGAGATGAAGGTATTGATTGAACAGATACGGGAGCAGGTGCAAAATATTGAATGATTTTTCAGGGCGTTTCACAATACATTAAATCGTTATATTTCATAGGATTAAGCAAAAACGCCTTTTCATGCCGTTTCACATTCTTTCACCCTGTCACCAATGAGTGGTGACAGAAATGGTGACAGAAACCTTAAAACCAGTCCATAATACCCATTCCTGTCACCACTTTTAGGCAATGCATTATTATGGCCCAACTCCTCACAGTCACAAAAATCAGATCTCTGATTAAATCAGGCAAACCGGGTAGGCACTCAGCAGGTAACAACCTCTACTTCCGTATAAGCGATGAAGCAACCGCCACATGGGTTGTGCGTTACACCATCTACGGTAAACGCCGAGAAATGACCCTTGGCAACTACCCCTCAATATCACTTGCTGACGCTTATGCTCGCGCACTCCAGATCAAAGAGGATTGTAAAAATGACATTGACCCACTAGCTCAGCGCCGTCGTGCCGACATTGGGGACTTCAACACCGTTGAAGACCTTGCGGAAGATTGGCTTGCTGATTGCAGCAAACGGTTGAAGCATCCAAAAATTCCCATACGAATCTACAAAAAAGACATCCATCCATTAATTGGGGAGCTCGCTATTGATCAAGTCACTCCGCGTGATATTCGAGCCATCATCAACGCAATCACCAAAAACGGAAGACCCACCATCGCCAATGACGCGCTCATGTACTGCAAGCAACTATTTCGCCACGGCATCAAGCTAGACCTGCTCACACACAACCCTGCAGAACCATTTACAGCAACCGATGCTGGCGGCATCGAAAAGAGCCGCAGTCGCGCTCTCTCACTGGATGATCTCAAAATCACCTTTAAGGTATTTCGAGAGAACCATAACCAGTTCACACGAGAAAACTATCTGGCCATCGCGCTGCTGGTTTCCCTTGGCATCCGAAAGGGAGAGCTGGTTGCCGCAAAATGGGAAGAGTTCGATACGCAAAAACAGCTATGGAACATCCCAAAAGAGCGCAGCAAGACAGAGGTACCAATCACTATCCCCTTGCCGAATGAAGCCATGAAATGGCTTGAAGAACTGCACATCAGAGCCGGGCAGTCCGACTACGTCTTTCCCAATCGCCGCTCCAGCATACGCTATCAACACATCAGCCCTGACACCATCAATGCAGCCGTACAGAAGCTACATCGTGAAAATAAACTAAAAATAGAGCACTTCACCATTCATGACCTCCGCCGCACTTTTCGAAGCCTGCTCTCCAGCGAAGGCATACCCGGACATATCGCGGAGCGTTGCCTGAACCATAAACTCAAAGGCGTTGAAGGCATCTATGACCGATACGACTATCTCGATGAACGCAAACATGCACTAGAGGTCATTAGCAAAAAAATAGCCCCCCTCATCAATGTCGACAGTGAACAAAAATTCACATTCACCAACCACTGACGTTTGTTCTTTTAACTTCGTTTACTATCGTTTAGACACTCTCTGCTCCACTACAGCAAGCCATCCTGAGCGCTAACTATCACGCATTTCAGGCCAACCATCACACTTTTCAGGTGGGCTATCACTTTTTCCGGAACAGCTATCACTCTTTTCAGGGATTCCGGAAAAAAGTATCACAAAAATTTGCAAAAACGTGATATTTCAATATATTAAGGTTACTACTCTTTAACCAAACCCTTTATGAAGCACCTTGAGATCAAGAAGATCGACTGATCCAACCGCCTAGTCAGAACCAACAATTTTGCCTCTGCCATCTATACCCTACCCCCAGATGCTCACCGCATTCTCTCTGTAGCCATCTCAATGATTCGCCAGAAGGATGATCAGTTCCATACCTACAGAATCTACACCAGACAGCTGACTGCATTTTTCCCAGGACTACAGTCCGACAAAAATGCCATCACTCGCATCGATACCGCCACTGACGCCTTGATGGGTTCCTACATCAAGGTCAAGAAGAGGAACGGATGGATCAAACGCAACCTGGTTCACTCTTGCCAGCTGGATAGAAATGGCGGCGATGCCTACGTCGATATCCGCATGGATGATGAGATGCTCCCTTTTCTAATTGGGATCACCGGATGATTTTCAGCACCAAAAATTGAGAATATCCGCTTCTTCAAGAAGGAGAACCACTTCAAACTCTATGCCTTTTTCCATACGCACCTCTATCGCGGCAACACCGGAGAGGTACCACTATCTCAGATCAGAGAACTGCTATCGATTCAGAAAAAACAGTATAGGCTGGTTGGGCACCTAAAGAGTCGACTGCTTGACCCTACTATCCACCTGATCAACAGCACTACCGACATCCATGTAACCTACAGCGCCTATAAGCACGGCAGAAGGGTGGCCGGATTTATCTTTGATATCCAGAAGCAATCACCTCAGTACACTCCTGCAGTTGCTACACCATCACTTCCATCCTCAACATCAGGTAATGACAGCAATACAGACCCATCACTGATGGGACGCTATAGCGCCCTGGGCATTACTGAGCCAGAGTTCAAGCTGATCCATGAGAAACTGGGGAGCAAATACCTAGAGCAGCTACTGCACTATGTCGCTGACAAAAAAAGGCGTCATCAGATTCAATCCGAAAAGAGATATCTGTTCTGAGTCATCAAGAAGTCGCCACCTATTGAAGACCTATCGACTCCTGCCAGCACTCAGGAGAAAAGGGACAACCAAGAAAAACAGCTCGAAGCTGAACAGCACAAAATTGAGCAACAACGCGTCAAGACACTGAAGAAGGAAGGGAGTGCAATCACTGCAGCTGCAGAACAATATCTCAGCCAACTCTCTGAGAACGGCCTGCAACTACTGAAGGATGAGTTCAACTACACCCCTCACGCCAAAGGGTTGAGGTTCTGAAAAAAGCAGGTCGACTTTAGCAACAAGCTGGTAGATGCCACCTTCAAGCGCTATATCTACTGCAAACGCCTACACCATAAATAACGATTCCTGCCAAAATACGCTAATCTTTGCCAAGCATTAAAAAGGATTAGCGATTATGGCAACAATGAATATCTCACTTCCTGGCGCAATGAAAGACTGGATGGAGCAGCAGGTTGGGTCACGTTACAGCAATGTCAGCGACTACATGCAGGATCTGATCCGTAAGGAGCAAGATCACTCCGAAAAAATCGAAGCGATGCAGCAGCATGTTACGGAAGGCATCGAAAGCGGTACTGGCTCATACACTATGGTCGAGTTACGCGAGATTGCGCACAAGCAGAAAACCAAGGCCAAAGATCGCTAGCAGCCCCAATACAGCACCCCCCTCTTTGGTTGTAAGCAGATCGAGAATTGCTCCCAGCGCTGCAAAGATAAACCACAAGATCAGAAAACCCATTACACCAGAGAGCATGTTTCCTGTATCGGTGGCTATTGGGATTTGGAGCTCAGGTGGAGATATTGCAACCACCTCACCTACGCAGTTGGTTTACAGAACGAACAATCGAAATGAGCTGCCTGTATCAATAAGCAATACGTTAAACCGTTATCCTTTCAAATCATCCAAAAATTCTGATTCAGGATCAACACTGCTCACCAACAAATGATCTCTCGCTCGGGTGCAAGCAACATAGAGTAAGTGCCTTTCAGTGTCATACACCTCTTCAAGGTCAGCATCATCGGAAACCGACTCCATACGCTCCTGCAGGGGAAGTATCTCATCATCACAAGCCATCACAACAACTGCCCTGAACTCAAGCCCTTTTGCCAAATGCATACTACTGATAGACAACCTGCCTGTAATAGTCTCCATATGCTCATCCAGGATCTTGAATGGAACTTCTAAAGGTTCAACTGCAGCCTCTGCACGTTGAAACTGAGCATCAGAGCGTACGAACAGGCCAATTTCATGCGGTAAGAGGCCATCTGAAATCCTCTCCTCTATCCAGCCTGAAACTGCACTGATCTCATCCTCCTCAGAACTAAATACCCGGACATCTGGATCAGGACCGTTAAACACGGATACCGTTCCATGACGGTCATCAACATTACCATCCACATCGGACACCTCTGGTCCCAGAAGCCGATCTGCTTGCATCCGTATCTGATGAGAGGTTCGATAATTGATCTTCAGGATCTGGGAACGACCACGGATATCAACACCTAATGCTTTCCAGGAGAACGGTGTCTGAAAAATTCTCTGCCCCAAATCTCCTGCAAAAAATAATGCATTACTACGCCCTCCCCCAAGCGCTGAGAGAAAACGCAACTGCGCAACACTGACATCTTGCGCCTCATCAACAATGGCAAAATCAAACGGAGGGTATTTTCGCTCCCTAGTTTTGGTTGCCAATACACTGAACATTGAAGATCGAGTCAGCACCCCCTCTGCTTTCAGCCCTTCCTTCACCAGCTCAAAAATCGACCATAGAACAGCTCTCTGTTTTTCTGGAAGCCTCGTTTTGCGCCCTAATCGAACCACATCACGATAATCCTCCCACTGCTCCAACTGCCATGCATCAACCACATCCTCCCACTCCCCCAACAGAAAACGGTTGGTAAATTTATGGTCTTCAATCTGCTTTGCAGCCTCACTCAATAGCTCGGAAACTTTCTCTCTTGGTGCAATATTAACGGCTCCTGTAACCGCTTCATAAAGCTGTTCCCCAATAGCATCAACCGCATGAACCTCTAACCGCTCCCCCAATCGAGGTTCATCGCTAATCAATATCCTGAGCTTAGCTCTAAGCGCATTTGCCAATGTATTAGAAAACGTAGTGAGAAGAACCCTCGCATCAGGATAACTACGCGCCAGACGTACTGCACGGTGCAGGGCAACAATGGTTTTTCCTGTACCTGCAGAGCCTGAAACCCGAGCAGGGCCATTGAAATCCTTTTCAACAATATTTCGCTGAGTTGGATGCAAAAAGACCGTCCACTTATCCCAAGGATAATCAAGCGCTTTAGCCAACTCATCGGAGTCGGTCATCAAACGGAATCGACGCTGCGCATCTGGATGGTCAAATGGATCAGCCTCTTTCGAATTAGCTACAGAAACCTGTGGCTGCCCACCCGTTGCCAATTCCAGTAATGCTTCAGCTGCCTCTCCAGGAAGATGATCCGCTATCTGGAGCAGACTATCCTCATCTGCACCCAAGACATCCTCAACCCAATCTTTAGGAACACCATACCCAAGCAACACCTCCTCAGCGACACCTTCAAAAAGGAGTGGCTTAGCAGGCTCCGCCAGCTCAGTAGGCACATAAGTAGGCACCAGAATTTCCTGGATAGTCTCACGAACCTCCACCAACTGAGCAGCCCCTGTTTTAGGGTGAACATCCAACCTTCTACGCTCTGCCCAGTGATATGCCTTATCGTGATGATCAACGTAACAGAGCAACAAGCTTGAATCCGTTTTATGGACAATGATCCGTATATCCCGATTGACACGTATCGACCAAAAATTTTTGTCTTTAGCTCGATCAAGCTTGTGAAAACTCATACCAGGGTTAGACGGATTGAGCTGCAGATCAAAAGACGTCATCTTAACGACCTTCTGCTCCCCCCCTGTTAACCTGGAAAGGCTATCGGTAAATGTGTCTGCGATACGAAATTGCATTAATTTAAACCTCAACGGCTGTGGTTACTTGATTCTCTATCGCACTATAGAGTTCAACATCTATCTCAGGCGCTCTGATAGAGACCAGCAATGAATAATCAGCTTGTTGGTTATAGCGTTCCAATTTTTGGCGCAGCTTCCACCAGCCACTCACTGGATATACTGCCAAAATCCCACGGCTCGCCAGATCCGCTGCAGTCCCCTTCCAGATATCAGAATGCAAACTACCTCTATGGCGATTGTCTGTACCCAACAGCCAACTCGAATCACTGCCACTACTGGCACGACTACCTTCTTCGGTATCTCTAACAATTTTATTGATTCGATACCGGAACTCATCATCAGATTCATGCGCTCTCTTCACATCAAAACGTAACCCATGAGATTCATAACGATAGCGTGACTTCACTCCACGGCTTGATGGATTAGGCTCGATAAAATAGGAGAGTGTCACCCTCATCTCCACTTCAGCTTCACCCAATGCTTCTAGCTCCTCCAACGGCCAAGGCAATCGATGCAGATTCATATCCCGTAACTTAGGGCTAGCTGTATCTTCTCGCTGAAACGGCTGCAATCGGTCTTCACAAATCAGGGTCAGAGAGTTTTCAACACTCCACAATGCTGTTGAAAGATCCGGTTGCCCAAAGCCACAGTGGCGAACCAACTGTGCAACATCTCCTTTACTTGGTTTTTCTGGGTTGGAAAGGAATTGCCTTTTCATTGTCGAAGTCCACTCTGCAGAGTGAACCATCAACGCACGGATTGTCTCTACACGCAGTTCCGGATACTCTGCCATCAAACGTGCAACCATTCGACTAGCAAGCGCGCTTGCTGCACTGGTTGCTCTACTCGTTGTAAACAGTCTCTCATTAACCCTGGAGCTTGTCGTCAAAAGACTCAAACTATGCATCCAGGCTGCACTGATTGCATCTTTAGCGACATTCCCCCCCTCAAAAACCACATCGGGTTTCAATGGCCAGTGAGGGTCCCATTCTTGTGATGTCGTACTGAATGGACTCAACCCGCCTACAGGAGCAATCGGTTGGTAGCCATCGGTATCCGGTTCAGTAATATGAACCAGCTCTGTGCTGGCACCCACAGTCAAAGCATTCCATGCCTGACCTGGATCGTGAATCGCATCACTGCTATTACTATCAGGATAATCCGCCCATGATTCAATATCATCAATATTGCCTGCAGAGATCACAAACAACCGATGCATCTCTCCCTGATTCTCATAATCAACCGCCAAACGATCTATTGTCGCCGACCAGGCAGAAGGCTGTCCCTTGTCACGCGCATCTTCAGCCGTAATCGCCATTCCAAATACACGCTTCCGTTCAGGTGCCGTGATTTCTGGTCGACTAACCGCCTGCATGGTCAAGTAACCATGATGTGCTGGATCACCTCCATTCGCACCATCCTGATCCAGAAGTTTGACAGACTCCAGACGATGAGAAATCTCAACTGGGGCAGCACTATCCAAAGCGGTTGTCAGATCTCCCAGCACTGCCAGTCCAGCCATCTCCGTACCATGGCCGGCATTATCATTCAGGCCCCAGCCAGGCTCCACCGTATGGGTATCATACTGAGAGATTGATGGGCTTAACAGTGGATGACCTCTATTGACCCCTGTATCCAGCAGACAAACATAGGGAACATTGTCTATTTCACCCGGAACAGTCATCCTCTGCAACAATTCATCGGCCCACTCCGGCTGTTCCTCTGGCGGTAGTGAATCAAAGAAGTCCGCAGTCTCTTTTGCTCGTCTCAACTCGGCAATATTGTTCAATGTCATCACAGAGCTCTGCATCAACTCCAGTGAACCAAATACCAGCAAGACTGTACGCTCCGGGAACTCAATCTCACCGCTCGCAATTCGAAACCCCAAACCTTCAGCGAGCTGTTTAAAGTGATCAACAGCCCCCATTCTATTTCGGCGTACTGGCAACCAAACCTCCCACCAGAATGCCTCTTCCGCGTCTGTCGGAAATACCACTGGGTCATCTGTCCAAAGCGCCTGCACACTGGCTACCCGAACGCTCCGAATTGCATCCACTAAAGCCTGATTTCTTGGGGCTCCACTTTTGGTATCCTTATTGAGATATTCTGCAATCTTGTTCTCCAAGATATGGAGCTTGCCATCTGGCATAAACACCGTAGCAAAGGTCTTGCCATCACTATAACGCACATTCTGCAACTCAATCCCTGATCCCTCAGCTGTCAAGGACTCGAACGCCAGCTCAATATCAGGTAGGCTCTCAAACTCGATTTGCAAGCCAAAGCCATCCCTCAGCCCCATCTCTTCCTGTTGAGCACGCGCTTGCTCAATGGATGGAACCAAACCATGTAATTGGTGTAATAATTTTTGCCCGTGGGTTTGGCGATTCTGGCGAGGAATTCCATTATCACCCCCCCTACCCACTACAGGGCTGAAGAGCTCAGACTGTGCCGTATTGTTTAAAATGAAGTGCCGTTTTGGCTCAGGTCTCTCTTCTGCCACAACTTATCCTTTCCTCGTCCGTTACCCGGTAAAGCGTGCTTTTGCCTGAACACGCTCTTCAATGGCATGGCGAATATCAGCCTCAACAAGCTGCTCTTTCTGCTCGATTACCAGCTCTTTCAGAGCCTCATCACATGCACGGGTAATTTCGGCATAGCTCAACCCTTGAGCCTTCCCTGCCAATCGATTCCAGGAGCCCCCTTTACGCGTTCGTCGCCCTAAACGAGACTTCAACAGATCACCAATACTTGTCTGGTCGGGCAAATCATAGTGCAAAATGTCATCAAAGCGACGAAAAAGAGCATGATCCAGAATCTCTGGATGGTTGGTTGCCGCCACAATCAAGCTATGCGACTCATCCTGCTCAATCATCTGCAGGAAACTATTGAGAATGCGCCGCACCTCGCCCACATCATTTTCCATCCCTCGCTGCGACCCTATCGCATCAAACTCATCAAAGAAGTAAACCCCCCGTGTACGACTCGTGGCATCAAATACCTGTCGCAGTTTGGCGGCAGTCTCCCCCATATATTTGGTAATCAAACCATCAAGGCGCACCTGGAATTGCGGCAACCCCAACTCACCCGCCAATACCGAGGCGGTTAGTGTCTTTCCCGTCCCCGGAGGCCCAACCAGGAGCAATTTACGCCGAGGAGAAAGCCCATGCGCAAGTAGCCTGGTCGCCTGACGCTGTTCACGAATCACCCGCTGAAGCTGCTGCTCCAGTTGATCGTCCAGCACCATCTCGTTGAGACGCGTCTTTGGGTAGGAGACATTGAGCAGCCCCGCCAGCTCCCCCCGTGGCCGAGCAATGGGAATCGCTTTGTCACCCTCTTTTGGCGGTAAGCCACGCTGAGCCTTGGCCTGATCCACCAGATCACGCAGCTCTTCCGCCAGCTTTCCATGACCAATCTTTGCTTCATGCGCCGCTAACTGCATGGCAATCGAGTAGAACCTCTCCTCATTGCCCTCAGCATGTGACTTTAATAGTGATTTCAGTTGGTTAGCACTAGCCATTGTCATTCCCTCTATGAGCCATTATACCCTGTAGACCTTCATCATTTAGCATCACCTAACTCATTTCTTCTCTGTAAGGACTCCTCCGAAAAATCAGGTGGCGTTGGCTTGAATTCTTTAGACTCCTTTTGTAACCCATACCCCTTTCTCTGATGGGCGCGTAGTCCTTTTAAATCCAGCTTCATAGTAAGAAATCCAGAATTATCCCCCCCTTTAATTCTCAAAGGATTCATTAACTCAGTTTTAGAAGGGCTGACCACTCTAGAATCACCAAAGTTTGAATCATTCACCTGTACTATGTAGCAATGCAAATCACGCGCAGCTGATTCAACAATATTGGAAAAATAATTGGTATCTCGGTTAAATTCAGTAGCAACAATAAAATCAACTTCCCCCTTAAACAATGCACGATCCTGTATCGAAGTTAACTCGTAGCAGTTGTATACGGCAAAACTAGCACCACAATATCTAAACAGATGATATCGTGAATCCATTTTTGGAATTTTCATTCCTTCATTAATAAGAGTAAATTTCTCTTCAGGAGAATAGTGTCGTTTCAAACGATGAACAGGAACTGCCACCCAGAATCCATTCTCGCTTTTAAATGGAAGCACTGTCAAAACCTGATTAACAGCTTCCTTTACAGAATTAACTTTATGCTCCATTCCGCACACTACACCAATATGATGCCTGCGTACCCATCTAACCAACATGCTTTCCCAAGCATTTGGAACAGAAACCTCAGGAAAAACTACCAAGTCAATTTTTTTTCTTTCTACATCTCGATATCTTGAAACATCATTTAATAACTTAGAAAAACCTTTGAATCTTTCTCTAGACAAGTTTGGTTTTTCAAGATAACTTGACTCAATATCTTTTTCGTAAACTCTAATATTAACCAATGCAACGCGAATACTGTCATGCAATCCAGAATCAGATCCTACCTTAACCCATATCGTTACCCCTTTCTCCGTTCAATCTCCTTCATCGCTTCAACCCCCTGCACGAAATCGCGGCATCGCTGTAGCCCAATCCAGATGGTCTGCGGCCCCGGGTAGCCATCTCCCTTGCGGTTAA
>Ga0233431_1001817_pt1 | contig 33884 bp, 58 predicted proteins | sample SI_118_April2016_FD_179867 | JGI IMG/M metagenome (GOLD analysis project Ga0233431, IMG submission 179867) | Seawater microbial communities from Saanich Inlet, British Columbia, Canada - SI_118_April2016_200_MG | ecosystem: Environmental > Aquatic > Marine > Inlet | place: Canada: British...
TAGATAAGGAGTCTAATCAGGTTTGGGATGATATTGGTTGGGATATTCTTGAAGGTAGATTTCCTGAAGAAGGAAAAAAAGAGGTCGGTGTAGGATATCTTGCAGCGAAAGATATGTTTGACGACGAGTTACGTGTTAAAAATACACTTTATGTAAATGATGAGAAGTTCAAAGTAGTAGGCATTGCTCGAGAAGTTGGTAATAGTCAGGATGATACTGCAATTTATATGGGTGTAGATGTTGCTAAAGATATTCTTGACCAAGAGAATTATAATATGATTATAGTTAAAGTTAAGCCCGGCAATGATCCTGAATTAGTTGCAGATAAGGTGCAGAGAAAGTTAGAAAAGTACCGAAATGCTGAAGATTTTAATGCACTGACTCCGGCAGAGATATTGGAGCAAGTTAATGATATTCTTGGAATAATACAATTAGTATTAGTTGGAATCGCTGCGATATCACTTCTCGTAGGTGCTATTGGAATTATGAACACGATGTATACATCTGTTTTGGAACGAACCAAGGAGATCGGTATAATGAAAGCAATTGGAGCGAGTAACCACGCAGTAATGTTGATCTTCCTAGCTGAAGCAGGTATATTGGGACTTGTTGGTGGAGCTGTAGGAACTCTTTTGGGAATGATAATGGGAAAAGGTGTAGAACTCGCTGCAGGTAGTTCAGGGTTCATACCATTAAAAGTCGCGATCTCTTGGCCATTAATCTGCGGAGCAATCTCTTTCGCATTCTTAATCGGCGCACTTTCCGGAACATTACCTGCATTAGGTGCAGCTAAGCTAAAGCCTGTTGATGCATTAAGACACGAGTAAGAATTATATACTTCAAGATACTTTAGAATATATGAAACTTCCTAGGAGAGTAACTATCAATGAAGTAATTGTTGTATTTTTTATATTGTTTGTTGGCATGAGTTACTTTCTTCCAGAAACAGGTAGTCTGGAAAACGCCAAACTGTTATTGTCAGCTATAGCAATTATCTTTAGTATACTGGCAGGTTTTGCTATCAGCAGTTTATGGTCGAGATTTACGCGCATGCGCGAGCTACTATCTATTGAATCTGGTGAGCTAGAGAGTTTATATAAAATGTCACAATTTATAGGTTCAAGATACGCAGAGATAGTTAGAGAGATTATCGACAAATATCTAGTAAAAGCATTTGATTACGATTTATGGGCTTATCAAGAACATGTAAATCGCGAGTTCTTTTCATTGTTCGACTCACTTAAAAATATAAGTGTAACAGATGATAAGCAGAAACAAGCACTTGGCAAGATATTTAACATTCTTGATAATCTAGGAAATGTAAGAAAAGAGATATTTACGTTAGGAAGTGATAGACTCAAAAAGCATGAATGGATGAGTTTGATCGTTCTTAGCGGACTGTTGATTGCGACCTTATTTTATGTTAAAGAAGAAACTTTGATTTCAATGGTTTTCACCATATTGTTAAGTACGGGCATTGTTCTGATCGTAGCAGTTATACGGGAATTAGATGATATGGAGTGGGATATTGAGACAATTGGGTATGAAATTTATGAGCAAGTGTTCGATCTAATAGGTAAGCCGCGATACTTCCCAGAAGAAGGGTTCTTAAAGAAAAGAAATATGAAGACAGGTAATTATTATCGAGTTGGTCTCGCAGATAACCAAGGTCATACTTTTGGAGTTAAGTATATCAAAGACGGCAAAGAGATTAAACAGGAGCGAATTAATAATGAGCTATAAACAAGTTATTTTGATACGGACAGATCTTAAGATGAGTAAAGGTAAGACTGCAGCACAGGCTAGTCACGCAGCTGTTGAGGCAAGTCTTAAGGCAAAGAAGAAACATAGATTGATATTCTCTGCATGGCGTCTTAGTGGCATGAAAAAAGTTGTTATTAAGGTTGCTAGCCAAAAAGATCTTTACAAATATGCACAACAGGCTAAAGAACAAGGTTTAACCACCGCAGTTATTGCTGACGCAGGTATGACTGAACTTAAGCCCGGGACCGTAACAGCTTGCGCAATTGGTCCAGATAAAGACGATAAGATCGATCAGGTTACAGGTAATTTACAGACCCTTTAACTTTGCGACATTAAAGCGATCCCAACCCATATTGGTGCCGCTGTTGGTAGTATGGTAGTTGTGGGTATTGAAGCAATACTTAATACTGCAGCAAACGCTAAAGTTAGTATCGTTGCGAGCATTATGCTTTGCGCTTTTCTCTTTCTTGGCATCTCTTTTCAGCCTCCGCGATTATCATAGGTATGAAGTAATCTCTTCGGAAAGCAGTAATAGTACCGATTCCACCACGACCGACCTGTTGAAGGACATAGTCACGTCCTTGCTCATCAGTCTGTATCTGAATTACTTCTTCAGTAATTCGTACTTGAAGATCGTGTTCTTCTCCGTTTCGGAGTAGTTTACATTTTATTTCGGGTTTCATATGAAAATAGAAGTAAATCAAGGTTTATAAGTATTTCGGTTTTCGAGGAAAACGGAAACTATATAAATTATAGTAATTATATCTGATCATGCCACCACCACATGTTACCAACGATCTTTTTCATAGAGCGTTGGCTAATGAGGTTCGTAGACAGATTTTAATCAGTCTTGGCAAAAGAGAAAAGTATCTATCGGAGATTGCTTCGGAATTGGATATGAAGCCACAGACTGTTGATTTTCATCTCAGTATGTTGGTAGAACTGGGATTAATTTCCGCAGATCTACGCGCGGGGAAGCGTTTCTATAAGTTAGAAGACCCGAAGATCTTGGAGTTTTTACGCGATAAGAAACCGATTCCACCAAGATTTCATCCAAAACCACCGCATGAGATTATGAATGAAATGTGGGAAGATATAAGAAAACGATTAGATAGAATCGAAAAAAAGTTAGACTCAATTAGTTAAAGATCGGACCGTCAACAACCAAGCTCTCATATTCTCCACCCTCTCCCGCAAGGTGGACATGATACTTCTTGTTTAAGATTAGCAGTTTGTCGAAGAACTTTTGGTTGATGTACTTATTTAACCAAGTTTCATCTAGACCTTCTGCAGCAACTCGTACGATCTGAATCTTAAACCCAAGATTAATCATCTCTTGCATGTATTCTTTAGGGTCTACGTGCCAGTACGGAGCAAACGATTTTAGTCCAAGTTCTTTACAGATCTTGTCAACCCGAGTCTTTTGATAGCTAGATGCAATTGCTCCAGATGCAACAGCGTCTATATGATACAGCTCCTTCGCCTGTTTGATAGCCTCTTTCAAGTCAGCTAGCTCTTTTTCTTTCTCACCTTTTGTTTTATAGAAGACGATCGGCAACCTAAGTTTCTTTGCTAGCTTTGGCATACCTTCAACTTTGTCCGTATGGAACATGTAACTATCCTTGTTTTCAGAATCCAACGTGATAAGACAGGTTGCAGTATGCTTTTGCTGAGCCCAGTATAGAGCCATAGCACTGTCTTTTCCACCCGAGAATAATACACCAACTTTCATAATAGTCTCGCCATCATAATTTCATCTATGAACTTACCCTCTCGATTAAAGTATTTTCGAAGTTTACCTTCTTCCTCAAAGCCTAGCTTCTTGTAAAAAGGTCGTGCTTTGTCATTGTCTTCTTCCACAATCAGTTGTACTCTGACAATCTTATCTTTCTTAAGCTTAGAAAGTATTTCATTCACCATTTTTCTACCGAGGCCTTTGTTGTGATAGTCAGGGTGTATTGCTAATGAGCATAGCGTTACTGTACCTGAACATCGGTTAGATTCTTGATTAATACAGATCATACCTGCAATCTTGTCGCCTTCCACCCAGACAAAGATATCTTCATTTATCATACGTTTAGCCCAATAATCACTAAAATCGTTGAGAGACATCGTTTTGATATTCATAAAAGGGTTTACTGTTGGATGAAAATAAATCTTGTAGATATACTGTATATCGTTTTTAGTACATTTTCTTAGCATAATAATATGCGCCCGGAGGGAATTGAACCCCCGCCATTAGCTTGGAAGGCTAAGATCATACCACTAGACCACGAGCGCGCATCTAAATGCCCTTTTATTGATTTATAAGTTATTCGCTACAAATACTTAAAAGTTTCAACTAGCATATAGATTATGGCTAAGGTTCGTTTTATCAAATACGGCGTCAAGAACGCTAAAGGCTTCAAGTACACTAATATCAATAAAGCAAGTGTTCAGGCAGTTAGTAAGCCTATCTACGAACCAGAGTTCTTTGAGGAAACATATGGTGAAGAAATTTACGCAAAATATTCACCACCACCAGATTTCTTAATATCAATAACCTGATTGTTTTCTAGATATCATAAATTGTTAATAACGCTCTAGATCGCATAGAGTATGGTTCTAGATGAGGGCTACCTAAACCCAAAGTACACGTTTAACCTAGAAAAAGCAATAGAGATAACTGAAAAGATTATGCCTTACTCTACGCTAGAGACTCCTGAAGAGAATTTCTATGCTTTTATGCATGCGTTAGAATATTCTGACGCAGAAAAAGCAAACCTCCTTGTACTTAGTACAATTCTTACTCCGATGACTAGCGCCACAGCACTTTATCGTCAGTTTGATGATATATTACCACATCCAGATCTTCTGAATTCCTCTGCGAATTATAAAAAACTCGTTGAACCTATTGTTGGAGTGCTTCCTCGCCAAAAAGAGAGATACAATGATCTTGTTGATATAATCTTTGACAAAGAAAATGGATTGAATGGAGACATACGTAACATATTTGATGTAAAACGGAACGACAATGTTCATGCACTTATGGAGTTACCTGGAATTAGAATGAAGTTAGCTAGCTTGATGGTCCAAAACATATTCCACTATAATCTTTTTACTGAAGAATACGCTTCGTTAGTAGATCATTTTGAAGATCTACGCCTACCTGTAGATATACATACAGTCCAGACATCTATACGTACAGGTATTATTACCTCTACAGATGATATTGTTCATACAGATATGGCAAGTCAGGTCTTGCGTGAGGGGTTTGAGAAAGTCATTGATGTATTGCATAAGAAAGATGAATATGCTGCACTCTCACGAACCGAGCTTTCAGTAAAGATGCATCTTGCTTACTTTAATCTTGGTTCTAATTTCTGTACCTCTCGAAGTTGCTGGACTTCTGAGAATCAATGTCATGTTCTAGAGGCATGTAAGCATGATTACGACTTTAGCGATAAAAGATATAATATTCGACCTGATGTTCAGAAAAAATTGTAGCTAATCAAGCTTCATGATACGATCCTTGCGGTCTTCTGGACCGATTAATACAACGCGGCTTCGGACCTGTTCGTCAATCACTTTCCAGTTAAGTTCTTTAGCTAGTTTGTTTGAGAAATCTCGAATCTCTGAGTGTCGCGGCATAGCTTCTTTAGGTAGCCGATTGCGAGAGTAACCCATGTGCATATAGCTTTTGACCTCGACATAGTGTGGCTGTGCTATCTTCAGAAGTTTTGCAAAACCAGCTATAGCTAGATCATTATAGTCTTTGATTACTGTGATTCGTATAACCTTGCGGCAGTCTAGCTTTGGCATAAGTTTAAGCGTTTGGTTTAGTCTTTGCCAGCCATCTTTGTTTAGAGGGACGTTGATTTTCTTAAACTCTGCAGGTGTTGTTGCATCGAGGGATATATACAGTTGTGTTGGTAGGTTCCCGTCTTTTGATAGTCGTTCTAGAACCTTTGGATGCTGACCGTTAGTTACAAGGAATGAGCTTTTTCCTCTGTTAGTTAGTTCCGCAATTAATTCCCCGAGTTTTGGATAGAGTGTTGGTTCGCCAGTCAGACTTAGCGCGAAATTCATTGGTTCTTGTGCTTGTTTGAACTTGTGTTCGTCTGCTTTTTCATTGCCACCAAACCCCGATAGTTTTCTAATCTGTGACTTAATACAACCATCAATGATCTCAGATGGGCTGTTGACTTTAGCATCCATTCTAGTTCCAATGTTGCATTCCTGCGGCCGCCAGCAAAAGATACACTTCTGATCACAAAAGCCTGCAGCAGGGCTCATTTGACAACATCGATGACTCTTAATGCCATAGAATTTTTCCTTATAACAGACACCTTCGCCTAGCAAACTTTTTTTGCACCAAGAACAGATCTCAAGAGCAGTATGATCGCCTACGATTTCGTAATGCATGTGTTCTAACTTTTTCTTGAGCGCAGCAGTTAACTTAGCCATGAGAAAATATAGAAAAATCAGCTTATAAAACTTAGCACTCTATTGAAAAAGTGCCATCCGTTGCACAATCAATTCGGTCACCTTCTATGTTAAATGAGTTTATATCAGCGTTATCATACTGCATCTTACAACATTTATTGGTCCCAGCATCATCTACGATTCGATTGAACTTAGCAGCTAAGTCATCATAATCACTTTGCCAGTTATCTTTGTCTAGCTGGCTTTGATCCTTAAGGCGCGTTATTTCAGTGTTTAGTTCGGATAGAGTCGCATGTGTAGTTACGAGATTAGCGTCAAGCGCAGCCTTTTGTTCAGTCAATGCACCGACATTTTCTGAGCAAGTATCAAGATTATCCTTACAATCGTTTAAGTTGTTAGAAAAGACTGTAAAACCAGTTATACTTGGTCCGACAATAAAACCAACCACCACTACCACTAAGACCATGCTGATCGGTAGAAAGTAACGATTTCCTTTTAGTTTGTCAAACTCCTTGTACATATTAACCATAAAACTAGAAAGCATTCCTACTTATTAAATATTTTCATGAAGTTCTGATATATTTGATCTTCTACCTTTCTATAAGTCATATCTTTTAGTTCAGCTAGTTTTTCAATAGCGTAACGTACATTTTCTGAGCGATTTTCACCTTCAATCGGAGATAGGTACGGTGAGTCTGTTTCTGTAAGTAATCGATCAATTGGAACGCGTCTTGCAGTTTTCTTAAAGCCTTTTCGTGTCCAGAAGTTAGCTGGGATCGTGAAGTAATAGCCACGTTTCATTGCTTCGTGTGTCTGTAACTCGTTGCCATCAAAACAATGCATTATAACGGGCACCTTAGCAGTTTTTAGCACATCAAGTGCAGCATCAGTCGCCTTGCGGGAGTGTACAATTAGCGGCTTATTGATCTTGTTAGCTAATGTAATCATTTTCTTAAATGCCGCAACTTCTTTTTTCATCTCTTTAGCATCAGTAATATGATAGAAATCAATACCTACTTCACCGATCGCGACAATCTTTTTCTTGTTTTGCTCAATGAATTTGATAACCTCTACAAGATCTTCTACAGAAGCATCTATAGCATGTGTCGGATATAGACCAAGCGCAGCACGTACGTTTGGAAAGATTTTGGCATAGCTTAGAACTTTTTTGTTACTTTTTAGATCCACACCATTTGTTATAATTATAACCTCGCCAGAAACAACTTCCTGCGCAGAGCTTTTACATAAATCTATATGGCAATGGGCGTCGACTAACATCTTTCTAGTACTAGGATCTTCCTAGTTAAACCTCCATGAACGTACCATTCAAACTCACCGAGCTTCTTCCAATCGTTGGTTATTCGTAGTTTTAAATAATGTGGTCTGATCATCGCCAATCGAGAACCTTTCCTGAGAACTTTATGTGCGCTAGCAAGGAATTTTGGATAGAGTTCAGCGAGTTTCTTACCTGCAAGTGTTGAACTTCGGCCATAGGGCGGATCGCAAGCAATCGCCCCAACGTTTTTGAATACAGTATCTAACTCAGTTGCATCTAAGTGTCGAAGTGTTGCTTTGACATTGAAATGTTTGGTATTTAGTTCAGAGTACCAAACCATCTTCCGATCAATATCTGATCCGCTAGGTTTGATTCCAAGTACACCTGCTTCAATAAGAATCGACCCTGTGCCGCAGAAAGGATCAAGAAGCTCTTTTTTCGCACCAGTTAGATTGATGAGTAATCTCGCTAGTTTCGGTTTAAGCATCGCAGGGTGCGTTTTAGGTTTCTTTTTCGGACTCCGTGCAACAAAGCGCTTGTCTGACTTCGCTGCCCATACCTTTAGACCATCAACGTAGCATTTTTGAACCATCGAAGATCTGTTGCAGATAGCTATAACTTGTTTTAGAGATAGCGCGAGATCGATAGACACAGTATCTTTTGAACGGCGTAGCTTACGACCAAGTAAGGTTTCTAGCTCAAACTTAGCTAACTTATAGTTCTCCCCAGAAAGTTTGAAGATATATATCATTATATATGTAAGAAAAATTAGAAATTAAAAACCTGCTTATTTCTTGGAACGAAGCAGACGCTCGATCTTCATCTCTACTCGTTCTATCTTTCGGTCAATTAGTACGATGTACTTTAGACTCCAAGTAATTCCAAGTAGTAAACCAAAAATCACTGCATAGATTATTATCTCTTCAGGGTTTAACATATTTTCACCTATTCGATTAAGTATATAGTTAGTGCTATTTATACTTTACTAAATTACTAAAAATAAAAGAAGAAGATTTATTCAAAAACTTGCGTTTTTGGTATTTCTTCTGTCTCGCTTCCACCACGGAACACTGTCGCGAAACTTGGTGTTGCGATTAACCAGTTGTCTCCAACACCTGCGATGTCGCCTTCATTTGCGTCAAGAGTTTTCTTAATCTTATCAATCGCACGTTTTAGAGTTACTGAGTCTTTTTCACGTAGCGGACCCATGTTGATTAAAGCAATTGTATATCCTTCTCTTAGTGCGTCAAGAACAGGTTTTACACTGTCAAAACTATCTAAGGTAAAAGGTCTGATTGTTATTTTAGCTTTTGAACCAGTTACATCTGCTTCTAGTTCAACATAATCATCTGAAATCTCTAGTTCACCCGCATCGCGTTTGAACACTCCGCCAATTTTATCGAATACTCCCATTTTCTCACCTTAATAACGCAAACTTCATAACAAGTTTGCGGGATTGAAAATCCATGATTTTCAATATGATACCACTTAGTGTTTTGTTGTGTTTATAATAATTAATATACCTGAGGAAACAGTTAGATATAAAGATTTCTTATTCGCCGTTCAAATCCTCTAAAATTGAAGATAACTCCCAAATCTGCGTCCGGGCGAATGAGCTTAAGTTTGGATCAAGTGAAATCTCACCAATCATCTGGCTAGCAGAATCAACCTTCATAGCAATCTCTTTGTGGTCGTCCAATAGTAGCTCTTCAATATCAGTTAGAACTGAACGTACGTTTTTTGGAATCGACTTGTCTGTGCAGAGTTCTTTGATTATCTCGATAACTTCAGTTAATTCTTTCATTTTAATGAGCGAGTTAGTTTATTTTGAAGCTCTTCAGCACTTTCTTTTGTTTTATTTTCTTGTCTTTCAATGCTTTTAATTTTGATATCTAGTTCTTTTCTGCTCTTTTGAAGCTGCTTCTTAATATCTGCTGCAGAATGCTCAACCATTATCTCACCAACTACAGAGTAAACTGCTTTCTTGGTTTTTGTGACTTCCTTTAACGCATTGTCTATCTCAATTTGCTGCACCTGAAGTTGCTGCTTCTGTGCTGCAAATACCTGTATGCGCTGTTGAAGTAACTGCATCTGCATTATCTGCTCTCTCATATCTTCATTTATTTTTTCACTTGCCATTTACTTTTCTCCAGTTTTGATTTACAATGGATAGTAGACTTGTTATGGAGTTCATTACTGCCCGAAAAGCAGTTACATCCTGAGCCTCTATCTTGATCTTTAATGTTTTACCATTTCTAAGCGAATATTTCGCTCGTGCGCTTTTGAACTGTTGTTCTGGCGCCAGTGCATCAGCACATGCATTTAATAATGCTTTGTCGCCAGACACGTCTATATCTGATTTAATCATTATGAATTAATATCATCGAGCCTTAACTTTCTTGATAACAGAAGGACGGGCTTTTGAGATTATTCTTGAACCGCAGAACGGACAGATAACTCTACGTGCAAGGTTTTCAGCATTAATTTCTCGCTGACATTTGAAACACTTATATAATATCTTTGTTGCCATACTATTTTACGTTTGAGTTGTAGGCCTGTCCAGCATATTTTGAATCACATTTATTGCAATACCAGATTCCTACAGAGAGTCGCTTTACACCGACTTTCTTACAAAATGGACACGTATGCTTTGCTCGTAGTATTTTTTCTACGTCATTAATCTTGTGCTTAATCTTTCGACCATATCTTGCTCCAAATCTACCTGCTGAGCCTAGCTTTTTTAATGCCATCTTAATGATAATCTCTCTAGTTAATTTATAAAGCTTTCCTAGCGCCGGGACTGGGATTCGAACCCAGATATCCGTAAGGAAACAGCCTTTCCAGGGCTGCGCGGTACCAGATTGCGCCACCCCGGCACACAAGTATCCGTATAACTTCCTTTAAATAAATTACCCCTGCCAACGAAATGATTATAAACTAATCTCTGAAATCAGGGTATGAAAGAGCAAACATTAGTTCTTGTAAAGCCAGATGGCGTCGAAAGAGGCCTTATTGGCGAAGTCATAAAGCGGCTTGAGCAGAAGGGATTAACAATATCTGCTATGAAAATGCTTACTCCGACATCAGAGCAAGTCGGTACACATTATCCATATGATTTAGATTGGCTAAACAGTGTAGGGATTAATACCAAAAAATCTTTTGCAGCAAAAGGCGTTGAAATGGAAGAAACAGAGTTACAGATTGGCGAGCGTATTCGACAGTGGAATATGGATCTTCTAAGTTCCGGACCGATTGTTGCCATGATCGTTAACGGTTACCACGCCGTTGAAATCGCACGTAAGGTTGCTGGCGCAACTCAACCACTTAAAGCTCAACTCGGAACAATTCGTGGCGATTTTTGCGTAGAATCTTATGATGTAGCTGACGTAAAAAAACGTCCAATAAAGAATATAATGCATACTGCTGAGTCTGTTGATGCAGCTAAGAACGAAATGCAGGTTTGGTTTCCAAACTTTTAATATGTATTATCTTCTTGTATATTATGGATCATAAAAAGAGATTCGCAAGTTTTGTTAAATCAATTAAACCGCTGGATCAGATAGCGATTATTCATGACTCTGACGCAGACGGAATCTGTTCAACAGTTATTGTTGCTAAGGCGCTCGAGAAACTAGGACATAAAGTAGAGCGTTTTATACAAAGTAGCTATGGTAACTTTAACTACGATCGTCTTAAAGCATTGCGCGATGAAGGTACGAACAAACTAATACTTGTTGACTTTGCAGCAGATCAGTTTCCTGAACTTAAACGGGAGCTAGATCTTTTTGAAGCGACGCTAATCATTGATCACCATAAGATTTACAAGAATATTAATTCTAAGAAAATCATCTTCATTAAAGCAGAATACTTGCGGCCAAAACTGATTGGTTCAGATTACTGCGCAACGAAGATGGCATTCGATTTATTCTCAAATGTCGTAGATATATCTGAGCTAGATTGGATGGCGGCGATAGGTATGATAACCGACATAACTGATGCTAAGTGGAAAAAATTCTTAAACCAAGTGTATAAAAAACACAGGACATCGCGTGAAGAATTACTTCAGGCAGGAATTATCATTGATACGGGCAAACAGGTTAATCCTCCACAAGTAGAACGTGCACTTGAGATGGTGTTTGAAGCTAGGACTTACAAAGATATTCTTAAATCATCTTTTAGTAAGTTGGCAAAAGAGCTGAGAAATGAGATAGAGTTTTGGGTTAATAAGTTTGAGGAAAACGCGGAGAATAAGAAAGATCTCTGGTTGTATGAGATAGATCCTTCAGCATCAATCATATCCGTAGTTTCAACATTACTTGCATTGAAATATCCTAAGTATTCGATAGTTGTGGTTCGAAGATACAAAGGAAAAGTTGCGATTAGTGCAAGAAACCATCTTGGAAAGCGAGCGATGAACACGCTGCTTGAGAAAGCTGTAAAGAGTATGAAGGGAGCAAATGCTGGAGGTCACATACCTGCTGCAGGCGGGACTATTCGTGAAAAAGATTATGCTGAATTCCAGAAAAGACTCTGGAAGATGGCCTAGAAACGCTTAAAAGAACAGATTTTGGAAAAGATACATGGCTTACAAGTATATAGAGGGTATAACATCTGACGTAATGTTTGAGGCAGAAGGCAAGGACCTTGATAGCATGTTAGAGCAAGCTAGCCTAGCGCTTTTTGATGTTGTCTGTCAGAGAAAGAAAGTTAATCCTACTAAGAAGATCAAGATAAAAGTTGAAGGTTCGGATGAAAAAGACATTGTCTATATGTGGCTATCTGCACTTTTATCTGAATCAGATGCGAATGAGCTGTTTTTCTCAAAGTTTGAAGTTAAAGTCAATAAGAAAGGAAAGAAGTTTGTCGCTAAGGGTGTTGCACACGGAGAAGATTATTCTTCAGAGAAGAGTGGAACTGTTGTAAAAGGCGTTACGTATTACAATTTCAAAGTCGAAAAGACAAAGAAAGGCTTTAAATGCAGAGTCGTGGTGGATATTTAATGAGAGATAAACCGAGTGTAGATGTGAAATCAAAGATGAAAGCAGCAGGTACATCTAGACAGATTATTCCAAAGTCAATTAGAAAAGGCATGAACGTTGATGCAGTTGTCTATGGTAACTCTAAGATTCTTAAGCAGATGGAGAATGACGCACTTTACCAACTGACAAATGTAGCATGTTTACCTGGTATTGTAGCACCTGTTATTGCAGCGCCAGACATTCATTGGGGATATGGTCTGCCAATGGGCGCAGTAGGCGCTTTTGATGATAAGGATGGCGTTATCTCTTGCGGTTGTACGGGTTTTGACATTAACTGTGGTATTCACATGATTCGAACGAATCTCACACGGAAGCAGGTTGAACCAAAAATCAAGCAACTTATTGATACTCTATTCCAGAATATACCTTGTGGTGTTGGCGCAAAAGGAAAATTACGACTTACATTAGATCAGCTAGACGACGTTCTTAGAACTGGAGCTAACTGGGCTGTAGAAAATGGATACGCGGTCAAAGCAGATGTTGAGCACATGGAAGAAGAAGGGTGCATGACTGGAGCAGACCCCGCAAAAGTTTCAGACATGGCTAAGAAGCGAGCACTTCCTCAGCTGGGAACTTTGGGTGCGGGAAACCATTTCTTAGAAGTACAGTCCGTTGACGAAATCTTCGACGCGAAAACTGCAAAGGCATTTGGTATAACAAAGAAAGACCAAGTTATAATCATGCTTCACTGTGGCTCACGTGGTTTCGGCCACCAGGTTGCTTCTGACTATCTGAGAGTACATGAAAAGGCAGCTAAAAAGTACGGTATCGAGCTACCCGACCCACAACTTGTATGTGCTCCAGTCAACTCAAAAGAGGGACAGGATTATTACAAAGCGATGAAGTGCGCAGTTAACTATGCTTTTGCAAACCGAACAATCATGACCGCATGGATACGCGAGAGCTTTGAGCAGGTCTTTGATAAGAAATGGAAAAGCATGGAGATGGATACAATATACGATGTCTGTCATAACATATGTAAACTTGAAGAGCACGAAGTTAATGGTAAGAAAAAGAAACTATATGTTCATAGAAAGGGCGCAACTAGAGCCCTACCTGCAGGCCACCCACTAGTTCCAAAGAGCTATAGAAAGGTTGGTCAACCAGTTTTGATTGCAGGATCGATGGGAACGGCATCATATGTTCTTGTAGGTACTGAAAAAGGAAAGGAGAGTTTCTTCTCAACCTGCCACGGTGCAGGAAGAGTTATGAGTAGACACAAGGCGCTAAAGTTGTTTCGGGGCGAGCAAGTTAAGGCAGATCTTATGAAAAAACAGAACATCTATGTTCGAGCAACTCATGGTAAAGTTATTGCAGAAGAGGCACCTGGCGTGTACAAGAATGTTGACGAAGTTATAGAATCTGTTCATTCAGCAGGCATATCAAAGAAAGTAGCTCGACTTGTACCCCTTGGCGTTGCAAAAGGCTAATAACCCCAGTCATTAACTTGTGGATTTTTTTCAGGCAAAATATTTAATATATTTGACCCTTTCTTGCTCGCTTCATGGGCAGTTAAAATTGATTCTAAGTCTTCGTGCTTTAACATAGCTTTTCTAAATAGCACTCTATCCATAGTTAATGTAGCCATTTTTGTTCTTCCGTAACGACCTTTTGTCGTTATAATCTGACGAAGTCGGCCTGCAGCGTTCTGCTCACTAATTTTATCTGATATGCGGCGTTGGGTAAGCGGGACTTTAACACACAAGTTCATTAGTTTTTCGTATGTATTATATATTGAGCCAGTATCCCATTCATATGTACTGAATTCTTCACCTAGCAGGTACAGACTGAACAACATGCCTGCAGAATGAAGATCTAAGTCGAGAATGTTATTTATTGTGCGAATATCGCCACTAACCTGTTCAGAAGCCATCTGTGCGAAATCATTAGTAAGCGTATATTCTTGCTTCTCCGAAGAATGTTCTCGGTAATATCTTCCAGTTAACTCACAAGCTTTATTGAGTATCTTTATAGCGTGTCTTGCATCGCCAGGTTTATCCTGTGTTGACTGTGCAGCGATTAATGAAATCGCACCAACTTCCGAGTCCAGATTGTTCTTGGCTCTTTCAGTTAATATATCGCGCACGTGTTGCGCATTATACGGTGTAAAATCAACAGGTTCTGCAGAACTAATTCTGCTTTCAACAGCACAATCTTCAAAACATTTTTCTAATGTAGCATAATTATTCGTAATACCGATTATGGCTAGCGGAGGTATATGATATCTTTCATCAGTATTTAGTTGATCTAGGTTGTATATGAAATCCGCACCATCTTTTTTAACAAGTTTGTCTATTTCATCGATTATAATCACGTGTGGATGGCCCTCTTTTTTTAATACATTAGTTAAAATATCATATAATTCATTTAACCGGTAACCACTGTATACGAAATCCTTGCCAATAATATTCTGACAGGTTATACCAATAAGATTATGTTCAGAACTTATTCTGCGAGCGTTGGTATAAGAGTACCGAACCCCAACTGGGACTAAACCTTGTGTGAAGGAAGCGTTGTATTTTTCACTTGCCTCAACGAGCATATCTAAAACATGAGTAGTTACATGTGTCTTGCCAGTCCCATTTCCACCACGTACAAATAGCATCTCGGGAGCAGTACCCTTTAATATAGGACTTAGATGCGCAACCATATCGCTAATCTGTTTTTCTCTATGTGGAAATTCTGAAGGTATATATTTACTAGTTAATAATTCAGGGCGCTTAGCTGCATAAGATGTTCGTCCTTGCTCGCGAGCTTTTGCAGCGTTTTCCATCAAAGTTATGAATAGATTTTCAGGTTTAGGAGCACTATCGGTATCAAGGTCGTTACTCATTGTACTCTCAGTTTTGATGACGGAAATATAAGGATTATTATCCTCGAGTGAAATAATGGCTAAATATTTTTAAAGGAAAGAACTGTTGCTTGATATGAATACACTCGCAGGTTTTGAACAAGATTATGAGATAAATGATCGCGCTAAACAAAAAAACAAAGATTTAGCGTATCTTCAATCGAGGCTACCCGATCGTATAGCAAAAGAAGCGATAGATCCGTATGATGCTTTCATGATTCGGAGTAATGGTGGACCAATACCTATTGAAACCTATGGGGATGTTCTAGAACATTTTGGAATTGAGAAAGCAAAGATTTTTGTTAAACGTTGTGGTGGGGCTGTTCAGAAAGAGATGGGTTCCAGTACAACGCAGACTATTGTGGATATACTATACTTTCTTGCTAAAGAAAAACTACCTCCTGAGTTAGATAGTCTGGAAGCACCTGAAGAAGAATTACGTAAAGCATTTACAACGATAGTTGGTAAAGTAGCAAGCACAGACATTCTTAATTATACAGGAGATATATCACGAGGGTCTGCAGTTATGGCAGAGTATCAAAATCCGCGAACACAAAATTCTCCCAAGGACATACTACTGAAATCAGTTGTTCTCCAAGGATTAGTATCTACGCATAGAGAGACCTTAAGTCTAGCTGAAAAGCTTGAAAAATAGTAAACCTTTTAAGGATACTTTTGTCACTTATTGATAGAAAACAGTAACATGGTAAGCAATAGTCAAAAAGAACAAAAATGTCCGTACATGGCGGGCGCAGGTGATGGTGCACATTTTAGTTGCGAGACTTACTGGGAAAGTATTCGTCAAAAAGAAGAGAATATTCGAGATGGATTTAAAATCGCAGGTATAACTGATGAGTTTCAGTTAGATATCGCAGTTGATACGAAGATGGGTAACCAACACTATTGTCCAAATACCTGTAGTGTCAATCAAGCAGCCATAGATCAGGTTGCAGACAAATTGGAAGAATTATTAGAGAGAAATAAAAAAGCTAAAAGAGTATCTTTTTTTGATTCGCGGAAAAAGGGATTTACCATCGGAAACAGACTTTCAGCAGATAGTCCCGCAGGACTATTGTTTTTAACAAGTCTTATGTATTGCAGAGACGATCGCGGTAACTGGGCTAAAGATACTCAAGGTTACCCAGATATGATAGATTATATTCTAGAGCGACGTGAAGATGCAGCAAGTGCTAGCGAAAAAGAGAGAGTACTCGCAGATAGATCTGCGCATAATTCAGACGAGGCCTTTGTCTAAGCCCATGTTGTCAGAAAAGTTTATAAACGCATTACATTTCTTATAATCACCCCTTGCAATCTTAGAATTCTGTCGCTTAAGAGATGATTATTGAAAACAAGCGGTTTTCAATTCCGCAAAGTGCATAGCAATCGGCGTTATTGATAACGTAAAAAGCTATCACAAGCCTTAAAAAGGCATCATATCAAGATCAACCAAAGCGAAAAAATGGGACATATAAAACGAAAACGACCAAGACGTGGAAGCCTGCAGTTCTGGCATAGAAAGCGAGCTAGTAGAATTTATCCTCGAATTAGAAACCAAGCTGAGACAAAAGATGTTCAGCTTATGGGTTTTGCAGGTTATAAAGCAGGTATGACCCAAGTTTTTTACGTTGACTCACGGCCAACATCTCCGACAAAAGGAGACGAACTCTGTGTGGCAACAACAATTATTGAGTGCCCTCCGATGAAAATTATGGGCTTACGCCTTTACAAACCATCGATTACCGGTTCTGCCGCGTTCTGCGATGTTCTTTCTGACGCTTTTGATATTGATCTTAGTAAAAAAATAACCTTACCTAAGAAGAAGACTGAGCAGCAAAAAATCAAAGACGCAGAATCAAAACTGGAACAGGCAACAGAAATCAGACTTCTTGTCTCAACCCAACCAAAGTTTGCAGGTTTTGGAAAGAAGAAGCCCGAAATTTTTGAGATGGCTATTGGTGGATCCGACATTAAAACCAAGTTTGAATACGCAAAGACTGTTTTAGGTAAAGAGATCAAAGCTTCAGATGTTCTTACATCTGGTCAGTATTATGATGCACATGCAGTTACAACTGGTAAAGGTTACCAAGGTGTAATCAAGCGGTTCGGTGTTAGACGAAAGGTACACAAATCTGAAAAGGGAGTTCGAAGAGTTGGAACTTTAGGCGCATTTACTGGCGCTAAGACTTGGAGAGTACCACATCCCGGACAGATGGGTTTCCACACTAGAACAGAATACAACAAACAAGTTTTACTAATCTCAAATCCAAAAGAAAATGAGATTAATCCATCAGGTGGGTTAATCAATTATGGTGTAGTTAAGTCAGATTATATTCTCGTTGTAGGTTCAATTCCAGGACCAAAAAAGAGGATTATTAGATTTACTCCAGCGATTCGGATGAAAGCTAAGTATCAGACTCAGGCACCTGAATTACAATCAATTAGTCTAAGGAGCCAGCAAGGATGATGTTTAAAATGGAACATTTCAAACAGCCCGCTAAAACGGAGGTTTTAGTGTGATAAAGGTAAATGTTTATTCAGTTAAGGGTGAGAAGGGTGGACAGGTAGAGTTACCTATACAGTTCTTAGAACCAGTTAGATTCGATCTGATTAAGCGATCTATTCTCTCAGTTCATAGTAGAAAGAGACAGGCACATGGTGCAGATCCACTTGCGGGAACAAGACAGGGAAACGCAACATCAAAGCGAAGACAGCGATACAAAACAACATATGGAGCTAGACCCGGTCAGTCAAGAATTAAGCGAAAGTATTCTTTCCATCAAGGACGTCAGTTTGGATGGATTGGAGCATTTGTCGCTAGTGCGATTAGTGGAAGACGCGCATTCCCACCAACTTCAGCTAAAAATATTGTAGAGAACATAAACAAGAAAGAGAACCGTAAAGCAATACGATCTGCTATGGCAGCAAATGCAGAAACTATCAAAGTTATTGATGATAAATTTATGAACCTAAAGAAAACACAAGAGGTTCAGAAGTTTTTTGAGAAGCTTGGTCTAAAGGACGAGATAGCAAAATCAAAAGATAAGAAGATTCGCGCAGGAAAAGGAACCATGCGTGGAAGAAAATACGTTAGACGTAAAGGTGCTTTAGTTGTTGTTGCACAGGAAACATTAGCAACAAAGGCAGTAAATAATATACCTGGAATCGATGTAGTTAATGTTAAGCGGCTTAATGCAGATATTCTTTGTCCGGGAATCCGGCCACGTAGAAACAGTATCTGGACGAAAGAATCACTTGAGACCTTGAAGAAAGAGAGGTTATACATGTAATGGCATTTGGAAATGATAGCAGCAAGATAATCGAAGGCCCACTTTCTACTGAACAAGCAGTTAGGGAGATGGAGGCAAGTAACACACTTATATTCAGAGTTGCACGAGCTGCAACAAAGAGTCAAATCAAATGGGCAATGGAAAAAGAGTTTGCAATTAAAGTTCTGGACGTAAGAACTCAAATAACACAAAAGGGCTTTAAGAAAGCCTTTATTAAGTTAGCTCCAGAATCCAGTGCAGTTGATGTTAATACTCAATTAGGATTAGTATAATGGCACATAGAACAATACTTCAGAGCAGAGGAAGAGGCGGTCCTACATATACCGCACCTAGCCACCGGTATTTTGGTAAGCTAGCATATCCTGCTGTCAAAGAACCAACATATGGTGAGGTTGTAGACATAGTTAATTCTGTTGGACACTCAGCTCCACTGATGATCGTTGAACTTGCAAATCAAAATATGTGTCTGATTCCAGCGCCATTGGGGATCAAAGTTGGTCAGAGAATTAGCTTTGGTACTAAAGAAATCGGGGCTGGAAGTGTCGCATTCCTTAAAGACATACCTGCGGGAACAATGGTGTGTAACATTGAATCAAGACCTGGCGATAGAGGAAAGTTCCTAAGGTCTGGCGGAGCATCTGCACAAATTGTTGGTAAGGAAGGAGATAACGTTATGATCAAAATGCCTTCTAAGAAAAAGAAGAGTTTCCATCCAAACTGTCTTGCTACTGTCGGAGCTGTAGCTGGTTCAGGTAGAAAGGCAAAGCCAATGATGAAAGCAGGTAATGCATGGCATGCTAAGAAAGCAAAGAACAAGCTTTACCCTATTGTAAAGGGAGTTGCTATGAATGTAGTTGACCATAAACATGGTGGAACGCATCGTAGAAACTTAGGAAGACCTACATCTATTAAGAGAGGTACTCCTGCAGGAGCAATGACTGGATCGGTTGGAGCTCGAAGAATGGGGCGAAAGAAGAGGTAAAATGGTTAAAGAAATATTATTCCACGGCAAGAAATTAGAAGAACTTCAGCAAATGGGCTATTCAGAACTAGCGAATATTTTGTCAGCTCGTGCACGAAGAGCCTTAAATAGAGGATTTACTGATCAACAGAAGAAGTTGTTAGTTAAGATCAAGGAAAGTAAGAATAAGACCAAGCCAATAAAAACACACTGTAGAGATATGATTATAGTACCTGAAATGGTTGGCCAGCTACTCCAAGTTTATTCAGGAAATAGCTTTGTTCCGTTTACACCAACTGTTGAGATGGTTGGTAGATATTTAGGAGAGTTCGTTGTAACTCGAAGAGAGGTCAAGCATAAGGCACCTGGCGTTGGTGCTACAAGAAGTACAAAACACGCGAGTATGAAATAATGAAAGGATATAGCTTCCAAAACTATGATTCGAAGAAAATGGCTCGAGCAAAGGCTAACTACGCTCCAATCTCAATGAAGACAACCTATGAAGTTCTAAGACTCATACGTGGACGTAATCTAGATCAAGCTGTAACTATGCTCGGTGAAGTTAAGGAAGCAAAGCGACCTGTCGCATTCCTTAAGTACCGAAAAGATGTACCGCATCGAAAAGGAGACGGTCTGTCAATTGGACGTTTCCCCCGTAAGGTAAGTATCGAACTAATTGAGTTACTTACATTAGTAAAAGCAAATGCTAAGGAGAAGGGTCTAAAAGAAGACGCTTTGATTATCATCCACGCTGCAGTAAACTCCGGACCAAATTTATGGCATTACGGTAGAATCCGAAGACGAAGACGAAAGTCTTGTCATGTTGAGGTCGTAGTACAAGAAAAAGAGCAGAAGAAGAAAGAGGTAAAGAAAAAATGATAGAGCGAGAGTTCATCCGTACCAAGATAAAGAACTTACGAATAAGACAGAGAGTAAACGAGGTAGTTAGCAAAGGCGCAGCTTGTGGAGATATTGTTATTGAGAGAACACCTTTGGGAGAGAAGATCACAATCAACACAATCCGACCTGGCCTAGTTATTGGTCGAGGTGGAGAGACAATTAAGCGATTGACTTCAGAGTTAAAGTCACGTTATGCTTTAGAAAACCCGCAGATTGAGGTTAAAGAGATTCTGGCTCCCAACCTTGTGGCCGCAACCGTTGCAAAGAGAATCGCAGATGAGATGGAACGATTCGGACCTCGAAGAGTCAAGGCAATGGGTTACAGATCACTTAATAATATACTTAAGAGTGGCGCGATGGGCGCTGAAATACTGATTTCAGGGAGAGGTATTCCAAGCCAGAGATCTAGGACACATAGATTTTATGGTGGATATCTAAAGAAGTGTGGCGATATTGCGGTAAGTAAGATTGACGTAGCCATTGAGCGAGCAAATCTTTCAAGTGGCGCAGTTGGTATTATAGTTAAGATCATGCTTCCAGACACATTTATTCCAGATAGAATCAAGGTACAAGAAGCAGACGTAAAGATGGAAGTTACTGAAGGTGTTTCTAAGGAACTGAAGACCGCAAAGATAGAGACCCCAAAAGCAGAGTCAGCTAAGAAAGAGGCTGTAAAGCCTGTTGCTAAGTCAGCAGAAACCCCAAAGAAAAAGGTTGCTGCTAAGAAAGCACCTGCAAAAAAGCCAGCTACAGCAAAAAAAGTAGCAAAGCCAGCTACAAAGAAAGCAACTCCTGCAAAGAAGACGGTAATTAAGAAAGCAGAGCCAGCAAAGAAGAAAGCACCAATTAAGAAGGGGGCTAAGAAATAATGGCAGTATTACGATCAAAAGAGATACGACAGTTAAATGAGAAAGACTTCCAGTCAAAGCTGGGAGATATCCGAAAAGAACTGTTGAAGCTTCGTGCACAGAAAAGTGCAGGATCTACACCTGAGAATCCTGGAAGAATCCGAGCACTTCGAAGAACAATTGCGCGAATGATAACAATTAAAGGAGGTAGTACCGAAAAACAATGAGTGGAGATATATGCAAAGTTTGCGGACTTCCCGCTGATATCTGTACCTGCTCAGCGCTTGCAAAAGAAAGACAGGTTGTTGAGATATCGGCTGTCAAAAGACGCTTTGGAAAGCTTATGACTGTGATCCATGGCATCGATCATAAGATGGTTGATATAAAGGGTCTGGCAAAACAGCTTAAAACAAAGCTTGCATGTGGTGGAACTGTAAAAGGAAACGCCATTGAACTGCAAGGAGACCAAAGACAGGCTGCAAAGAAAATACTAATTGCTTCAGGTTTCGCAGAAAACAGCATAGAACTGAAGTATTAAACTCAATGCGAACGCAAAAAAATATCACAAAACACGAGCTTATCGGCTTGCCTGTGCGTATAGTAAACGCACGCAACCCTGCAAATCTCAAGATTTCAGGGAAGATAACTGATGAGACGAACCATACGGTTGTGATCGAGCAAGGTGGTAAAGAGAAACGCGTATTCAAAAAATGCGTGGAACTTGAACTGGACCTTGGCAACGAAAAGATCACCGTAAAAGGGTCGGACATCGAAGGCAGACCGTGGGATCGGGTAAAAAAGAGATAAGATGGTAGAGAAAAAGAAAACAACGGCAAAAAAAGTAGCAAAGCCAGTTACAGCTAAGAAGGTCACTCCTAAGAAGGTTGTGAAGGCTGCTGAAGTAAAGACTGTTGAAAAGAAGTTAGCAGTTAGCTGTTCAGATATTAACTGTCATGTACATGGAAGTAACAAAGTACGTGGACGTATATTTGAAGGTAAGGTAATCCGTGCTAAGATGGCAAAGACAATAACTGTAGAATGGCCAAGACAGTACTTCCTATCTAAATACGAGAGATTCCAGAAGCGAAGATCACGTGTTAAGGCGCATAATCCTCAATGTATCTCTGCAAAAGAAGGCGATATGGTTAGAATCGCAGAGTGTCGTCCATTATCTAAATCAAAGAACTTTGTTGTATTGGAGGTACTTAAATGAAACCAATAAAAGCAAGACCAAGTAGAGGACTTCCGCAAGGAGCAACCGTACACATTGCAGACAACTCCGGAGCAAGAATAGTAAAGATCATCACAGTCAAGGGCTACAAGACTCGAACACGTAAGAAGCAAAGAGCTGCAGTAGCAGACCTTTGTACATGTAATGTAATCGCAGGAAAGCCAGATATGCGACATAAAGTTATTCCAGTAGTCATAATCAGACAAAAGCAAGGATACAAGCGAACCGATGGAACAACAGTTAAGTTCGAAGACAATGCAGGTGTCGTTTTGAGAGACGTCAAGCTTGGAATGCCAAAGGGAACTGTAATAAAGGGACCAATTGCAAAGGAGGTAGCACTTCGCTGGTCGCAATTAGCGAAGATAGCTAGTATCGTACTATGAAAACAAAACTAAGTCTCTCCTGGTTAAGGAGTACACAACCGCGAAAGCAACGAAAGTACATAGCTAACGCTCCACTTCACAAGAGACGAAAGATGATGGCAGTACACCTTAGTGCAGATCTACGTAAGAAGCACACAAAACGAAGTTTTCCAGCACGTATGGGCGATCGAGTAAAGATCTTGAGAGGACAGTTCAAAGGCACAATCGGAGAGATCGAGAAGCTAGATTTAACTAAATACCGTCTTCATATAAAAGGCGCAGAACACAAAAAGAGCGAAGGACGAACATCATTTTATCCAATTCACCCATCAAACGTCGTTGCAATCTCATTAAAGTTAGACGACAAGCTGCGAAAGGCAGCATTGGAAAGAAAGGGATCGCAAAAGAAGGAGGGTAAGAAGTAATGTCAAAGAAGCAACATCTAAGTAGATTAGCAGCCCCAAGAACGTGGCCGATAAAGCGAAAGCAAAGTAAATGGACTGCTAAGCAGCTACCTGGTGCGCACAATATGAAAACATCTATGCCACTTGTAGTTATATTACGAGATATATTAGATATCGCACCTACTAGTAAAACAATCAAAAACCTACTAAATGCAAAAGAGATATTGGTTAACAATAAGGCTGTTGGTGAGGTTCGTTTTGCAACTGGCCTATTTGATGTTATATCTATTCCAAAGCTAAAAGTACACTATCGTATCGTACTGAGCAAACAAGGAAAATTAAATCCAATAAAGATCGCAGATAATGAGGCAGATACAATGCTTCTTCGTGTAGAAGATAAGAAAAGCGTGTCAAAGAAGAAGACACAGATTAACTTAAACAATGGTTGGAATCTATTGGTTGATAAAGATGATTACAAGACAAATGATGCAATCATGTTCAATACAAAGACAAAGAAAGTCTCAAAGAAGTTAAGTCTAGAAAAAGGTGCTAGCGTATATCTGATTGGTGGAAAGCACGCAGGACGAGTAGCAAAGCTAATGGAATTACGTGAGACTGGAATACTACGAAAACATAAGGTTGCCACTGTTCAGATTGGTAAAGATGCTGTAGATAGCGCATTACATAACATAATCGTCGTTGGGAGGGCCAAGACAGAGATTAGTCTGAACTCAACAAAGTAAGATGGTAGATAACAAAATGAGAGAAGTCAAGATAGAGAAGGTCGTTCTTAACATTGGAACTACTGGAGACACTGAGAAGATGAAGAAAGGTGTAGCTCTACTTAGCGCTATCTCTGGAAAAAAGGTTGTTGAAACACATGCTAAAACAAGAATCGCGGTGTTTAAGATACGAAAAGGTCTACCGCTAGGATCTAAAGTCACTTTACGTGGTAAGGACGCAGAAGCATTGTTATTGAGACTGCTTTCTGCTGTTGACAATAAAGTCAAGAAGCGTAGCTTTACTGAGAATGGGTTCTCTTTCGGAGTACCTGAGTATATTGATATACCTGAAGTCAAGTACGATCCAAAGATAGGTATTATTGGACTCGACGTTAGTGTCTCACTAATGCGCGCAGGATATCGTATAAAATATCGTAGAATCCTAAAGCGTAGGATACACAAAGCTCATACTGTAAGTAAGGACGATGCAATTAAGTTTGCACAGGATAAGTTTAAGGTGGTAATCGAATGAAAATGATCGGTATTAAGAAAGTCATTGTAGGTAAGACAAAGAGGAAGCGATTCCTACGAAACAACTCTCCACGTAAGAGATTGTTCGGACAGTCACTTACTCGATGTACTAGATGTGGTGGAAGACGTGGACACATCAGTAAGTACGGTCTTAACATATGCCGAAGATGCTTTAGGGAGGTAGCCAAAGAACTTGGCTTTAAGAAATTAAGTTAAAATGGTAACAACAGATAACTTAGCAAATGTGCTTTCAGCAATAAAGAACGCTGAAGCTGCAGGAAAGAATGAATTAACAGTCAGACCTAGCTCAAAAGTCATTGTAGCAGTTCTTGATATCATGAAGAAAGAGAAGTATATAGCAGACTTTGATGCAAGAAAGGACTTACGTGGCGGAACAATTGTAGTTAAGTTAGCTAAACAGATTAACAATACTGGAGTTATCAAGCCGCGCTTTTCAGTTACACTTGATAAGTTGGAGAAGTTTGAGAAGCGATACCTACCTGCAAAGGACTTTGGTAGAATCATACTAACAACCTCTAAAGGTATTATGACACACCTAGAGGCTAAAGAGAATAAGTTAGGAGGCGTGCTTTTAGCATACATATACTAATCAAATGGAATTAAACATACCAATACCTGAAGACATTCAGGTTACAGTCGAAGGAAATAAGTTTACAGTTAGTAAAGATCAACAATCTTTAGATCGAGCCTTTCCAGTTAGAGTAGTATCAATTACAGTAAAAGATCGAGAAGTAATCATTAAAAGTTTCTCAGAAGTCGCAAGATCTAGAGCGATGGTTGGAACATTTAGAGCACATGTTAATAATATGATAAAAGGTCTTCAAGATCCATTTGTGTATAAACTTAAAGTATGCGCAGCGCACTTCCCAATGACTGTAAAGCGCGTAGGTGGGGAAGTCCAACTACAAAACTTCCTTGGCGAAAAAAAGGTTCGAAAGGTTAAGATTAGTGAAGATGTTAATGTAAAAATCGAAGGACAAGATATTACAATATCTGCATCTGATATCGAAGCGGCAGGAGCTGCAGCGTCAAAGATCGAGCAAATGACTCGATTATGTAAGAAAGACCGCAGAGTTTTTCAAGATGGCATATTCATGACTGAAAAGGCAGGTAAAAAAATCTAATGGTAGACAAGAAGTTACTTGAACATAGGAAGGAAGCAAAGGCAAATCAGCCTAGATTCCTACGTCAGGAGTTCCATAAGCGAAAGCGTCTAGCCGAGTCTTGGAGAAAGCCACGAGGTATACATTCAAAGCTGAGATTACGTAGAAGAGGTAAGGGAAAGATGGTTTCAGTTGGATATAAGATGCCTGACGAGGTTAGAGGTCTATCAAAAGAAGGCGCTAAATGTGTATTAGTATCAAAACCCACACATCTAAAGTATGTAAAAAGTGGCGAGGTAGCTATACTTCGGAAGATGAGTAACAAGAGTAGGTTGGCGATACTAACTGAAGCAAAGAAACTTAATGTTAATGTACTAAACTTCCGAGATATAACAAAGAAAATCTCAGAGATAACGGAGAGTTTAAGCTCAAAGAAGATCGCAAGAAAGCTGAAGGAGACTAAGCGAGCAGAGAAAGAAGCTGAAGTAAAGAGAAAATCAAAGATGACTGAAAAGCAGGCAGCAAAGGAAGAAAAACAAAAGGAAGTTACAACTGAAAAGAAGTCAGATACACCAAAAGAGACCCCAAAAGCAGAGTCAGCTAAGAAAGAGGCTGTAAAGCCTGTTGCTAAGTCAGCAGAAACCCCAAAGAAAAAGGTTGCTGCTAAGAAAGAGGCTCCAGCAAAGAAGAAAGCACCTGAAGCTCCCGTAAAAGAAGAATCAAAATCAACTGAATCTAAGGAGGCTAAGAAATGAACTTAAGCTTACAAAAGAGATTGGCGTCCAAGATGGCACGTGTAGGTCTTAATCGAGTAAAGATTAGCCCAGAGGCTGCAGAAGATATTAAAGCAGCTATAACCAAAGCAGACATTGGTGGACTTATATCTGAAGGAAAGATCGAAATCAAGCACAAGCGTGGCGTCTCTAGAGTTAGAGCACGTAAGCTTCATGCTCAGCAGAAGAAGGGTAGACGAAAAGGACAAGGTTCCCGAAAAGGAGCAAAAAAAGCAAGAACTCCAAAGAAACGAGCGTGGATAAACAAGATTCGATTGCAGAGAAAGACATTAAAACAACTACGAGATAAGGATCAATTGAAGGACGTTGCTTATCGCAAGTTATATTCATTAGCAAAAGGTGGATTCTTCCGAAGTAAGAAGCATCTTATGCTTTATGCTGAAAAGAATAAACTGTTAGTTACTGGCGAATTAAAGATTCGCAGTCCCGCTAAATCAAAAGATTTAGTTGGTAAGAGTGAGGCTAAAAAGTAAAATGGCAAGCGGACCGAGATTTACTGTAAAATACCGAAGAAGGCGCGAGATTAGAACTAACTATCATCATCGTCTAGCTTTACTTAAATCTGGCCAACATAGATTGGTTATTCGTAAGACTAACAAGTATATTATATGCCAAATAATCGATTATCATGAGACTGGAGATACTGTTCTAGCAGCAGCTCACTCAAAGCAGCTCTTAAAGTTAGGTTGGAAACATAACTGTAGTAATACTTCTGCAGCATATCTAACAGGTTTAATGTTGGGAGCAGCAGCACAAAAAGCAAAAGTTAAAAACGCAATATACGATTCTGGTTTATACCCTTCAACAAAAGGTTCATTATTATACGCAGCACTTAAGGGCGTGGTTGACGCGGGTTTAGATATTCCACATACGGCAGATATATTCCCTGCAGAAGATCGAATCTCTGGAAAACACACAAAAGCAAAGGATTTATCAAAGGACATGGAGGCTGTAAAAAAGAAGATACAACTGAACAAAGGTTCAGTTGAACCAAAGGTTAAGTAAGATGGTAGAACAAAAAAGATCATTTCAAGGCCGAAGGAAGTTCAATCCAGCACAAGCTGGAGCTCAGAGAAAGAGTAGAGATCAGATGAGAAAGGAAGAAGAATTCTCTAAACTTGAAAAGTGGGTACCTCGGACTGCACTTGGCCGTCAGGTTAAGGCGGGAGATGTTACGAGCATTGCTACAGTTCTAGAAAGTGGACAAAGAATCCTTGAAGCACAGATCGTTGATTTACTTATACCTGATTTAGAAACAGACTTCATTTTTATTGGTCAGAATAAAGGTAAGTTCGGTGGTGGAAAGCGTAGTATCTTTAGACGAACTCAAAAGAAGTCTCGAGAGGGAAACAAGTTAATATTTTCAGTTATGGCTGTTGTTGGAAACAAGGACGGTTACGTAGGAATTGGTGTTGGAAAGGCTAGAGAGACGGTTCCTGCAAGAGAAAAAGCAGTTAGAAACGCTAAGCTTAACATAATGCAGATCTCAAGAGGTTGTGGTTCATGGCAATGTACTTGTGGAGAACCGCATTCTATTCCATTTAAGATGGAAGGTAGAGAGGCAAGTGTTCAGGTTAAATTCATGCCAGCTCCAAAAGGAACTGGACTAGTAATTGATGATGAGATTAAGAAAATCTTCAGATTGGCAGGTATTCGTGATGTATGGTGTAAGACGCGTGGCCAGTCAAAGCAAAAGATGAACTTTGTAGCAGCAGCAATGGAAGCACTTATGCATGGAACTCGCCAACGCGTTGTTGCTTGTAATTTAAAATATGGATCAACTCACTAAAATGGCAGATAACAAAACTGAAACTAAGACATCAAAAGCATCGCAGACTCTAAAGCCTGCAGTAAAGACTGCGTTAGTACCAAAGATCTTCGCAGTAATACGTATACGTGGCGAAGTTGGTGTAAATCATAAGATTGCAGCAACTCTAGAACTATTAAGACTTCATAAAAAGCACCGCTGCGTAGTTATTCCCGGTACGGAGAACTATATGGGTATGATATCAAAAGTTAAGGATTATTGTACTTTTGGAGAGGTTAGTGAAGATACGGTTAAGGATCTGCTTACAAATCGAGGTAGGATCGTAGGAGATACTGTACTAACTTCAGATTTTCTGAGAAAGAGTAAACTTACTTTTGAGACGTTTGCAAAGAAGATATTGTCTGGCGAACTAAAGATTAAAGATATTGAAGGCGTAAAACCTTTCTTTAAGTTAAGCCCACCAAGAGGTGGATTTGAACGTGGTGGAATCAAGAAACCGTATTCTATGCGAGGCGTTTTAGGTTATAGAGGTCCTGAAATCAACAAACTCTTACGGAGGATGATGTAATGGTAGACCGAAAACCAAAGAAGTCTGTAAAGCAACGAGGTAGCCGAACTCATGGTTGGGGTGCTGGAAAGAAGCATAGAGGTAAGGGTCATATTGGTGGTCACGGAGAATCTAATGTTGGAAAACGTGGTGGAGCTAGAAAAACTCGTTACTTGGCTAAAGGTATAAAACCCTATGGTCAATCTGGAATGCCTTTGAGTCAAAAAGGAATATCTGGTAGAGCAATTAATATCGCAACCATTTATGATCGATTAGATACGTGGGTAGAACAAGGCAAAGTAACTAAAGAGAAAGACACCTATATTGTAAATCTAACTGCATTAGGCTATGAAAAGCTGTTAAGTGGTGGTTCAGTACGACAAAAATTAAAAATCACTGTTGCGAAGATATCTAAGAAAGCAGCAGAAAAGCTCGGCATTAAGGCTGAGTAGGTTTATATTCAATGGCAATAAATTGGCAGAAATTAGCTTCATTCCTTCCAGAAGTTTCAAAGCCACTTAAGAAGAAGTTAGGCTTTAATGAGAAACTTAAATGGACTGGTATAGTTTTGCTTCTCTATTTTACTTTACTTCATATTCCACTTTATGGACTTGGACAAAATTCATTAGAGCAGTTTGAGGCACTCTCAACTATCTTGGGAGCAAGTTTTGGATCTTTAATATCGTTAGGTATCGGACCAATTGTAACTGCAAGTATTGTATTACAGTTGTTAGTAGGTTCTGGTATTCTAAACATGGATATGACCAAACCATCTGACCGTGCTAAGTTCCAGGCAATGCAGAGAATTACGCAGATCGGTTTTGTAACACTTGAGGCAATAATTTACGTTTTCATGGGTGGACTTGCACCAGATCCAGCACTAATCGGAACCACATCATATCTTCCACTTCAGTTAGCGTTAGCATTCCAATTATTTATTGGAGGTTATATGATCCTGTTGATGGACGAACTTGTTCAAAAATGGGGTTTCGGGTCAGGTATTGGTATATTCATTGCAGCCGGAGTCTCAAGACAGATATTCATAACTGCATTATCACCACTTAGCTCACCAACAAATCCAGGGATTCCTGTTGGACGTATACCGTTCTTGCTACAGGCACTCCAGACTGGAGATCCAATCGGTGCGTTGGTAGCAGTAATTGCTATCGTGGCAACAATTGTGGTCTTTATGATGGCAGTATATGGTCAGGCAATGAAGGTAGAGATACCGTTATCGTTTGGAAGAGTTCGAGGATATGGTATACGTTGGCCACTAAAGTTCATATATACGTCTAATATTCCAGTCATCTTAATTGCTGCGCTATTGGCAAATCTCCAACTTTGGGCAAGATTGCTCCAGAACTGGGGATACCCAATTTTAGGAACTTTTGTAAATGGTTCTCCCGCATCTGGAATAGTCCGGTGGGTTAACTCACCAAATATCATCAATTCACTTGTTGTTGGAAGTGCAACTAGCGAAGTTATCACACAAGCTGTTGTATATACGACAATTATGGTTGTTGGTTCAGTATTTTTCTCAATAATGTGGGTAAAAACATCTAACATGGGCGCAGATGCTCAGGCAAAGCAGATCCTTGCATCAGGGTTACAGATACCAGGATTTAGACGAGATCCGCGCGTTTTAGAATCAATCTTAAATCGATATATTCCAGCTCTGACAGTTATGGGTGGAGCAACAGTTGGATTCCTAGCTGCATTTGCAGATCTTTCCGGCGCACTTAGCCGAGGAACAGGTATATTACTTACAGTTATGATTATCTACAAGCTTTACGAAGATATTGCAAAGCAACACGCTTATGATATGCATCCAGCTCTTCGTAAGTTCATGAGCCCTGAATAATAATGAAAGTTAAAACAATCCTCTTTGATTTAGGTGGTGTTTTTGTTTCTGATGCTAAAATTAATTATAAGAATCACCTATGTGACTTCTCTTCTGTTTTAGCGTTTGCAGGAGTAAGCCAGAAAGATGCCGATAAAGTTATGGAGAAACATTGGCCTAAACTGAAGCTCGGCGAAGAAAGCTTAGACGATTTCTGGAAAGACTTTCAATCTCTGGTCAAAAAAGGCGTTGATGTAAAGGACGTTATTAATATGTATTGGGATAGAATCCTTATGGATGAAGATGTCTTTGAGTTCGCACGCAAGCTAAAGAAAAAGTATCATCTAATGGCTTTAGCAAATGAATCTAAAGAAGGCATGGATTTCAAGAACAAGAAGTTTAAGTTGCTGGAGTTGTTTGAGAAAGTCTATTGTTCTGCATATTTACATATGGCTAAGCCAAACAAGGATATCTACGAAGCAGTTATTAATGACTCAAAGCTTGATCTATCTACAACAGTCTTTGTTGACAACCAAATTGCAAATGTCAATATGGCTGAATCATTAGGCATAAAGAGCATATTATTCAAGAATCTCGAACAGCTAAAAGAAGAACTGACTGAATTAGGGATCAGTACTGAATAGAACGTTTTTTAAGTTTTATTAGTGATACGTAGTTATGAAGATTAGTGGAGACGACTTTGAAGCAATGATTGCTCATGCTGAAAGTCGTAAAGGAGACATGTCTTTGTTTGAAGGGCGAGTTCTGAGTGATCTATACACCTGGGCAGCAGTTCAAGGAGATATACCTGCAACTAACGAAAGTCAGGTTAGGGTCGCAGAAGGTATTAAATCTCAGCATGGTGAGGAAGGATTGCGTGCAATAGTGAGAATCATTGAGATAAACGTCGAACCAGTAGTTCTTGGATTGGGTCTGACGGGAGATACTCATGAAGATCATGCATGGACTCTCGGACTGAGAGATAAAATACAAAAAGATTACCTTACAGCACCAGACGATATACATAAAGATCGTTGATTTCTTCTTAACAAAAGATTAATTAGTCAAAGTAAGCTTTGCCAACAGAGTTTTTTCGTTCCACTCAAAAACTATATAAGCCTTTAGAGATCTTAATCACAATGGCATCTGAAAAGAAGCTTTCTATGAATATCGAAGATGGTTTAGAATTCTTTGCTCATGAGACAAGTATTAACTTCAGTCCAACACAGTTTGTGATAGATTTCAAGAACATAACCCCACGTATTGATCCGCGTGCTGGAAAAGACCCAGTTGTTGTCTTACGCCATAATGTAATTTTATTAGACCCCTTACATGCGAAGAGATTGGCAGAGTTACTATTGGATGTTGTAGGTAAATATGAGAAAGAGTTTGGCAAGATAGAAAAACCAAAACCTGTAATTAAACATGAGAAAAAGTTAAAAAGGAAGAGTAAAAAGCAGAAGACATTACCTACACCCGAGTATTTTGGATAACTATGGCAAAAGAGAAGATTGAAGAAACACAAGTGGAAGAGCAGGCAGAAGAACAGCCTGAAGAGACTGTTGAAGAACAACCTAAGAAGCCTACTGAAAAGTTTCACAGGACTCGAAAGGGTGGTATCATTTTATCTTCGATTTTTGCAATCTTAATGGTCGCAGTTATATTCTTGTACCAAGGACCTGCAGAACCGCGCGTTTTCGGGATGGTTCCCTTGCACGCAATTGGACTATTATCAATCATATTATCGCTGATTGTGACTTTGATATACAAGTTTTTCACAGATCAGGTCTTGATGAAAGAGCTGAAGAAGGAATTAAAAGGTCATCAGAAGCAGATGAAGGCAGTCAGAGGAGATACCTCAAAGATGAGCGCGCTTTCAAAGAAGTCAATGGAGACAAACATGCGCTACATGCGCCAGACTATGAAGCCAATGCTTATCACAATATTACCTTTCCTATTAATCTTTCAGTACTTGCGAGGCGTTTTTGATAGCACAATCATTATTAGATTGGGACTTCCATTCTGGCCAGGAGATCTTGGATGGATTGGAACATACATAGTCTTCTCAATGATCTTCACAACAGCCTTCAGAAAGATCTTAGACGTTGTTTAGTAAGGCTTATAAACTCATTTTTTCAATCATCACTATCAACCCTTTGGAGGGAAAATATGAAACCAATAAAACAAAGACGGACACCTGGCAACAGGACCGTGACACACACGAAGCCAAAGAAAACTGGACATCATGAATGTGCTTTGTGTCATGGCATTCTTCACGGGACACCTCGTGGCACTGTTGTACAGATCAGAAAAATGAAGAAATCAGAGCGTAAGCCAACAAGACCATTTGGTGGTCAGCTATGCAGTAAGTGCACTAGAGATGTTATGAGCTATCGAGCTCAGCTAAAAGGAAAGACACTAACGTTACTTGACGTTCCGATTAGCATACGGAGGTACATATAATGGAAACCTCTGGAAATATGGAAACGCCTGGAAATGTAACTGTTGGACCAACAATGGACGTAAATGAATTTGGAACATTAGTGGGTATTTTTAAAGAGCACGTTGAAACGGATACAGATGTTTTTCGTCAAATACATATGATTGCTAAAGTTGGTATTTTAGAAGCAATGTTAATACACGCTAATGATACAAGTAGTCCAGAAGTAATGATTAGTTCGCAATTTTATCAGCATATTCAAAGTTATATTGATAGATTAGCTGCTGAAAATGCAGATAATGGAGGTGGAAATGTCAATTGAAGTTGGAAGATTATGTGTAAAGCTAGCTGGCAGAGATGCAGGTAAAGAATGCTTAATCGTAGATGTAATTGACAGTAATTTTGTAACTATCGAGGGCAATACTCGACGCAGAAAGTGCAACATAAAGCACCTTGAGCTATTACCTCAGACAGCTAAGATCAAGAAAGACGCTACTTTTGCAGATGTTTCAAAAGCACTTGAGGGTCTAGGTTTTGATGTAGAAGATAAGACTGATAGGCCAAAGAAAGCTAAGAAAGAGGCACCTAAGAAGACGATTAAAGAAAAAGTAGCAGCTAAGGTCAAGTCAGCAAAGAAAGCACCTGCTAAGAACGCTAAGAAGAAATAATTAGTTTGCAGAAGGGTCTATTCAGTAGCACCCACAATTAATTCACTTTTGCAGAAGTCTTTCTAAATGCTTCACGCGTTGCTGCGAGGTCTTTTTTAG
>Ga0233431_1001819_pt1 | contig 33819 bp, 45 predicted proteins | sample SI_118_April2016_FD_179867 | JGI IMG/M metagenome (GOLD analysis project Ga0233431, IMG submission 179867) | Seawater microbial communities from Saanich Inlet, British Columbia, Canada - SI_118_April2016_200_MG | ecosystem: Environmental > Aquatic > Marine > Inlet | place: Canada: British...
CATTTCCAGAATCAAACATTAATCTACCAACTGTAGTAGACTTTCCGTGGTCAACATGACCAACAAATACAATATTTACATGTGGTTTTTCCTTTGCCATTATTTCTCCTCCAAATGAGTATAAATTTAAAATTTGAACATTTAAGGCGTTTATAAAGGTTTCGTTGGAAATCTAATTGGAATTGCTCGTTGGTAACCATCTAAGTCTCTATAGAACCTATAACTTACTTCAAAAGTTTCAGAACCCAACAATTTTTGGTCTTCAAGTTCATCAGAATCACAAGAAACAATATTTCCATTAGCAATTTCAATAAGTAAACTCAAATCAACATTTACAATTTCATAATCTTCCATTTTCTTGACATCCTAAATACAATTTAACTTAAGAGTGGTAAAAAAGAAAAAGTTTATAAGAGTATATTATGCCCCATTATGCCATGAAAAAAAAGCTTAGTATTAGTATAGAAGAGAAAACAATCACAAAAATAGATGATCTCGTAAAAGAAGGCACATTTCGTAATAAAAGTCATCTCATAGAATTTGCAATATCAAGATTATTAGGAAATAAAAATGGAAAAAGAATATAGTAGCCAATATCCTGGAAAAGAAACTAAACATTTACTTAGTTTCAATAGAGCATTAATTGGAATGCTTAATTGTAGAAGATATCTCCAAAGCCAAGGATTAGAAGGCAATTCTGGAACGCTGGGAGCAGGAGGCATAGAGTTGATTTTTCCAGATGGATATACTTTAAATTATAGTGACTTCGGACATGCAGAAGACAAAAATATAATACTTGAGGAAATTATCACTAAAAAGGCAGTTATAAACCAAAAAGGTAAAGTATCTTATCTTAGAAAAGATAGAGAACGTGGCCTTAATTGTACTTTAGAAGGCAATTTCTATAGAGTATATCTAAAAATAAAAGATAGAACAAGAGAGGGCATAAGAATTTTGAGAATTGGCCATAAGGCTGAACTATTTTCAATTGATTACAATTTAGATTTAACAAGGGAAATCATAGAAGAAGCCAACATAGAGAAATTTGAGAAACTTAAACAGGGACTAGAAGAAGCAGTAAAACAAGAAACTCTTACAACATTTTCTCCAGGAACAACTTCAATTAGACAACCAGAACAACCGGAAGAAATGCCACAAACAGGATTAGTAGTAAACCCATGGGAAGTGGATATTCCAAGAAGGGGGGAAGAAAATGAGTAAAAGTCGTGCATATAGATTTCTTAGATGGCCAAAAAATATTGAGGACTTCGTTGATGCAGTAGGAGATAGCAAAGAAGCAACAATAGACATAGTTGAAAAAATAAAGTATGAACCTGGGGGCGGTTCCTTTGCACCTGCTGCTAAAAAAGCAATTCACACTATAAGGCTATCAACTACAGATAACAGATTTAGACTTAATGCATATAGATGTTTTAACAATAATCCACCAGACTGGATGATAACAAACAAAGAAACATCAGATCAATATAATAAATATTGGGAACAAATAATATCAAACAGAGATAGAATAATAAGAAGTCTTAGAAGATATGGAATTAAGGTAACTGATATCCATGAATACCCTGGAAGATACTCACACTATGCACCAGGAAATACAGAAGATAAAAAAGAACCGGCAGAAATAGAAGTAATAGAAGTACCAGCAACCCGAAAACCAAAACAAGAAGTTCCAACAGAAGAACCTCAAACAGGATTAGTAAACCCTTGGGAAGTTAACATACCAAAAATAGATGAAAAATGAATAGTTACACAATTGATTATCAGGAAAGGGGAGCAGTAATTGTAGACTCAGAGAGTGGCGAAACTCAAGCACTAGTCACATACCCGGAACTGAACTCAGAAATTGCATTACCAATACGTTATCCAATTACATCCTTAGAAGAAAAACTAATAGGAACTATTACTTCATTCCTACCAGAAAGAAACAGAGTTTTAATGAGAAATGGAGACGTAAATTCAACATTAATAATTGGCGGAAACAAAGAATTAATACTAAAAACAGGAAGCAGAAGATACGATATCGGAATTATAAGATTAGAAGATTTGACTGAAGAAGAAGTAAGAGAACTAGAATCACTAGGTTTCACTCAAGGATACAAACTAAGGAGTGTAGATGAAACTGGAAGACTACAATTTTTCGAAAAAGAAAATTTATCAAGAGCAAACCTAACACTAGAGACTTCAGATTTTAGAAGTTTTTTACCAATAATTATGTATGATAGAATACAAAAAGATATTGAAGGAAAATCAATAAAAAAGCAAGTCCCAGTAAAAAAAGAAAAAAAAATACACAGAGAAGTTTCAGAAGGACCATTTGTAAGACATGTTAAAGAACGACAGGAACCAAGAACAATTGGTGATGCATTTCGTTATCAAGACCAAGATGGAGAAAGAGAAAGATTCTATGAATATCTTGATCATGGAATAAGACCAGTGATTCTTAATGGACCTACTGGAAACGGTAAAACCGTCCTATCTAGAGACTATGCAAGCGAAAGAGGTCTCCCATTTTATTTTGATACAGGGAGCACATCATTTAGACTTTCAACTCCAATAGGAAAGTTTGTTCCAAGCCCAGGAGAACCAACATTCTCACCGGGATCATTAACTTTAGCAGCAATACACGGTGGAGTTTATGTCTTAGAAGAAATGCCCCCAATTCCACAAGACGAGTTAACTGGGTTAAACATATTCCTAGAAACTGGAGAATTACCAGTAATAACACAATTTGGGCATGAAATAATTACTGCACACCCTAATTTCAGATTTGTAGCAACTGGAAACTTCCACGGCAATTATACAACTAACGAATTAAATGATGCATTCTTACAAAGATTTTCCCAAATAAAAATGGGTTATCCTTCTACAGACAGCACTATTGATATTCTACAAGCAAGAGCTCCAGGTTTAGATTACGAAACAGCAGAAATTATAACAAAGATTATTGAAGAAATGAGAAAAGAAGCAATGACATTCTCAAAAGATTTGGGATTAAAGGGAGCAGTTGAACTTGCACAGAGAATAATGATGGGGACAGATATTCCAATGAGAGAATTATTTGAAGATAATGTTGTAAATCCGCTAACAACCTATGAAAATAACATTGAAAGAAGAGATGGAAAATTATACTCAAAACTAATGGGAATTGTAGATGCAAATGTCTAGTACAAAAAAAGGTCCGGCAGGAGAAATGTCAAATAAAATTTTTGATTTTACAAGAGGTTTTATTGACGCACACTTAATTATACCTACTTATGTTAGACGAAGAATAAAGTCCTCTGAAGAATATTCTCCTTATAATCTTGGGGGGCATCTTCCTGCCTTGGGTCATGCAATTGTAGGAGCTTATCCGGGCATATCGTACTATTTTTTATTCAAACACCATCCAAAAATTGCTTCAATAGTTCTTACCACACAGATAGCTACAAATTTAGTAAGTGGAATATATGAATGGTATAGATATGAAAAAAATAAACTAAATGAAACAGAACAACCCACCACTGAATCAACATCAGAAGAAGAAAGTTTAGAAAAAATAACAGATAATCCGGAAATTCAAATCCCAAATCCATGGGATATAGATGTACCAAAAATAAGGGGGAATGAATAATGGAAAGGTTATCAGAGGAAAGATATCCTGCATTAGGAGAAGAACAATTCGATTTCAATAGAGCATTAATAGGGATGCTTAATTGTAGAAGATATCTTGAAAGTCAAGGATTCACCGAATTAAGAGAATCCGGTAATGGTGAAAGTTATGCCAAAATAGTTTTTCCAGATGGATACTCATTAGAAACCGAAGATTTTGCAAGGGCAAGCCAGACAAGTTCCAGAAGCGATCTACTTGAAAATATGATTAAAAATAACGCAATTATTATACCTCTTGCTACATACGGTAAAAATAATAGTAGAAAACAGGTGCTTCATAGTAGTCACCTACGAGACGATTATTATGTACAAATATGCATTGAAGACACAGCAAGAAGGCATCCAAATATTTTCAAAAGAAAATCTTGCGAAGCAAAATTATTTTCAACAAATTATTTTTCAAGGCTAAGAAAAGATTTAATAACAAGAAAGGATATAAAAGAATTTGAAAGAATTCAACAAAAATTAGAAGATGCAATAAGACAAGATACAATTGTAACGCCTTCTTCAGGAATTGTCTCTCCAAAACTATTAAACCCAAATGTGGGAATCGTTGATGTAGATGAATATAATCCCGAAATAATTACAATAAATCCATGGGATGTAGATATTCCAAAACTGGGAGAAGAAAATGGGACTAAAGAATAAAACACACACTATCAAAACAAACAAACTAGAAAAATTCTTAGGTTATTGTCATATTGAGACAGATAATACTGCACCAGTGATCGAATTAAGAGAAAATTATTCAACAAAATGTACAGTTTCTGATGGAATGCTTTCTAATCATAGAATTAAATACAGCCTTAGATTATCAATTCCAGGTAAAAGAAAATCTTGCACAACATATGGAAGCGAACGTGATTTCATTGCACCAGTACTATGTGACTCAGATATTCAAAAGATAGTAGAAGCAAAAACAAGATTTGCGAGAAGATTAAAAAAAGGAGATTTTCAAATAACCCCTGTCCTAGATAAAGTTGTAGCTGAATATGAAGATAGATATTTCTTAGAAGGTAATGGAAGCCCTGAAGAAAGAGAAGCTGTCCATCGCCTAAGAAACCCAACTAAACCAAATCCAACAGAACCAGAACAGAAAGTTCCAATAGTAGAACCAGCAGATTCAGAAGAAACAAAATTCACAAACCCATGGGATATAGATATACCTGCCTACAAGGGAGCAGAAAATGGCTAGTAAAGATGATTTTAACTTAATCAGGAGAGGGATAATTGCTGCTCCAGAATCTGAAAGTATATATGCTAAACACTTACATCATTGGTTAAAAGAAGCTTTCCCAACCCTTGATTTAATAGCTATGAGGGATGGGCATATGAATGAGCATTACTATCGGGCTCTATTTCGTCCACCCGAAACCACACACACAAGAACTCAAAATTGGTTCGGATTATTTCAGAGGATAATACAATCAAAAAAAACAGTTGATTTTGTTGAATTACTTTTCCGTCCACTTACAAACGATCAACTTGTAAATGTTTATCATAGAGATTTAATTGACACTGTCTCTGAAATTGTAGATAATTTAAATGTAAAAACCGGAAAAGGTTATAGAATATTATGCAGATCATCAGAAAATTCTATTTCAGAAGTTCCCACTCCAAAGCCATTAGAATTTAAAACTGGATATAGAGGAAAATCAGAAAAAACTGAAGAAGAATACAAAAAAGGGGACAATGTTACAGACCCATGGGAAATTAACATACCAAAAATAGATGAAAATGGATAAAAATGATTGTCATAAATACAAACAAATTACAAGGAAAACTTGAAAAACTAATTGATTTTAGAATCAGAGAAGGTGCACACAAAAAACATCCCATTGTTGTTGAAGAAAGAGATTCTTGTCCTGCAACTGATGGAACCCAAATCTTCTTACCAAGAAGAACAAACAGATTTAAGTCTCCAATAGACAATGAATTATCAATCGCAAATTCTGCCGCACATGAAGCAGATCACATAAGAGAATATGAAGAATATTTTGGATTAGAAGTAGGGGGATTAAGAGAACAAAATCCTAACCTAGTAGAAGAATTCAATGAAAGAAATTACACTGATCTAACAGAAAATCCTGCCCTCGCAGATTGGATAGACAACATAGTAAGTGATAGAAGAATTGATGTTCAAAGAAGAGAACAACTTCCAGGAATAGAACGACATTACAAAGAAACTTTACTCCCTGCTGCCAAGTACATGAGGCCAAGCACAAAAGGAATGACGAAATTAGATGCATTTAGAGAACAATATTTGCAAATGGCTTTAGTAGAAGCTACTGTCGAACCATTCCCTGAAGAAAATAGAGCAGTACTCGAGGAAATTGTAGAAATAACTAGAACTGCAGATTCAATTCATAAAAATCCTGAAGCCGTAAAAAGAATATACTCTATCTTTAAAGAACACTTTAATATTAATCAACCAATTTCAAAACTTCCTTCTCTATTTGGAACTGGAAAACACTCACAAAGCAAAGGAAAATCGGGTTCACCACAAAAAGGCTATGGAAAAGAAGTGAAACCTAGAGAAGGTAGAAATCCCAAAGACAAAAAACCAAAAAAACTGAACACTGGAAAACAGAGAGGAAGACATGACCCAAATTCTAGTAAAACCAATGGACAAGAAAATGACACACAATCAAATGATGAAAGTCCTACAAATAACAACAGAGAGGGTAAAGATTTTTATAAAGAATCAAGACAAAATTACAACATAGACGTCCAAATAATTAAACCAACGATTACAACAGAAAGCACAAGAAAAGAAAGAGAATTTAGAGACAGATATGCTGGCGAAAGTGAAAGTATGAAAAGAATCTTTAGACAACTACAACTTAAACATTATGGAGATAGAAGAGATTTTGAAGGACAAGAATTAGATTATGAAACATATATGCAAGACGAATTAGAATCAAGAGTCACAGGAATCAAGGGCAACGGAAGACATTTCAGAAGAGAAACAAGGAATGAACAAAAACCAACATTTGGTATACATGCAGATATAAGTGGCTCCACAAGAGGGCAAATTATAGAAGGAATTCGCGCAGCATTTTATATTATGGGAAATGCATTATCTGTATCTGATTGGAACTACGGACTTTACGCTTCTGGAAATGAACTTGGAGTTATAAAAGAACCACATAAAAAATGGTCAGACGAAATTAATCATAGTATAATGAACTTGGAAGCGGGAAATCTTGGAAGCGGTGGAATTTACTTAAATTCAACATCATCAGTTATAGGGGCAGACCTTGCACGAACGGAAGGAAGTCCAAAAGGACTAATAATAGTTTCTGACTTTCAGGTTTGTGGTGGAAAAACAGAAGAAAGAATGGCTGCCAAAAAATTATATGATCAAAAAATATATCCTTTCCTAATAGCAATAGGGGAAAATCATGAAACAAACGCTGCAGAAATGGCAAGAGAAATTGGTTCAGAACATTATTCAGTCATACCTCTAAATAAATTACATGAACTGCCAACTGAAATGTTTAGATTATTCAAAACATTCGGGATAGCAAGATAAAATGGAAGAAATATTATATTTGGGCGCAATTGCATTTTTTGGTAAGGTAATATATAATAGTATTAGATATGATAGGAAACTAAAAAATGAACTAACTGAACTAAATAAAGAATTTACAAGCAATCTAAACGGAGATGTGGAACCTGAAGAAAACAATTTAGAAAAAACAGCAGATATTCCAAGAGAACCAGAAGTAAACCCTTGGGAAATTGATATTCCAAAAATAGACTAAAATGACACAATACTTAGTAAGAACAAATAGTGAACAAAGAAAAACACACATTCTAAGAGTCGGAGACCCAGCCGAAACAATTGGAATAATTTATACAGATTTTAACCTCAAACCAGATAATAGAGATATTTCTGAAGAAGACATCATAGATCCTTCAAGAAAAAATACAATAGCGAAAATTCAACTATATAAAAATGGAAACATTATTTCTATTAGACAAAAGAAAGAAGAATTTTCATCATATACTCAAGACGGTGAATATATGGAGAATAGAATCACTATACCACTAAGAAAAATGCCAAAAGATATTTTACTTTCAAGAGAAGAATTCAGAGCACTAGAAGAAATGGGGCTCACTCATGCATATTTTTTAGGAAACCAATCTAATTTATCTCAAGTATTTTGCTTTGAAAAAGAAGGAGATATTTCTGGGATTATTCATACAAAAGAACCTGACGACACTTCAGCATTAATGGGTGTAACATTAACACTGGCCCAGAGAATAGAAGACCAAAAATTTGTATTTGAATTTATAAAAGCATAAGATATTAAGAGAAAACAACATTAATTATTCATGATCAAAACTATCAATAACTTTTTCTAAATCAGTTAATGTAAGTTCAGGTGCTTTAAAATTAAAATATGCTACTCCTTGACGATTACCAACTAAGGATAAATAATCATTATCGAAAGTAGTCCCTATTCCTGCCCTTGAATATAAATCATCTAATTCAGATAAATTAGTAATACCTCTAACTCCATCAGTATCAACTAAGTCAGCTGCCTTAAACCAAGTATCTGAATAGAACTGTGCTTCTTGTTGACTTTTCTGATTTGTTTCCACTACTGTATTCCACCAATCAACCGGATTAAGACTATCATAAGCCAAAGCAGAAAAACCATAAGCAAATGGAATTATAGCATAAAAAAAATGCAACAGCCCTTTAAGTTCACTCTGTTTAATAAGGCCTTTGGCAGCCCTATAAGAATAATTTACAAATGACCCAACAGGCAAAAATTTTCCAACTCGCCACGCTCCTTTTCCAACGCTCAATGATGGCTTTATAACTTCCATAAAAAAGAGAACTAAAAACAATTTATAAATCTAAGCATTCTCACTCAAACCTTTTCTAGAACGAATCTGAGAAACAACTTTTGGTTGCAAATTAGTAGGTAACTTCTCAAACATTTGATCAACTAAGAATTGACTTCCACGACCAGATGTAGCAGATCTAACATCAGAAGCCAAACCAAACATTTCAGCAACAGGCATTTTAGCTTTAACAGTAATATGATCTCCCTCTTGATCAACATTCAACATTTGACCTCTTTTATTCTGTACTAAAGCAGATAAATCACCTAAAAATTCAGCAGGACTTTCAAGTTGCATTATCTGTACAGGCTCCAAAATATAAGCACCGGCACCAGCCATAGAACCTTTGATAGACTCCCTAATAGCCGGATAAACTTGTGCAGGACCTCTATGAATTGCATCCTCATGTAATTTCATATCTTGAATTCTAATTAGCATTCTAGAACAAGGTTCTCTAGCCAGAGGACCCGCATCAACAACTTGCTGAACACCATCCATAATCATTTCTATAACTTCACCAATTTGAACAATACCTCTAGTATCATCAGTAACTAAATTTCCTTTGTAAATCTGTCTCACTTTCTTGGCAGCTTTAGTTTCAACACCCAATTCAACTAATTTCTGGACAACCGTAGTATCTTTCTTCTTAATTCTGATATTATTTGGCAATGAACCATCTTTTATTGCATTAAAAATTCCCTCATCAAGAGGCTCAACAGTCAAAAAGAACTTATTGTGTTTGTTTGGAGACTTTCCTTCAACTTTAGGTCCCAACTTAGTTACAGATTCTCTATAAACAACAATAGGTGAAGAAGTCTGAACGTCAAGTCCCTTCTCGGTTCTAATTCTATTTTCAATAATCTCTAAATGTAATTCACCCATACCATGCATTAAATTTTCTCCAGTTTCTTCATTGATTTCAATCTTAATACTTGGATCTTCCTTAGAAACTTGTTTCAAAATCTCAATTAATTTAGCTAAATCAGAAGCCTTCTTTGCTTCAATGCTTTTAGTAATAACTGGTTCAAAAACGTGTCTTATTTCTTCAAATGGCTGCATTGGATCTGTAGAAATTGTTTCACCAGCAAAAGTATCTTTCAATCCAACTAAACCAATAATATTTCCACATGGAATTTTTTCGAAAGCAGTCCTCTGTGCACCCTTGTAAACAGAAACTTGTTGTAGCCTAACTTTTTTCTTTCCACCATTCAAATAAACTTCCTGACCTTGTCCAACAGTACCAGAAAACAAACGACCTGCAGCAACTTCACCTGCATGTTTATCAATAACAATTTTAATAACAATGAAACCAACTGGGCCATTTGGATCACAATTCATCAAAGCTTTCCCAACATTATCTTCAATATCACCACGCCATATACTTGGAATTCTATACTTCTGAGAATCTAGTGGATTAGGATTATGCTTAACAACATTATCTAAAACAACTTCATGCAATGGAGCTTTCTTAGCTAATTCCTTCCAAGTATCATTCTCATAAGCTTCAATAACATCTTTAAACGTAATTCCTTTTTCTTTCATATAAGGAACACTCAAACCCCAATTATGAAATGCAGAACCAAAAGCAACACTACCATCTTGAACATTAACTGTCCAATCTTCTTTATGCTCTTCTGGAGCCATCTGTCTTATTAATTTGTTAACGTGATTAATTATAGAAACAAATTTTTGTTGCATAGCTTCAGGAGTTAACTTAACTTCCCTAATGAATCTATCAACTTTATTTATGAATAAAATAGGTTTAACATGCTCTTTCAATGCCTGTTTCAAAACAATTTCTGTCTGTGGCATAACACCTTCAACAGCATCAGTTAAAACAATTGCACCATCAACAGCCCTCATAGCTCTTGTAACATCTCCACCAAAATCAACATGACCCGGAGTATCAATTAAATTAACCAAATATTCTTCTTCCTTAACCTTATGCACCATACTAACATTTGCAGAATCAATAGTAATTCCTCTTGAACTTTCATCATCGTGAAAATCCAATGCCAATTGTTTTCCAGCTAATTCCTCAGAAATCATACCTGCACCAGCTAAAAGATTATCAGAAAAAGTTGTTTTCCCATGATCAATATGTGCACAAATAGCTATATTCCTAATTCGCACAGGATCATTCATAATTTCTTGAATTTTCTCTGAAGATTTATCAGCCATAACACTCGAGAAAACATATTCTTTATAAAAGTTTGGGTAAATATAATTAAAATGCAATTCAGTGAAACAGAAATTACACACTTAACAAGGGCATGGGTAGCAATTTCATTAGCTTTCGCAATTCTCCTATCTGGTGGAAATATGTTCTCAGCTCAATTCACAATAATGTTAATAATATCAGGTGTAACTGTAGGACTGGGATTTCTACTTCACGAAATGGGACACAAATACGTTGCACAAAAATACAATTGTTTCGCAGAATTCAGAGCAGATAATAAAATGTTACTCCTGGCAATAGGAATGTCTTTCTTTGGATTTATTTTCGCAGCACCTGGAGCAGTAATGATTCAAGGTTACGTAAACAGAGAAAGAAATGGAAAAATATCCATTGCAGGTCCTTTAGTAAACATCGTGCTAGCAGCAATATTCCTAATATTATTAATCGCAAACATCTTTCCACTACTAACTGGATACGGAGCTATAATTAATTCTTGGCTAGCAGCATTCAACATGATACCTCTTGGAAACATAGACGGTAAAAAAATACTAAACTGGAATAAAACAGCTTATTTCACAACAGCAGGTGCAGCAGTATTACTATTGGTTATTTCCCATAGAATGTTCTCTTTCTAAAAACAAATTCATCATTCAAAATACTTATAAATAAACAAAGAATACCTCAAACCGAAGTGAAATTAACAGCTCGCATTTATTTTAAAGAAAAATATCAGAATTCTGGAAGCACATCACAAAGTATTTTAAAACATTTAGCTGAACATGGATACGATGGCGATTCTTTCTCAGGTATAGAAGGAAGCACCGATGATATAGAATACAAAATAGGAATTACAGAAACGATATACAGTAGTTTAAGAAGAAATAAATCAGTATTAACTCTAAGAATAAAGACAAAAGAAGAAACAGAAAAAGCAAAGACAGAATTACAAAGATTTCTAAGCGTATGGCTAAGTATTAATGGAGACGTATTGGAAACAAAATTAGATGAAGCAGAAGAATCTTTATTACCAAATCAACAAACTTTACAAGAAATTACTTAATATAAAAAAGAAAAGAAAAAATTATTTCTTCTTTACAGCAAAATAATAGATAATCGCAGTAACTATACTAAATAAAATACCAAAAACTATCCATAAAACTTTTTGCCCAGTTTTCATTTTCTTCTGGTTTGCAACAACATCATAAACAACCCATATTGCGCAAAGCAGACCAATTATTCCCAATATATAATTCACCATATTAGTTCAGAAGAATCATAATATTTGTTCTTTATAAGTTTTTACTCAAACTTAACAGCAGTACCATAAGCTAAAACTTCAGCAGCGCCTTGCATAACTTCCGCAGTTACAAATCTAACATTGATAACAGCATCAGCATCTAATTTTTTAGCTTCTTCATTCATCCTTTCCAAAGATTGCTCTCTTGCACTATTAATCATTGCAGTATAACTTTTAATTTCTCCACCAATAATAGTTTTCAAACTAGCCAAGATATCTCTTCCAACATGTCTAGCTCTAATAGTCGAACCTCTAACCAAACCTAAAGTCTCTTTAATTTCTTTCCCTGAAATAAAATCTGTATTTACGTTTATCATTTTTACCTAGAAGCATCCGCCTGTCTTTCCAACTCCAACTTTTTAGCCAAAGCAGAACTAGCAGAAGTATCTTTATTATAAGCACCTAAAATTTCATTAGTCAAAGCATCAGATATTTTAATTTTCTTATTAAACGATTTAGCATAAGAACCCCAAACAAATAATCTCAAAGTCAAATCAATTCTTCTCAATGGTGAAACCTCAACAGCTTTAGAATAACGAGCACCACCATATTCAATACTGGTAACTTCTTCACGGGGTGCAGCATTTTCTAATGCAGTTACAAAAACCTGAATTGGATTTTTTCCAGTTTTCTTCTCCAAATTTTCAAAAACTTGAATAACAATCCTTTGAACATTCATTGCTTTTCCAGTATTACGACCTGAAGACCTCTTATGTTTATGTTTCTTAACGTGACCAGGAACCATTAATTTATTCATTAATCTCTCAACAATATGAGTTTTCTGTGCCCAAATTCTCTGACCTTGAGCAGCTTTTCCACCAGTTCTAGGAACAAGTAATTCTTGTAAATGAATATATGGTCTAAGAGCTTCCTCTGCAACCTTAACTTCTGCAATATCCCATTTATTAAATAATTTCATCTTCTTCCCTTCTCTATCTTACCACTAAGTAAAGCCCTCAATGATTGATCATTAACTTTGATTACTTGCCACCTAACACCTGGCATATCTCCCTTACTTCTTCCCTTGGCACCACCAATACATTCAACAATAACATTATCGTGTTCATTGATAAATTTAATAGCATTATCACCTGGTACAAAAGCAGTTATCTTTCTATTATTTTTAACTAACTGACATTTTATACATTTTCTTAAAGCAGAATTTGGTTGCTTTGCTTCTAATTGAACTTTCTCTAAAACAATGGCATTAGCTTGATGACTTGCAGTTAAAGGATCTGATTTCTTCTTTAAACCAAGAACCCTTCTAGTATAATACTGATTACTCCATCTAAAAGCTTTCCTTCTATTCTTAAGCTTCCTTCCAGCTGCCAATCCTTTAGATTTTTTTCCCATTTTAAACAATTTTTATATCTTTAATCTTGAAATAATAGTCAACAACTGACTTTAAATCATCAAGATTTTTTCTATTCCTTCCAATCAACAACCCCTTATCCTTAAGAGACTTAACTTTGATTTCCACACTTCCATTGTCATTTCTGACAGTTTCAGCTTCTACCGGATAAATATATCCATTTATAAATTTAACTGGGTCACTATTATGCTCAACAATCTTGACTCTTTTCTTAATTAAAGCAGAAATTCTCTTTGCATTGGTTGCACCCCTTCCAATAGCCTTACTTTTTTGACCTAATCCAACGACAAAAACTAAACATTCTCCTTGGAAAAAGCAGTTCTTAACTCTAGTTCTAGTTATCTTTTCAAACAAACCAATGTATTGTATAAGATCACGATTTAATTTCATTTTAATAATAACAACAATTTATAGAAAAAGGTTTCTTACATGTTGCTCCCAATTCTTCATTTGCAATATCCAACTCAGTATAGGTTACTTTAGAAATCTCAGCCAAAGCTTTCAACTCACTCTTTACTAAATCAGAACAGTTCTTTGCTACAAAAACTTCTTTTACATTTCCCTTTTTCAAGGCCTTAATAGTTTCACTAGTACCAACTACTAATTTTTTTTCCTTTAATGCTTCTCTAAGACTTTTTAGACTCATTTTTCTTCCTCATCTTTACAACCAACCCTGGCAACCCAGTACCCAATGGAACTGGTTGATTAATTATAACATTCTCAATAACACTTTTTAAATTATCTATTTCACCTATCAGACTTGCTTCTTTAATATGTTTTATTGGAGTTTCGAAACTTGCTCTAGCCAAAACAGATTCCTTTTCACCACCAATTCCACCCCTTGTAATACCTTTTATAATTCCACCATGAGTCATTATATCTGCTAAGAACATAACATGTCTTATATCAATATCCAAACCTTGTTGACTAATAACTTTCGTAGCTTCATCAATTATTGCTTGTCTAGCAGCCTCAATACCTAAAATCGACGCTACTTCATGAATATTATTTGAAAAAATATGTTTACAATCAACTTCTTTCATCTCTAAAACTCCTTTCAAATTTGAACCAGCACATAAAATAACTACCTTGCCGTCTCTTTTTGTAGGTAAAACTTGTGTAATTCCTTTTAATCCTCTAACAACAGTATCTTTAACTTTTTCTCTCAATTTGTATAAACTGATTAAATTAATTTCTTCTTCACTTGAAACTTCCCTTATCAAAATCCCACCTTTTATTTCCTTGGCATCTATATTTTTTACCTTTTCAATCAAAGAATCTATAACCTGCTTAGCCGTAAAACCAAAAGCAACCATTTTTTTCTTGTTCAAAGTAACTTCAACACAACCCCTCATAACATTTAAAGAAAATTCAGAACTAATTTCTTTTAAAGTCATTTCCTTAATAAAACTTGCAATCTTTCTTATTTTCTTCTCATCCTTAGAATATTCAGATTTTAGATAAACAGTCATACTTGGTGTAGATGGTTCCTTTCTTGCATCAAAAATCTCAATTAATCTTGGCAATCCTTGGGTAACTTGCATTTCGGCAACACCTGCCAAGTGAAAAACATTAAGTGTCATTTGTGTACCTGCTTCACCAAAACTTTCTGCAGTAACAACACCAATAGCTTCACCTGGAGATATTAAAGATTCATTATAAGCATTCATTGCAAGTTTAAGAACTTCATCAATTTGGGAAGATGTTAACTTCTGCTTTTCAGATTCTACTTTTAAATTATGTAAAATCCTTCCTGGCAATTTATCCACATACTTATCAAACGCTTTACTCATTTTCCTTTTACCTCTTTTACAAGTCTTTTAACATCTATCGTACCACCATCACTCTTTGAAACATCCATCCCATCTTCACTATATTTAAACTGTATAATCTTTTTTCTTGCATCTCTAACAGTATAATCATATTCAATTCTAATATCTTGCAATGCATTACTTAATCTTCTGTATAAATAACCAGACTTTGGCGTTCTTAATGCCGTATCCATTAGCGCATCTCTACCAGTCATCGCACTAAAGAAATATTCTTGAGGACTCATCCCCTGTTTGTAACCTTTATCAACAAAACCTTTTGCAGAAGGGCTAAGATCTCCTTTCTTAAAAGAAGAAAGAACTCTTCCTGAGAATCCACCAACAATTCTTTTACCACCAATAGCTTGCTGACCTACAACTGAAGACATCATAGCCAAATTTAATAAGTTACCCTTTGCACCTGAATTAGCCATAATCACTGCATTATTAGTTTCATCAATAACTGAAACTACATGTTCTCCAACTTTATCCCTAACCTTATTTAATACTTCAGATATTCTCAACTCAAGTGTTTCCTCTTCGGTATTTCCTGGCAACGCTTCTAATTTACCCGCATTATATTCATCGATAAATTTGTAAACTTTCTCTTTAGCATTTTTAATTAATTCTTCATTCTTCTTCCTTGTTGCATCAGGGATATCTGTATCTGAAATTGAAATAGTAAATCCTAATTCTAACAAACTAGCAATACCTAACCTAAACACCTTACTCAAAAATTCAATACCAACTTCTTCACCATATTTAGCATAAATTTTTCTTATTAAACCACCTTTTTCTTCACCAATTGAAGACCTATCGATAGTCCCTTTCAACAATTTACCATTCTTGATAACAACATCTTCTTTATTTCTAGATTCACCTAAATATTCAATATCTTGTGGCAAAATTACACTAAATATATCTCTTCCACTAACAACATCACCAAAAGATGCCATCTTATCCAAATCATTAACACCAGCAGACATCAACAAACTAATTGCTGAAGATTTGGATAACTTAAGATCATTAGTCAATAAATACATTCCTGTAACTGAATCTTCAATCGAACCAATAATATTTAAACCATTTTTAGGACTAATTATGTGATTCTGAACACTCATTAACATTTCAGCTTCCGCTCTTGATTCTTCTGTTTGAGGAATATGTAAATTCATCTCATCCCCATCAAAATCTGCATTATATGGAGTACACACTGCAGGATTTAATCTAAAACTTCTACCAGGGAGAACTCTAATTTTATGACACATAATGCTCATTCTATGTAAACTTGGTTGTCTATTGAAAAGTGAAACATCTCCATCGACTAAATGTCTTTCTACAACAAATCCAATATCTAACTCATCAAGCAAGACTTCTTTAGTCTCATCTGTAATTCTTTTCTTTTTTCCATCAGGCCTTATAACATAATTTGCACCGGGATAATTTTCAGGGCCCTTCTTAATTAATTCTTTTAACCATTCCTTATTCCATTCAGTAACTCTCTCTGGTACAGTTAATTCTATTGCAACAGATTCAGGAATACCAACTTCATTAAATTTAATCTTTGGATCGGGACTTATAACAGTTCTAGCAGAATAATTAACTCTTTTACCTGCAAGGTTATGTCTAAATCTACCTTCTTTACTCTTTATTCTATCTGTTAATGTTTTCAAAGGTTGTCCGGACCTATGTCTAGCAACAGGTAATTGAACAACAGAATTATCAAAAAATGTAGTAATATGATATTGAAGCAAGTCCCACAAATCTTCGATAATAATTTCTGGAGCTCCTGCATTAATATTTTCAAATAGTCTCTGATTAATTCTAACTATATCACTAAGCTTATGCGTTAAATCATCTTCACTTCTCTCACCACTTTCTAAAGTAATACTTGGTCTAACAGTAACTGGTGGGACTAAAAATATAGTAATTATCATCCATTCTGGTCTTGAGGCTGCTGCATTAATACCTAAAAGAGCCAAATCTTCATCTGACATTTTTTCTAATCTTGATCTAATTTCAATTGGAGTTAACCTTTTAGTTCCTTCAAAAAAAGTATAAGGTTTCTCTAACTTTATTGGCTCATTTTTTGCCTCACAATGTGGGCAACTCTTAAGGTTTCTAAGTGAAGTAATAAAAGTAGAATTTGCTTTCTTAAGATCTCTAACTCTTCCTTCCTTCTTCAGTGCATCTATTTTTGCCTTATGTTTTACAATTTTTTTATCATCTGCAAATATTCTTCCACATTCCTTGCAAGTAACCTTCAACAAATTCAAAACAACATCAACAAAACCAATATTAATAACTGGCCTAGCCAAATCCATAAAACCAAAATGGCCCATACATTCCTTCAACTTACCGCCACAAGTCTTACATCTTAGACCAGGATCAATAACTCCAAGTCTGATATCCATCAATCCACCATCAACAGGATAACCTTCAATATCATATAACTCTGGCGTAACTATTTTTGCAACAGACGTTTTCTTTATGACATCTGGTGAAAGTAAACCAAACGTTACTGATTCCAATCTTTTCGAAGCTATTTCCATTTTATTCAAAATTTATCCTTTAATTTTATCGTTGTATCAAAATTGAGAGATCTCAACTCATCTAATAATAACTTGAAAGCATAACTCATCTCAACAGTTTCTATATTTGACGAATTACATCTTAAACAATTAGATTTATTTTTATAATGATCAAAAAATCCAAGAAAACCACAATCTCCACATATATGGAATAGTGTTTTATCGGAATCGAATCTTTCCTTCAATAAAGTTGATGCACCATGTGCTACTAAACAATCTTTCTCCATTTCTCCAAGTCTTAAACCACCACCCATAACTCTTCCTTCAACAGGTTGTCTAGTTAACAATTGTATTCTTCCAGAAGCTCTAGCGTGCAACTTATTAGCAACCATGTGTTTCAATCTTAAATAATACATACTTCCAACATAAATTCTTGCCTTAAACATCCTGCCTGTTAATGGATTAAAAAATCTTTCAGTTCCATTCTCAGTAAATCCTAAACTTAAAAGCTCTTTTCTAAGATCTTTCTCATCAGGACAATCAAAAGACGTTGCATCTATATTTTTAGCAGACATTGCCCCTACTTTTCCAGCTAACATTTCAAGCAAATGAGATATAGTCATTCTGGATGGAATACTGTGTGGTGAAAAAATAACATCAGGAGTAATCCCTCTAGCACTGAATGGCATATCTTCATGAGGTATCAACATTCCAATAACTCCTTTCTGACCATGCCTTGATGCAAACTTATCTCCAAGCTCAGGTATCCTATGTTCTCTTAATCTTAACTTAATTAATCTATTACCGTCCTCATTCTCCGTCAATACAACACCATCAACTGTACCTTTGATTCCCTCACCTATTGCTAAAGAACTTTCTCTTCTTGTACTTGCAGAAATGTTAAATTTCTCAAGACTTCCTAAAAATCTTGGGGGACTGGTTCTACCTATAACTACATCATCAGATAAAACATCTGCTTCAGTAAATGCAATACCATCTTCCTCAAGCATCTTATAATCCTTTTCAGATCTATATCCCCTTACTTCCTTATCTGGTACTTCAACCTGATCCATTAAACCACCAGCATATCTCAACTCAAACACAGAATAAGGTTTAAAATAATGTGACCTTGCCAATCCTCTTTGAATACTACCTTTATTCAAAATAACTGCATCTTGCATATTATATCCTTCATAACTCATAACTGCAATTGTAAAATTCTGTCCACTTGGGTGCTCATCATAATTAAAAACATCGTGCATAAATGTTTTAACAATAGGTTTTTGAGGATAATGTAAAAAACTAGAATCAGTATCCATTCTTAATGGGAAATTTGAAGCATATATTCCTAAAGATTGTTTCTGAATTTTGGAACCCCTAATCAATCTTGAAGAACTACCATAATTTGAAAAAGGTACCATGGAAGTACAAATACCCAAAATTGTGACAGGACTAATTTCTAAATGAGTATGTTTACTTGTTAACTCTGGTTCAGATATTGCAACAAAACAATTTTCTTCCTCACCAGCATCAATGTACTCTATAACTCCTTGTTCAATTAAATCTTTCCACGAAATTTCTTCTTTCTCTAAACTAGCAATATGTGATTCAGTTAATTTTGAGATACCATTTTCAACAATGATTAAAGGTCTTCTACACCTTCCAGGTTCACTATCAATAGAAATTTCATCCAGCTCAGAATTGTAATTAATATTAAGATTACTTGGAACTTCTCCTTTTCTCCTTTTCTTCTTAAAAGAATCTAGAAACTCCCGATTATCATCCACAGTTCCAACAAACTTTTCATCTAAAAATACATCAACCATTTTAAACAACGGGCTTCAAACCATTTCCCTCCAAAATTTTACGGATTTTTTCATCAGCAGTTCTCTCTCTACTTATCTCAAACAACATAGAAAGATTTTTTCTCAAACCAATTGGAGTACCTTCTGGAGTTTCAACAGGACATAACCTTCCCCAATGAGTACTATGTAAAGCTCTTGCTGCGAAATTTTCTTGAGTAGAGGTTAACAAACTAACCACTCTTTGTAAATGCGATAAAGTATCAATTGAATTTGTCCTTGCAATATTTTGACTTATACCATTTCTTCCACCTGGCCAACTGCCGGTAGCAATTGCACTCTTCATTCTCTGAGTAATCAATTGATCTCTTATTATAATTCGGATAGAACTAAACTTTCCCCTCTTAACAAGTCTTTGGAAGTTATAAAGAACATCTTGAACTAATGCCTTCATATTTACTCTAAACAAATCCTCTAACAAGTTACCTGGAAGTTTCAAACGTTTATTAGAATAATGATCTTGATCCAATGTTTTTGCATCACCAGAAGAAACAAGTAAATATCTTTTTACCATCTTACATAAATTATAAGCTTTGGCAGACCTATCTTTTGGAGTAACACCTAAATGTGGCAATAAGTATCTATCAAGTTGTTCCTGAACTCTTTCATACTTAAACTCATGCTGACCAAATCCAATATGTCTGGCTAAAAAATCTAAAGCATCTCTCTGAGATTTTAATTCAACACTATTGTAAAGATTAACTAAAACATCATCAACAACTCTTTCAGGGAAAATAAATTGCATAATTTCCTTATCTGTTGTTAAACCTAATGCTTTTATGATTGAAATAACTGGAACTCTCTTAAACCTACTAAAACTTAGATAAATTATTCCGTCCTTCATTTGTTCGATTGTGTGAGGAATTCTATAACTGGTCTTCTCAGAAAATAATTTTCCAGTGTATTTGCTTGGACCTGTTGCAGCTTTTTTAACAAATAATTTATTTGAAGCCAAATCCTCGACAACAATTAAAACTCTTTCATTACCATTCAAAACAAAATAACCACCGTAATCAAAAGGATCTTCTCCATGCTTAACCAAATCTGCAGCTTTAAGACCTTGCAAATGACAAAAATCTGATTTCAACATTACAGGAACTTTTCCAATCTGTGAAGTAAATGACTCTCTCTGAACATCATTTATGTGTGCACTAACCCCTAACTGGATTGGAGCAGAGTAAGTTAACTGTCTTAGTCTTGCCTCTATAGGATAAATATCTCTTCTAGAACCATCAGCCTCGACAATTTGAGGTTTACCAACATTAATCTTCCCAAATTTAATTTTAAAATTTTCATATTCTTGAGGAATAATAGTTGGAACAATATCACCAATATCATCAACAACCCTTTGCAATCCCTTATTTAAAAAATCGTTATAAGATTTTAAGCTAGACTCTACAAAAGAATTATCTTTGAAATAATTTGATATAATTCCTTTGTAACCTTTAACCATGTACTACCACCCTGTAAAAAATTGACTCAACATTCGTTGGACTTGATCTTATGATCTTTATTATATCTCCTAATTCAGGCTTTAAATTTTGTATTGCAGAATCACTTAAAAATATCATTGGTAACTTTTCTTTAGCAACATTTAATTCCTTAAGAACACTTTCTGCTTCATCCCCACTAAGTTTAACATGCTGCGGAACAATACTATGCTTTGTTATATCGAAATTTTCACTCATCTGTTTCTCCACATGTACGGACCGGACGGGATTTGAACCCGCGACCCCTTGGTTAAAAGCCAAGTGCTCTACCAAACTGAGCTACCAGTCCACACGCCCTGGCCGGGAATCGAACCCGGGTCAAAGCCGCGACAGGGCTTTATGATAACCTCTACACCACCAAGGCATATAGTTCCATCTAAACATAAAATAAAAATTGATAGCTAATCATCGGACATCCATTTTTTTATATTCAAAAGAACCTTCTGGTTAAGTTTTTGGGAACGGAATTTATTTATAAACCTTTTGGTTACTAGCTCATAATCTGAAGATAAATAAGCTTATATTTTTAAATATACACCTAAAAGCATGGTTGATGTCATAAAAATAGATAAAATAAAACAAAAAGATATTATAAAAAGAATAAAATTTGGAGATATTTTTATCTATCCTACAGATACTGGTTACTATTTGGGATGTAATGCCTTAAAATCTGGCAGTATTAGCATAATAAAACAAATCATAAAAACACCATTATCAATAATAGCACCAAATAAACAATGGATAACTAAAAATTTTGAAATTATTAATAAAAATCACATAAAAAAACTTCCAGGACCCTATACTTACATTCTAAAATCAAAAAAAAGACCAGTAGCTAGGAATGTTAATCCGGGAGAAAATAAATTCAGGATAAAAATTCCAGAACATAATATCCACAAAATAATAAAATCTGCTAATATTCCAATAATCAAGGCAAATATTAATCAAAAAAGACCAACAACAAGTATAAAACAGATACCTTGGAAAGTCTCTAGAATAACTGACTTAATTTTAGACGAAGGAAAATTGATTAAAAGACCTTCATCCATAATAGACTTAACAACAGAGATTCCGCTAATAATTAGAGGATAATTTTATATATTTATCCAGCCTCCTCAATCCACAATGAAAAGAATAGTTTTTGCACTAATTTTATCCATGATACTTTTAAGTAGCTTAACAATGGGTGCAGACATAGTAAATCAAAAAAAAGAAAAAAATCTGATAACTATTGAAGATTATAACGTTGCAAAATACCAATTAATTCTAGAAAATAATCAAAACATAAGTGATAGATTCAGAATAGTAGTCCCTTCTTCTCACTGGGATTGGATTGTTACAACAGATCCGACACCAATTGAAATAGATGAAGGAAAAACAAAGACAGTAATGTTCCACATAAGGCCCTATGACAAAATCGAAAAAGGACTTTATACAATACCAATAAAAATAATATCTTTGAACAATGAAAATTATTATGACGAAGAAAAATTTGATGTTGAAGTTGTAACATTTGATATGGCAATAACAAAAAAACTAAAGCAACCATCAAATATCGACCCATCAGAGGATAACCTATTCAAAGTAGAACTAAAAAATAATTATGATATTGATTTTAAAGATATTGAAATAAAACTTGAAAGTGATTTTTTCTCAGTAAATGGTACAGTAAACTTATCAGACCATGAAAAAAGAACTAAAAACTTCGCAACAAATCTTAGTGGAGAAATTAGAGAAGGTTCCCATCCAATTTACCTAAAAATATTTACAAATGGAAAAGAAGTTTCAAGTGAAGAGTTTGAAATGGTTATAGGAAAAAACTCAAGGATAAATCAAATATGGACTCCAATTCAAGGATTCTTTTTTAATTCAGAAAAAATAATTAAAACAAATGATGGGAATACAATAAGTCATGAAACAATAATAAAAGAATTTACATCATCAGAAATGAGAGTAGCTTCGTTCTTGCCAGAACCAGATTCAATAGACCAAGAAGGCGATATTCATACTTTAACTTGGGAGTTTGAACTAAGTCCCGGAGAAAGCAAAACTGTAACAATAAAAAAAGATTATAGGGGAATTATATTGGGCATTATTTTGTTGGTAATAATTATTGGTGCATTTTACAGTTACAGAAAAAAACATATAACTCTAACAAAAGATATCCTATCAATAAAATCAAAAGATGGAATTCTAAGTATGGACGTTGTAATAAGTCTAAAAAATAAATCAAGGAGAACAATAAAAAATCTAAAACTCTTAGATACTATAACACATCTGATAGAAGAACCTACTCAATTTTCAAAAAGTAAAGTTCCAAGAATAATTAAATCGCACGAAAAAACTAGCATGCTGTGGAACGTTCCAAAATTAAAGGGAAGAGAAAATTACGTAGTTTCATATAATGTAAAAGTTGAACACGAAAAAATTAACAAATTAAGAATACCAAAAGCAGTAGCAAAATACATAAAATTATTTCAAAGAAAAATAGTATATTCTAACGTGGTTAGACCATTCATATAAAATGCCATTCGTTCCATATGAAACAAGAGTATGTCATTCTATTGGAGAATCGATAGAGCTCAATGGAATTATGTACAATGTAGCAGAATTACTGTGGTCTAATGGAAAAACAAAAAACTATAACATAAGACCAACAAATCAAATTGTATCTAAACTATTTTGCTACGATAGGGAACATTTTCAACCTGAAATTGAAAAATTATTTAGTGAAGCAAAAGACATGTATCCTAAAGACGATGATAATAGAAGAAAGAAAATGATTAGTGAAGGATTATTGATATTGTTATCAGAAGCAGAAATAAAAGATAGAAAAAATATCGAAGAGAAGATAGAACCCTTTTAGTTAATTTTATAAATAAAATCCTTTCTTTTCCTTATGTCCCTCTGTAGCTCAGCGGTAGAGCGCTCGGCTGTAGATGGTGTTTGATTAGGTACAAACCTTAAATGAAAAACACTCAGCCGTTCCCGGGAGGTCCCCGGTTCGAATCCGGGCGGAGGGATATTTTCTTTCTTAACATAGTCCTACAACTATTTTTATAAAAATAATATCAAAACCTTTTTATACTCTTAATACAAAAAGTGTGTTATGGATAAAAAACAAAAAAAGAAAAGTATCTTCAAGAGTTGGTGGTTCTGGGTAATAATTGCTTTGATACTACTGTACTTTTTCTATTGGAGATAAAAGACAAACAGGTACAAAATTGTAGGGAAAATTTCCCAAAAGGTTTTTGATATTGGAAAAGATTATAAATCAAATGTTTCTAATATAATACCGGAAGTTTTTACCACACTTTTAGACTCAGGCTTGGATAGGCTAGGGATGAAAAAAGACACCAAAACTTCCTTCATCTTTTCTTAATTCTTTCAGCAAACTTAGAATACCAGGATTTATCACTTCTTTGTACTTCTTCCTCTTGTTCTTCAATAAAAGGTTCCTGAACTTTCTTCTTCTTATTACCTAAAACAAGAACATTTTCCTTTCCAAGAACATCCTTAAAACTATCCATTTCATTAATTATATTGTCATGGCCACAACTAGGACATCTTAGCTGAGGAGCATCACTTTTAGCTCTCCAAGAATAATTACACCAATCACACCTAAATGGGTCGCCTTCTGTCATAAAAATGATAGTTAAAAGAAATATAAATAGGTTTTGGATTTCCCAAAATTAGACTCCAGAATCAACACTTTCTTGGGTTTCGAGTAACTGTAAATACATTGGATTTATTCCCAATCTATCATAAACATCTTCTTCCCTCATTCTATTCGAACCTGTAAGGAATAACATAAAACCAGTCAAAAATGTTCCAGTTCCAAGTAAACCCTCTGCAACACCTTCAGAAAAAAGTTCTTCTCTTTCATGCATATAATTTCTAAATTCAGTATATTGCGACTCACTTATCGGTCCAACATCTTCTGCTACAATACCTTCTTCTAATGATGTAGATATCTGTGGAGCAGGATTTTCTAATTGTGCCATATCAATAAAATTTCCAGCAGATCTTACCAATGGAGTTACACTACCACCAATCAGTCCTAGACCTAAAATATATTTTCCAATATAACCCATTTTCTTATTTCCCCCAAGCAGCATCAAACATATTCTTCATAGAACTAACGAAGAATGGACTATTCACCCAAACTCCAACATCAGCTTTATCATGAATATCATCTTTAGTTAACATAAACATTAATTCTTTTCCATCAACCAAAACGAATCTTGAATCTAAACCTTTTAAACTCTTCAAACCAGCAAACTTGCTTATCTCAGCATCTTTACCTTGAGAAGAAATTCTAACATCAACACCTTTCTTACTTAGTTTCTTAAGCAAAGATCTAAACATATCTCCTTTCCTAACTAAGCCATCGGCAGAAGTACTAATAACAACACTTTCCTTAGCACTTCTTATCATACTATCAATCTGGTTATAAATATTTTTTCTACCTTGAATTAAACCACTAAGAGTATTAACATCAACGCTTTCAATTCCATTTTTATACAATAAGTTTAATTCATTAAAGAAATCTTCCTTAGACACATTAGTCATAGATTTAACTTTATATTCTGCACTAGAAACAATTTCTTTCTTAACTCTGCTTAAAACATCATCAGGTTTAATTGCTAAATATTTTATTGGTTTTCCCAATTTAACAACAACAAAGCCTCTCTTTTCTAAAGACTCTAAAACATCATAACTTCTTGATCTTGGAACTTCGCTCATTTCAGCCAATTCACCTGCAGTTGCAACGCCTTTGCCTAACAAAGCTGCCCAGATCTTTACTTCATATTCATTCAAATCGAATGCGCTTCTTAATTTCTTTAAAAAATCTCTATCCATTATCATTTTTTCTTTCCTTCACCTTCAAGTTTCTTAGCATCAAGATAATTTATTAATTCTTGATAGTTTCCAACAATCATCTCTTCAACCAAATAAGAATCATTATTCAATGAAAAATCGTCATCTTCTCTATTAAATGCTCTTCCATGACTAACTGTTAAATGATAAACTAAATCATAATCATCATGACCATGTAATAAATAACTCCTAAACCCAGGCATCCTATCATCAACAGGCATAGATTCAACTCCACCATGATTTTCTCTAAAAAACTGTCTAACTAACTCAACTTTTCTTTCGGAATCATTAAACAATCTATCTTCAAAATTATCAGATTCTTGATCAGTCTTAGAAACTGTTTTTCCCATATATTTCTTTTTATACAGATGATCGTCTAAGCGAAATATTTGTGGTTTACCTAATAGCCTATCCATTTTTCAATTAAAACTAGAATTAAGGGGGCCTTTATAAAGCTTATGATTATTGCCATTAAATAGTAGTATCAATATACTTGTCAACTAACTTTTTTGCCTTTTCCCTATTTTTCTGATGTTCTTTCAAGAATTTTTGAACTTTTTCAGTAGTATAGGCCTTAAGCTCACCAGTAAGCAACTTTCCAGACTTATAATCATCATAAATTTTCTTCAATTTCTTCTCATCTTCTTCAAAAAACAAGTCAAGATACTTATAACAAACATCAACATCAGGATTTCCACCCTTCTTTCTATGCTCATCAATAGTCTTCTGACCACCAGAAAATGCTCTTTTTATCTTCTTTTCAATATCTTTCATAGAATCTGTTGTATAAATAGCAGAATTTGGATCTGAAGCAGACATTTTTGAACCTCCAGACAAAGAAGGTAAAAATTTACTCAAAATATCCCCTGGTTTATTCAATCTTAACTTATATGCAACATCCCTAGACAATTTAACAAAAACATCTTGATCAATACCAATAACAACTAATGTAGGAATTTTATACTTCACAGTTGGATATAATATATGAGCAGCTTGTATTGCAGGATAGAAACCAATACCAACATTTTTATCATCTTTAAAGCCAAATGCAGCCTTAACAGTGCTATAAGTAATAGTTTTGGAACAACGAACAGCCAAATTATAAAGCTCCTGATTCATGTTCTCAAAATCGGCAATAATTTCAGTTTTCTTAGGGTCAAAACCTAAAGCCAAAATATCAAGTAAGTTATCATAAGCAAGTTTTTTAGATTCTTCAAATTTCAAATCCGGTTTAAACAAAAACTTCTCATCATCAGAAAAAGGAATAAAAACTCTACAACCAAATTTATCCTGCATTTCTTTTACAAATTTGAACATAAATAAATGAGCAATAGTCATTTTCTCAGAAGGACCGCGACCAGAAACAATAGCAAATTTACCTTTAACGATTTTATCTAAATCTCTATGAGCAAAAAATATTTCTTTATCAACTAAACGAACACCTTTCAGTTTACTCTTTAGTTTACTGTCTATAAGGGTAGCTCCAAACTCCTTTACAACTTTATTATAGTTAACTTCTCCTTCCACTTTATATGGCGTTACTTTCATACAACTAACTCAGAAAAATCTTTATTTAAAAGTTTCTACTTTGTCCTCTCAAAATCAATATTAAGTCCAATCCTTTTTCCACCCAAATGCAAATATCCTCCAGAAGGAGTAAAACCAACACCAAAATCCCCATCAAAAACAACACCGTGATTTATAAAAGGTAAATTCAATTCCGATAATCCAATTTTATAGCCCCCATCTTCAAAAGAAACGGGAATTTCTTGAAAGTCTTTACTTGCTAAAACATAATAAATTTCGCTATCAATTCCATTCTCTCTTACATGAGTAATTAGATCAACTAAAGAAAATGCACCCTCTCTAGGTTCTACAACACCTGCTTTTCCCTTACTATTTGCCCAATATACTTTCCCAGAATTTCTATTCCAAACGGAATTAGTATAACTATCATCCACTCTTTCAGTAATAAAGACTAATGAATCATTAATAACTTTTCGAGAATACATCGCATGTTCAAACAAAAGATTAAGAACAGACTCACCCATGATAATCTCTGCAAACGAACTATCTGCATTATTAACAACAGAAAGCTCCAACTCAGGAACATAACGGTCAACAGATTTATATCTTAATTCAAAATCATTAGCAAGAGCAGCAGAAGTTAAACCTAATGAAAGCAATAAAGGTAAAAATTTCATAGAAAAAAGAAAGATAATTGATTTATAAAAATAACTAATAATTAAAAACAAAAGAAGTGAGGACAGAGGGACTTGCACCCCCGTCGCTGGCTGTCTCCAAAAAATTTTGGAGGCCAGTATACTAGCTACTGTACGATATCCTCTTACTGTGTAACTCCCTATGACAGTTAGCACACAGTAACATACACTTTTTGGCTTCTTTTAAAACTTTTTGTTTGGAAGAATCCCTCATAAGACGGCTAATTGTCTCTTCCTTATCGTTTTTATGATGAAAATCTAATGAATAAATACATTTGTTATAACCACAATTTACACATTTACCCCCAAATAATTTAACTAACATTTCCTTTTTCCTTTTAATACGAATTCTTTTATTTTGGTCTATTCTATCTTTATTTAACCTATAATATGAATTATCATATCTAACCCTATATTTTGGTTTGATAGTTCTATTGGATGGCAATCTATTTCTAAACAACCCTAGCCTGGAAACCTTATGAGAAATTGCTTTAGCAGACCTACCTTTAATTATCTCTGAAATTTCCTTTAACTCTTTATTTTCAAGGTATAGTTTTCGTAAAAGTTCAACTTCTTCTCCAGACCAAATCATACATACAATCTAAGTTCCCAAACTTAAAAACTAAACTACCCTCCATGTCAACGTGTCAAGAACTATTTCTTTCCTCTCAACCTACTCAAAAACTTCTGTAACTCAACTTCAACTTTAACTCTACCAGGACCCTTCTTCTTCCAACCATAACGCCAACCCTCTTCCATTTTTTTCCTTTCTACTTCATCAACATTAACAAATTCCTTACCCTTACAACCAGGACAAAAATTAGGTTGTCCCCAATCTTTCTTTGTCATCCATTTATATCCACAAGAATTGCATTCAAATCTATCACGATTTGCCATAAATATTAACATTGTTTCAAATTTAAATAACTTTTGAATAAAGCAAACTATTTAAAACAAGCAAATAAAATAGAAAACAATGAAACACAATCTAAAAATTACTCTTATCATGGTTGCTTTATTTCTAGCTGCACAATTCATTGGCTTAGCCATAATAGATCACTACCTAGTTGGAGATTTACCATTTGGAATAGACAAGCCAGAAATTAATGAAGATTTCAGTTATATTTCGATAGCAATATCACTTATTTTTGTAACACTCCTAGCATTACTATTAATAAGATTTAAAGCAGTAAAAGTTTGGAAAGCATGGTTCTTCATAGCATCATTATATCTACTAACAATAGCATTCAGTGCATTCTTCACTCAAATAGTAGCACTAATCGGAGCGATAGCTTTCACATCATTAAGATTCTTTAGACCAAGTCTTGTTTCACACAACATTGTAGAACTATTTGTATACTCGGGAATAGCAGCCATTTTCGTACCAATTCTATCTGTACTTTCCATGAGTATTTTATTAATAATAATCTCAATTTATGACATGATTGCAGTTTGGAAAACAAAACACATGATAAAATTAGCAAAGTTCCAAGCAAAAGCAAAAACATTTGCAGGTTTAGCAATCCCTTACGCTAGAAAAACGATTACAAACAAAAAAACAAAAGAAAAACAGAAAGTATTCACAAAGACAGCAATTCTTGGCGGTGGAGATGTGGGTTTTCCAATGCTTTTCGCAGGAGTATTACTAAAAACATCTGGATTTTTAGATGCATCTTTAATTGCAATATTTTCTGCAATAGCACTCTTTGTATTATTAACAATGAGTAAGAAAAATAAATTCTACCCAGCAATGCCTTTCATCTCAGCAGGTTGTTTTTTAGGCTACTTAATCGGATTATTAATCTGATAAGAAACACTTTTATATCTACCTTCGTTCCACTTTTGAGGGGTTAATTTGTACGATTCTAAAAAAATAACAGTGTTCTGTATATTATTCATATTATTATCAACTAGTCTGTCATATGCTGACTCAAGAATAACTGGTTTCACAGTTGATACCTCATTAGAAGGATTAAGAGATTTAAATTTTGAAGGTCATAATTTTCACCTTAACGGAAACATCTATGAAGGAGATTTTATAATTTCAGTCAGAGAAAACGGAAACATCAGAAGAATATTTTCAACAAGAGTTGAAGAGGGTACATTCGAACAAAGTTTTCCATTATGCGAACTAATAGAATTAGTAAATGAAGAAGACTTGGAAGAAAATGGAGATTTGGCTACAGTAATTGGCTATGTCTACTATCTTTGTGATCATTCAGAAAATTCAGAAATAGACTTAACGGGTATCATTGGCCCTGCGGTAAATTTATTCACTGGTGGAGAAATAGATATTGCTAACTTAGATATAAACTTTGAATTGGATGAATCAAGTCATAATGATGATTGGGGAAATACTCTTCCAGAAGAAAGAATAGCAACAGTTTTATTCGAATCGGAAAGAGGATCAATATCTGGAGAAATTGATGAAATTCTTTTTGAAATAGAAGAAAACCCAGATATAAGATCAGTAAGAGTAGATATAAGATTAATCAACATAAAATATAAATTAAAACCAAAAATAACAAGACATATTTACGGATTAAATAATGCACACATTGCAGACATTAAAGAGGATGAAGTAACATATTATCATCAAGACAGAATTAAAAGCACAAGATTAGCAACAAATGAAGAAGGAGAAGTAGTTGGAGAATTCAAATCATTACCTTTTGGACAAGAAATAATAAACGAAAAGATTAGATATTCATTTGCAACTGGTAAAGAATTAGATTCAAGTGGTTTGTATTATTTTGGTGCTAGGTATTATGATCCTAACTTGGGAAGGTTTACTTCTGTAGATCCTGTTAAAAATAATCATGCTTATTCTTACGTTAATAATAATCCAATGAATTTTGTTGATCCAGACGGAAGAGAAATAAAATGGTCTGGAGATTTACAGAATAGGGCAAATAAAGCTGGTTTCGATTTAGATTATTTAATGTTAAGTAATCCTTATTTAAGAGAATTAAAGGAATCCAACAAGATATTCAATTTTAGAACACCTGATAATTTTAATGAATTACAAATGCTTGATGATATGAATGCCAATGCATTATCTGATTTAAATATTGGGAAAACTTTATTTAGATCAATTGTTTTTGACAAAGAACCATCAAGTATTACACGAGTATTATCTCATGAGGGAATTCATCAATCCCATACTTTAAATAATTTTAATGGGTTTACTGATAATTTATGGAATTTTTTAGGAAATAATCCCCACCCCACGCTTGGTAGAGAACAAGCATATGAAAACATTTTTTTACATACTGAAGAAGTTATGACTGTTATGCAAAATGAGATTGTTATGAGAGATTTATTCAATAATGGAGAAATTGGTGAAGTTGAATTTTCTGAAATTTCTAACTTACAGACTAGGATAAAAGAAAATAGTTTAGTAAAATTAAGAGAAATCAGACTAGGATATGGAATAAATACTCCAGGATATAATGGAATGTGGAAAGTTGTAGATAACTATTTTGATTCTTATTAGTAATTATTCGGATGAATGATACATTAATGGTAATGGTGGTGGATTATTTTGGTTGTAATTTGTGTTGTCTTGGTAACCAACAGTAGATTTATGTTTATCTCTTTCTGATTGATGTATACAATCTAGTGAATCTAAGTAATTTTGCATTCTAGTGTTATCCCAAGAAGCTTTATATCCCAATAATGAGTCTAAATACTGAGTTGAAGTGTCAATTCTTGCAGCATGAAACATTTCTTTGTCATTTTCCCTAGATTCCATTGCAATACTATTTTGTTCTATTGGTTCACAAATTTGATTTGAACTTTTTTGAAAACACCCTGCAAAACACAATCCAGTTACTAATAATCCAGTGTATAATTTATTTTTTAAGTTCATTTTCAAGTAATTTCTCAAACAAACCTCAATTTATAAGTGTTTTCTTTAAGAAACGCTATAAAAAATAACATCTTTATCTTCCTCAGTTCTATCAAAATCTTTTAACAAATTCTCAATTTCTTTAAAATTCTTAGCCCTCTTGAAAACAGTAATTATTATTTTACCCCTGGAAACCCTTTTCATTTCATCAACAGCCTTTTTAGGATCATCAAAATTATGTATCGCACTTAGAGAAATAACAGTATCAAAAGAATCATCTTTAAAGAGTAATTTTTCAGCCTCACCAAATATAACATTAGCATCAGATTTCTCAATCATACCCAAACTGTTATCCACGCCAGTATAATCTTCAAAAAAACCAAAATAAAATGCAGTTCCACAGCCAACATCTAAAACCTTGTCTTTTCTAATATCGAATTTATCAAAAATTACTCCTAGCTTCTTTAATTGCTCACCACTATGCAATTCATTATAGCCTTCAGAGATTTCATCATAATATCCCATAGTTTTAATGCATTGGTAAATTATTTAAAGGGTTGCCCGCCTAAACTTTTCTAATGCGCTAGTAGTTTAGAGGCAGAATGCGACGTTGCCAATTTACACTAGTAAAGCAAAGACGTCGTGACCCGAGTTCGATTCTCGGCTGGCGCACTCTATAAAAATGGCAAAAATACATACAAGGGCAAAACGGAAACTTGGAGTGGGAACACATATCCCACATAAAGCAATGCTAACTGGAAAACCTAGAAAGAAAGGTCCAAAAACTTTCAAGACAGAAGAAGCTGCAAAAAAATATGCAGAAGAAAAAGGAATAAAAAACTTCGAGTTAAAGAAAGTAAAAAAGGACAAAAAATTCCAAATTGTTGAGAAATAAATTACTCAATTACTCCTAAACCTGCAAGACTTGCCCTACTAAATACAAGAAAATAAGCTCCACGAATGTGCTCCTTCACAATGCCTTCAAGTTTTCTATAACTATCATCATCTTTTTCAGGTGAATGAAAAGATAACCGGGATCCAACTGAATCAAATCCAGATAATCCATGATTAGCACCATCAGGTCTAAAAACATATCCAACCGCACCCCTTACTTGACCACTGCTGGAATATGCATTAATTACTCGCAATCCATCAGAAGAAGTAGTATATTCCCAATTAACACCATCAAAAGCTCGGGAAATTGCTTCAGTAAGAGCAACTATGGCTCTGTGAGCCTTTTTCTTCCCAAAGAAATTAAAAGACCCACCTCTTTGGATAAGAGGATAAGTATATTCCGTTACAATTTCATCAGTTTCGCTCATTTTTATCTCCTACTTCTCTAAACTAGAACCAAAGAAAAACTTAAAAAACCTTTTATTTGACACTTAAACAAAAGAAAAATGGATGTTAAACAATTGGATGAACTAATTACATCTTGGTTTCCTAAAAAAATAATAGGAATCGAAGAAGAAGTCCCATATCCACTACAAACACATGAAAGGGACGCAGACTACGTGGTGTCAATAATAACTGGAAATAAAATACTAACATTAGCCATAAATACTGTAAGAGAAACTGCAGCATATTACAAATTCGAGAATCAAACTATGTCGGATGTAACAGTCATTGATCCTTCAGAAAACGGATCTAGTCTATATGTAAGACTAAACAACTTATTTGCAGAGAAATTCGCAACAGATATATTATAAGCCTCAGGAGAGATTCGAACTCCCGACCTTTTGATTACAAATCAAATGCTCTACCGCTGAGCTACTGAGGCATAACAAATCAACTCCAA
>Ga0233431_1001822_pt1 | contig 33688 bp, 34 predicted proteins | sample SI_118_April2016_FD_179867 | JGI IMG/M metagenome (GOLD analysis project Ga0233431, IMG submission 179867) | Seawater microbial communities from Saanich Inlet, British Columbia, Canada - SI_118_April2016_200_MG | ecosystem: Environmental > Aquatic > Marine > Inlet | place: Canada: British...
AATTAAATAACCCGCTGTATCGTTACTACCTGCATCTAGTGCCGCTGTGACTGACGAAACGGAACCCCCGACAATAATAAGGTATTTACCAGAACAAATTGTTCTCGCCAATATCAATTCCACATCAGCCGCTTTTAACATGGTATCCTGAGCTTTAAAGCCAGCTGCAATGCTGGATAATTCAAGAATTCCAATTGCATTAGACATTTTTTATCCTCTTTTATTTTTTAAATACTTATCTTTATATAATTATCTGTTATCTCTGTTACCTGCCCACTGGCGGGTGCATGGATTTCGCTTCCCAGTTGATCGACAACAGTAGCGATTTTTTGACCTTTGCTTACTATATCTTTAACTTTGACCAATGGTTTTGCCGGTGAGCCTATATGCTGTTTAAGTAGCAGCTTTAAGTGCCGAGGTTGAACATCGAAATTAGCTAGTGACCCTTTGTCATCAAATCTATTCAGATCTAACATCATTTTTAAACGCCTGGTAGGTGTTTTACGATAATCGACCAAAGGATGAGCTTTATTGGCAATAGCCCCTTCGTATTTAACGCCATCGGCAGCGGCTTTTCGTTTATGGTTGATACATACCGTGGAAGGATATAAGCCTTCCGGACAGGAAATAAAACTACAAAGGTTGCATTCGCAGCAATATAGCGTATGGGGTTCAGACTGATTTATTTGTCCATCTTCACTTGAAAAAAGCAAAGATCGCATGGCCTGATGTGGTTGGATAGGGTGTCCAAGCAGGTACCGCGGACAAAGTTCTGTACAAATTGTGCATTGGTCGCAGGCTGATTTCCCAATTTTATTTACTTTTTTTTGTGATTCGATGATGTTGTATTTGGTTACTAAAACATGATCTATTGGTAAAATAATTAAAGCTGATGTTGTCTTGGTTACCACTTCATTAAGGTCATCATTGATTCGGCCCATCATAGGCCCTCCGACCAATACAGCATAATCTGCTATTGTCGGTTCAGCATATTCAATAATTTCTTTAAAGCTTATGCCCAAAGGCACTTCAAACGTATTGAGTCGTTTAACATAACCAGCAACATTCAAAAATTTAGTTGTCACCGGACCATCGAAGCCCATATTTAATATGGACTCAACATTATTAACCACAATTCCCTCTGAAATCGGGAGAGTTCCTGCTTTAACAATCCGTCCGGTTGTTTCATAGATTAGTGTGACTTCATCCCCGGCCGGATAAAAATCGCCCAGTGGAAACAATTCTGTGTTATAGTCTAATAGTGGTTTGAGATAATCAATGAGTGCCTGATGTTTGGCTTTGATCCCAATAATTCCTTTTTTGGCACCGACGGCTTCCATCATGACTTTAAGACCTTTTAAGAAACCATCGGTTTTCTGCTTTAAAATTTCTTTGTCTTTATGGAGAAGTGGCTCACATTCTGCGGCATTGACAATAACAATCTCAGCCTGACTGGCCAATTTGATATGTGTCGGAAAGCCGGCGCCCCCGGCTCCTACAATTCCATTTTCTTTTACTTGAGAAACAATATTCATAAGTACCTTCGAAATCAAGGTTGGTGTTTTGAGTTAATTAATTTAATCCATTGTAAACACTGTACACTGAGCAAAGTCGAAGTGTACTGATATATAGCAATAATTCTGCACTTCGTTCTTTGTTCACCCTTCGACTTCGCTCAGGGAACAACAAATTCAGTTCTTAATTTTCTGTTTTTGCATTATTAGAAAATTTGCTTCAAAGCATGATGCATTTTGTACATGATTTAGATAATTCAATTTTTTAAGTAATGGATTTTTCCCAAAAAGGGTATTAAACAATAATCAATTCTATATGTTCCCCTTCAAGCATTTTGACGCTTTCCTGATCAATACCACTATCTGTAATCACAGTGTCAATACGCTTTAAAGGACATAGAATTAAACTCCCCCTCTGGTTAAATTTACTACTATCAGCCAGGATGATGATGTGTTCGGCCTGATTCATTAGTTTTTGCTGGGCTCTGATTAATAGAGAGTCCCATTGTGTTAACCCAACTTGAGTGATTCCCTGGGTTGCCATAAAAAGTTTAGAAGCTGAATACTGCTGAATGGTATCATTTTCAAAAGGACTGACAATCACTTTTTGTTCCCGAAAAACCTCGCCTCCCGGTAAAATTACCCGGTTATTGGTGTTTTTTATCAGATCCACAGCGGTATGCAAAGCATTGGTAAGAATTTGGAGATCGGTATCTTTTAAGAACTCAACCATAAGATTTGTGGTTGTTCCACCATCGATGATAATTGACTCACCAGGTGTGCAGAGTTCAGCGGCTTTTTGAGCGATCCGTTTTTTTTCTTCAATATTAATAATATTAATGGTTTTGAACGGTTCCCAGGCCGGACGGGTCCTGATAAAACCTTCTAAGGTTTCAGCACCACCACGGAGTCGCCTGATTAATCCTTGTTTAGCCAGTTTTGAAAGATCCCTCCGAATAGTTGCTTCGGAGACATCTAGTAACTCCATCATTTTTGCATTGCTTAAAAAACGAGAATTCTTAAGCAAATTTAAGATTTTTTCCTGCCGTTCACGTTCTTTCATTCCATTTTATTCTCAGTGAATATTTCTGTCTGTTGAATTTTGTTATAATACTCATCTTAATTAGTGTCTGAACGAAAAGTAGGTAATTTGGGGACATGTACAACATTTAGCAAAGGCTTAAACAGTTAAATACCCGATAGTTACGAGGATCGTGAGGCTTCGTAGCGATACCCCCAATTACCGATTTGATATCCAATAATGGCATTTTCGTTCGAACACTAATTAGTAGTGTACAACTTAACGGATGAAATTATAGATGTCAATAAATATGATTGATAAATGACTGAATATTGACTGATTCAATCATGTACTATAATCTTTTCTTAGCACCGAAGATATAATTCTTGATAAAATAAAAAAAAATTTCCCTTGACCTTTTGATCAAAGACTAAAATTTTCTAATGCTACATCCAAAGAGTACTTGTTATAGTAAGTTTTATTGTTATCTTTTTCGTAGTAGAGGTATAGTGAGATTAAAACCGCAAAGGAAGAAAGGTTATTGGAAATATCAGTTGGCAGGATTTTGACTGATAGATGATCGGTTTATGATTTTTATATTGACACTTTAATATTTGACTGATAAATGATCGTATATAGTTTTTTAAACAATATTGAGTAAAGCATTAATCAGGTAAGATATGTCTGCAAATTTAAAAATTCCGGAACGACAGAAAATTGAACAAATTGTTCTAAGGGTACTGGAATCCAGGCAGGATCAAATCATTTCTCTATTAAAAGCCGTTGATACACAACAGAGTCCGTTGGTTGTTAATGTTTCGGCCCGGCATGTTCATTTGAATCAAAGTGCCATGGATGCGCTATTCGGTAAGAACTCCCAATTGACCAAGTATAAGGTTTTGTACAACGGAGAGTTTGCCAGTGAGCAACAAGTAAACATCGTTGGTAAGCGGAATCGTATGATCGCCGGTGTCAGAATTTTGGGGCCAATTAGGGATTATAACCAGATTGAATTAAGCTATTCTGACGGTGTCTATCTGGGGCTGGACCTGCCCTTAAAAATTAGTGGCGATCACGAAAATACCCCAGGCTGCACTTTGGTGGGGCCCATGGGATCTATCCAACTGAATGCAGGTGTCATTAGAGCCCGACGTCATGTGCATATGGGGAAAAAAGACCTGGAGTTTTATGATGTAAAGGATGGTGATCATGTCAAAGTAGTCATCGGTGGTGAATGTGGTGTTATTTTTGACAATGTCGTCGTCAGGTATGGTGCGAACATGAAACTTGAGGTTCACATCGATACTGATGAGGGTAATGCTTGCAATCTTCAGAATGCGGAACGATTGGAAATCATTAAATAATATTAATAAAGGAGAATAAAATGGCAAATCAGGCTCTTGGAATGATTGAAACATATGGGTTTGTGGCAATGGTGGAAGCTAGTGATGCGATGCTTAAATCCGCTAATGTTACAATGTCCGGATGGGACAAAGTTGGCTCGGGTATCGTTACCACATTTGTGGAAGGTGATGTGGCAGCAGTCAAAGCAGCAATTGATGCTGGTGCTGAAGCAGCTTCCAGAGTAGGAAAGGTAATCTCGGTTCAGGTAATTGCACGCCCTCATGAGGAATTGAAACATTTAATTCCAAATGTCAAAAAGAAATAATTTAATAACCCATGGATTTTCGGAGATGAATAAAAATGGATGCACTAGGTTTTATTGAAACAAAAGGAAAGATTGGAATCATAGAAGCAACTGATGCCATGTTGAAGTCTGCTGATGTGAAAGTGGAAAAGACAATTGCGATTGGTGGTGCTTTGATTACCTGTATCGTCAAAGGTGATGTTGGATCTGTTAAAGCAGCCGTTGATGCAGGCTCAGAAGCAGCTTCCAAGGCCGGCGAACTGATTTCATCACATATTATTGCCCGTCCCCATGAAGAGCTATTGAAAAATATTTAAAAGTTTCCATAGGGAGAATCGGTGAAAATTCTGATAGCCAATCTTGGCAGTACCAGTTTTAAATATAAACTATTTGACCTGTCGATCAGCGAAAAACATCTGGCAGAAGGAAGTGTAGATCGTATCGGTCTACCTGAGAGTACCTGGAGTTTTATTGCAAAATGTTCTGAAAAAAATGCTTCGGGACAAGCGCATTTTAACAGCCATTCTGAAGCAATTGATTTCCATTTACAGCACTTGATTGAAGAAGGTGTTGTTGATAATACCGGACAAATAGATGCCATAGGATTTAAAGCGGTGCATGGTGGGCCGATTAGTGGCGCCGTTTTAGTGGATGATGAAGTCATTAAAGTAATGGAGGATTTTTCAGACGTTGCTCCATTGCATAATCCGCCTTATATCCAGGCCATGAAGGCGTTTAGAAAAAAATTACCAAAAACACCTCAGGTTGCGTCTTTTGAAACAGCGTTTCACCAGACTATTCCGCAGAAACGTCAGGTATATGCGATTCCTTATGAATGGACAGAAGATCTGGGAATCAGGCGTTATGGATTCCATGGAGCCAGTCATTGCTATATTGGTCAACGAATCAAAGAAATTGAGGATGGATTAACTAAAATTATCAATTGTCATCTGGGTGGTTCCAGTAGCATTTGTGCGATTGAAAATGGCCAATCTATTGCCAATAGTTTTGGAATGACTGCCCAATCGGGAATTCCGCATGCAGTCAGGATCGGTGATTTTGATACCTTTTCTTTGTTGAAACTAAAGGCAGCTGGTTTGGATCAGGATACCATCTGGAAGAAGCTGGGGAAAGAATCCGGTCTATTGGGAATGAGTGGTGTTAGCAGTGATTTACGGGATATTGAGAAAGCAGCAGAACAAGGGAATCAACGGGCTGAATTGGCGGTTGAGGTTTTGGTGGAATCGATACGTTTTTATATTGGTTCCTATCTGGTTGCTTTGAACGGCGCAGATGCTATTTGTTTTACTGGCGGAATTGGTCAGTTTTCCAGCAACATCAGAGAAAAAGTATTAGAAAATATGGACTTTGCCGGAATTAAACTTGATCTAGATAAGAATCGAGAAATCGATGGAAAACAGGAAAATAGAATCGATCAGATTGATAGCAAGGTACAAATCTGGGTGATACCGACCAATGAAGAATTGATCGTAGCCAGACAGACTTTAACAGTTTTAACACATTAGTCTGAGACCGTAGAACTCAACCACTTCACTGGAATGATAAAGTACACGTACCCAGTGAGATTTTTCATTACCTGACCCTGATGAACAAGAAATATGACTATTTGGGGCAGGCATTAAAAGGACATTAAGATGTTTTTAGCGATGGTAAAAGGCAATGTCGTTTCAACTCAAAAAGATGAATTGATTAAAGGATATAAACTACTAATCGTTGAGCCTTTACAAGTCAAATATCAAAAAAACGGTGGTGGTGAATATCATGTAACCGGTCGCGCAATCGTGGCTATTGATCGTATCGGAGCTGGTGAAGGTCAATTGGTTTTGGTGAGTCAGGGATCCAGTGCCAGATTAGCTGAAGGATTGAAGAATGCACCGATAGATGCAGCAATCATTGGCCTAGTAGATAAAGCCATGGTCGGTGGAACTCAAATGAATTTTATTCCCAAAAAATCTTAGGGGTAAGCATGGATTATAGTAATATTGTTCAGGATGTAGTCGCACAGGTGCTGCAGGAACTGGATAGTAAAATGAATATCAGTAATAGTCTGCCGACAACAGGACAGACTTATGGATTGTTTCAATGTGTTGACAAAGCAGTAGCCGCAGCTAAATACGCACAAAAACAATTATCGGAAGCAGGAATAGAGACCAGGGAAAAAATAGTCGCGCTATTAAAATCAATTCCGATTCAAAATGCGACCAGTTGGGCGGAATTAGAGCTGAATGAAACTGGTGTCGGAAGATTGGATCATAAAATAGCCAAATTACAGATCATTAACAAAGTCCCTGGTGTCGAGGCTCTAAAATCAACACTGCACAGTGGTGATAATGGAATATCAATGGATGAATTGGCACCCTGGGGCGTTATTGGCTGTGTGACTCCGGTAACCCACTCAATTCCAACCATTACAGCTAATGCTATCAACATGATCGCTGCGGGTAATGCACTGGTTGTCAACCCGCATCCATCCGGATATCGATGTGCTGCCATAGCGGTGGAGACATACAACCGGGCAATTTATCAGGAAACGGGTATTGAGAATTTGATTGCTTTAATAAATCCACCCACCCTGGAAACGGCTAATGCAATCTTTGAACACCGTGATATTAATTTACTGGTGGTCACAGGTGGCCCATTTGTAGCGCGCGCAGCCTTATCACAGAAAAAACGAGCCATTGTTGCCGGTCCGGGTAACCCTCCGGTTGTGGTTGATGAAACGGCAGATTTGGATTTAGCAGCCAGGTCAATTATTACAGGTGCTGCTTTTGACAACAATCTTTTATGTATCGGTGAGAAAGAAGTATTTGTGGTTGATCAGGTATTTGAGGCCATGATGGCTGCAATGGAGCGAACCATAGAACAAAAAGCTTATCGATTAAATAGTGATCAAATTGCGGCCCTGACTGAAAAAGCTTTCGTTTGGAAAAAGGATCATTATGTCGTTAATGGTGAGTTGGTTGGTAAAGATTGCGAAGTTCTGGCCAAATCGATTGGACTAGCATTGCCTCCGGGGCAAAAAATTGATCTTCTTTATGGGGAAACCGGTGAGGATAATTTATTTGTGCCTGTTGAACAAATGATGCCCTTTGTTCCTTTTGTTAGGGTGCCAAATGTTGCCACAGCGGTTGAAAAAGCCCTTGAATTTGAGCATGGATTCGGACATACAGCTATTATTCATTCTAACAATCTGGCAACCATTACCGATATGGGCAAACGGGCCAATACGACTGTTTTTGTGGCCAACGGGCCCAGTACAGGTGGCTTGGGTTTGGAAGGAGAAGGATTCCTGAGTTATTCGCTGGCGACACCGACCGGAGAAGGAATTACAAGTCCTCTGACGTTTACACGGTTTAGAAGGATGTCTATTTGTGGATCAATGGGGATGGTTTAAGTATGCAATTGGCTAAAATCCAGGGAAAAGTCACTTGTACGGTAAGACATCAATCTTTTACCGGGCAAAAATTATTGATATGTCAACCCTTAGGTTGTGAGCAAACCCCATATGGTGATCCGTTGATTGTGATTGATCATCTGGGTGCTGGATTAGGAGATCTGGTTTTTATTTGTTCGGACTCAAGACGTTTACGTGTTTTGGTTGGAGACAATACCACACCGATTCGATGGTTTGTACAGGGAATAGTAGATGAATAATAATACGCATGATCAGATCGTCCGTATGATTACAGCGCAGGTACTTGAAAAACTGAATGACAAAATTTTGAATGATAAACCCTTTGAAATTAAGTCAAAGACTCCTTCTGATCAGTCCGGGAATAGAAATAAACAGATATCAGATCAGAATGATAATGCGACTAAGATCGCAGGGATTGTCACTGCTCGAAAACTTGAGGGTTACAATTCAGTGCAAATATCGAGAAGCAGTATTGTTACCCCATCAGCTAAGGACTTTATTAAGGAAAAAAAGATTATCGTTTCCTATGAGGATACCGAAATCAACCTTAATCAGAAACTTAGAACTGATGATGCAGCCTGGTATTACTGGTCAGCATGTCACTTATTAAAAACGATTGAAAAATCAAACCATCCGGATGTTTTAATCGATACCAGTTCGATAGCCAATGATGAAGACCATATCTTATCTGCGGTGAAAGAGTTAAACCAGGCAATTTCCAGAGGAAAGGTGAAAGGTGGTATTTTAGTTGTCAAAACTTCTGCCAAAGCAGCTTTCCTGGCCAATCGCTGCACTAATATGCGGGCGGTGGTGGGAAATTTTCAAAAATCTGTTGAAGAAGGAATACAGCAGTTGAGTGCGAATGTTTTAATTCTGGAATATGCTTATTTGGGTAAGACTGCAATGACTGAAATGATCAGGTATTTTACCACAGCTAATCGCCCACCGATTTCGGAAGATTTTTCCTTTTTGGAGGCAAAATAATATGAGAATTGCCAAAGTGATGGGGACACTTATCTTGAATCAAAGTGATGAAAACCTACCGAACGGGAAATTATTAATCTGCGAAGTATTAGATAACCAGGCTTTGGGTGGGTTGAACAAGAAATTGCCAAGGAAGGAACCCATGCCGGAATCATTGGTTGCTTTTGATGAATTGGGTGCTGGAGAAGGATGCCTGATTGCTTTAGCTGAAAGTGGGGAAGCAGCAGCCCCTTTTAAACCTAAAAATGTCCCTTTAGATGCCTATTGTGCTGCCATACTGGATGAAGTTGTTTTTGAAGCCTAAGAGAAATGATTAAAAAGACTGAAAGTGCCTTTGAATGATAATAGTACTAACTGAAAAACTGGAAATAAAATGGAAATAAATCAATGGAAATTAAAGCAGGAAATGTGTGATATCGGTCATCGGATTTGGTTGAGAGGGTTTTGCGGTGGAAATGAAGGAAATCACTCCATTAGAATCAGTGAAGACCGTGTGATATGTACACCAACTGGTGTATCGAAAGGTTTTCTGAAGCCGGAGATGATTTGTACGGTTGATATGAAAGGAAATCATATCGATAAAAACAACAAATACACCCCAACCAGTGAAGTTCTGATTCATTTGGAAATATATAAGAAAAGAGAAGATATCAAAGCAGTGATTCATAGTCATCCACCACATGCTACTGCATTTGCCTTAGTAGGTATGCCAATACCGGAGGGACTGCACCCTGAAGCAGAAGTATTTCTGGGGCGAGTACCTTTTGCAGATTTTGCGATGCCTTCAAAAATGGACCTGGCGGATAGTATTGTTCCCTTAATTAAAAGCGATACCAGTACTGTTTTAATGGGTAACCACGGAGCAGTTTGTTTTAGTAATACTTTGGAAGATGCTTATTACCGAATGGAAATCCTTGACAACTATAGTAAAATATTATTGCTGACCAAAGGTCTGGGTAAACCAAAAACTTTGACCAATAGTCAAATGCAAGAGCTTCTGGAGGTTAAACAATCATTTGGTCTCAAAGATGAGCGTAGCTCTTGCGCTGCTGATGGATGTGCAAATGATCAAAACGCACCTTTTTTAGCTTCTTTTGATTATGCACCTTCTGCAGTGAGTAATCAAAATGGAGAGGTTGTTAAAAAATCATCCGCACCCGCTTCCAATGAGATGCAATTTTTAGTATCACAAATCACTGATCAGATTATTAAAACACTATCTAACAGATAAGTTCGTTAGCCCCTGAACGATTATATCGAAAGGGACCTTGAATAACAAATTTGGGTTCCTTCTGGTTTTTTAAAATTAAAACAGTAAACCCAGGTGTGCTCTTTTAAAAACTGAGCTTTTTCAATTTTTTTCAAGCCTGCCTATTCATGCCTGCCTAAACCAATAAAATTCCTTTGTTTTGCTGAATTCAAGTCTTCAACAACAACTCTAGTTTTTTTTAAAAAATATTTCCCGACACCTCCCTTATTTGCTCTGAAATTTTATTATTTGTATTGCAGAAATTAATAGTAGTTTATTTTCTTAAAATATGCTGAAATTGCTGAAATAGCGGCGGAATGTAAAAAAGATATTAAATTTTTTTTATAACACCTTGTCTGGTTTGTCAGGGATAGAGAATATTTTATCTGAGTAATAACACTCTAAACAAAAACCAGTAATTAGTAAATTTAAGGAATAATTTTGAACGATAATTTTAAATTTTCAAAAGATCAAATAATAGATGAAGCTAATTCTAATATTCACTCATCAATATCAGAAAAACGAATGTTGTCTTTTTATGAGAAGTTGTTTACAACCGCACCCACCGGTATGATCATCTATGATGCTACCGGACAATGTATTGAGGCAAACGAAGCCAGCGCAAAAATTATCGGTGGTTCTCGGGAACAGCTTTTACAACAAAATTATTACAATCTTGAGTTCTGGAAAAAATCAGACCTTCTAACAGTTACCAAAACTGCATTAAAAGAAAAAAAGGAAAAATTTCATGAAATAGCAATCACATCGTCATTTGGAAAAACGATTTGTTTGAGCTGTCATATTATTCCTTTTTCACTGACTAATCAGGAGTTTTTGTTGTTTGTTATTAAAGACATTAGCGAACAAAAAGAGATGCAGTCTGCTCTTCAAGAATCAGAAAAAAATTTAAAAAGGGCACAACGGATAACAAAGACAGGAAGTTGGATTCTGGATATAGATAGTGATACTGAACTATGGTCGAATGAATGTTTTGAAATTTTTGGACTTAATCCGGACGATTATCCGAATTGTATAGTACCTAATAAGATTTGTATGGATTTATGTGAAAAGCCCCAGGAAACAAAAAGACTTTCTATAATTTTAGCTAAAAAAAATGCCACCTATGATTTTGAATATAAGACAATTCCTATTAAGGGAGAGGTGAAATATCTGCATTCAAAATGTGAAGTTGAAAGAGATGATAGGGGAAATGTAAAAAAAATATTTGGTACCTGTAACGACATTACCAAATTCAAACAACTGGAAAACCAGCTGATCAAAGCAAAAGAACAAGCTGAAACGGCCAATCGGGCAAAATCTGAATTTCTGAGCAATATCAGCCATGAACTGCGCACGCCACTCCAAGGAATAAACGGTTATTCTAACCTGGCAGTTGAAAGATTTAAAACGACAAAAAAGGCTAAATTCCTGGATTATTTTAAAGAGATTTCTGCCAGTGGTCGCCGATTACTGGCTTTGTTGAATGATCTCCTGGATTTATCAAAACTGGAATCGGGAAAGGTTGATTATAATTTTGAAGAAATTGAGTTATCTTTATTGATCGTAAAAACGATTGCTGAAATGCGGGTATTGGCTAAAGAAAAAAATATTTTTATCAATTTTGAGATACCAAATTTTAATGACATGGTGGAATTGGACCAATCTAAAATAACACAAGTTATTAGAAATCTTTTGTCGAATGCGATTAAGTTTTCTAAACCAGATAGTGTCGTTCGCATAGAACTTGTAAAAACCAAAAACAGTCTTAACTGTTCTGTTATAGATAATGGAGTCGGTATTCCGGAAGATGAACTTAATATTGTATTTGATAAATTTATCCAAAGTAGTAAAACCAAAACCGGTGCCGGGGGAACAGGCCTTGGACTGGCAATTTGTCATGAAATTATCAATGCACACCATGGAAGAATATGGGCTAGAAACAATACGGAGGGTGGTGCGATTATTAAATTTAATTTACCAATTACCAGTCGATAAAATGATACTCAGAAGCTCTATTCTTCTTCTTTTTCTTCCAGTGAATCAATGATGATATGCAGTTGGTTGGTGAGAGTATTGATTTCAATGGACCAAAAGCTTTCTGTTCCCCATTCGGGGAAGTTGTTTTTAAAATGCAAATCATTTGCCTGTCGACTACACCAGGCTAAAAAGTAAATAATACGCATGGCCCTTAAAGGCTCTATTAGTTTAACGGTATTCCAATCAAACGGTCTGAACATTTCATAACCATCTATCATTAGATCAAGTTCTTTTTTACATTTATCAGCATGTTCCGGTAATAAAATCCATAGATCTTGAATAGGTGGCCCCATCATCATGTCATCAAAATCGATGATCATCAGACCGTTTTCGGGCCGATAAAGGATGTTGCCACTGTGACAATCTCCATGGATTCTAATAGATTCGGTATTTTCAAAAAGGCCGGTTGCGATTTCAATAATCTGATCTGAAACCGTTTTAAATTCTGTTTGATATTGTGCCGATAGAAAACCACCGTCGATCAGTTGCCGGACATCTTCCTTCGTTGATTGTAATGGATGTAAACAAACACGGTTCGGGGCTTTTTTGGCTTGCCCAGAGTTGTGTATTCTGGCAATCAGGGTACCGATTCTTTGCCAATCTTCATCCTTTATAATTTCAAATTCACGTCCCAGACGTTTTGGGAATACTGCAAAATAAATTCCATCTACTTCCCCTAGCGTCGAACCATCACCAAGTATCATCGGAAGAACAACTGGTACCTCAGCTAAGGAACAGTCCTGCATAAATTCATGTTCTTCTTCAATCGCTGATTTACTCCATCTCCCCGGTCGGTAAAACTTAGCAATCAAACGTTCTCCCGCCATAGTCTGCAATTCATAAACACGGTTAATGTAGCTGGGAAGCGGTGAAGTGAAACCAGTCATTCTTTGACCGATTGCATTTTCAACCGCATCAATAATTTGATCCGGACCAAGACTTGAGAAATCTGCTGATGTAATATTCAATGAATGTCCTAATTGATAAAGTTGAAAGTTAAGCTAAATTCTTAATTGTTTAAATGAGAAACTAAGAGGGCGTGTTCGATGGATTTGAGGATCTTGTCTAAATTAATCATAGGAAATTAGTTTTTTGGCGTCAAGTCCTGTTTTTTTATATTTCATTCAGAAATATTTACCAGGGTGAATTTTATTCAGGTATTTTTAAATTTGAGGAAACAGAACCATCTGAGGTCAGTTCCTGAGCTAATTTAAGATGGTCTTTCCTAACTAATAATCTTCTTTCCTCTGCTTTATCATCGTTACCATCATATCCTAATACTATAAATCGCGTTATTTGCTCCCTATTTACAATTAAGTTATAGATTCCACTGTATAAAGCCTTTCCGGAAAATGTTTTCCCACCAGAAGGGGAGTAAAAATAATAACCCCCATAGTCCACTACTGATAAATCTTGGCATAATCCAGGATATGGTTAATTCAGGTTGCATCTGAAACCCCAGTATTTGATTCAGTCCGATTTTTCCAGTTAACCAAATTCTGATACTATTGGTTAGACCGCCTAATACACCTGCAATGACTACCAGAGCTATTTTTTTGATCATATCTTGCCTTTTAAATTTTGGACTAGTGTTCTGCGAAAATTTTCACTGTGCCATCCCGATCGATACTGTATACCTTATATTTGTCCTTGTAATTACCTTCCATTCCCGGTGAGCCCATTGGCATGCCAGGAACAGCTAACCCTTTGACATCCAGCTTTAATTTTAAAAGCCGTTTGATGTCTGCTGCCGGAATATGTCCTTCCAGATAGTATTTCCCAATTTTCCCGGTATGACAGGAGTGTAATTGGGGTGGTATGCCTAATTTCATTTTAAATGAATATACGTTTTCTACGGGAATCATTTTAATCTGAAATCCAGCTTTTTCAAGATGGGAACCCCACCCTTTGCAACAACCTCATTGGGGTGTTTGATAAACGATGATCTCTCCCTGATCTTTCAATTGTGCCTGGGCATTAATCCCAATAAAAACAAAGAAAATAATGCTAATAAATGTGAGTAACGTCTTTTTGTTTTTAGATGTGAAACAGAATTGATTCATGGCTTCTCCTTTGAGTCTCTTGCATGGATGCAAAATTGTGTGTAACTTATTTTTTTATCAATTGTCTAATTTTTATATTCTCAGGTTAAAGGCATCTTTACAAATGTTATTTAATAAATTGTTTAATGACTACCTCAATATATCGCTAAGAACCCATACCAAAAATTTGAAACTAAAAAGACAAGCGCTACAAAAATAGGTAAAATGCCAAACAATGCCAATTATTAATATTTTAGGAATAGCCATTGCGCTGGCCATGGATGCTTTTGCTGTGTCAATTGCAACCGGTATTCAATTAAAAAAGGTTAATTTTCGTCAAACATTCCGACTATCCTTCCATTTCGGTTTATTCCAGGCCTTAATGCCATTAATTGGTTGGGGTATCGGGTTAACTTTGAGATCTGCTATAGAATCCTATGATCACTGGGTAGCATTTGGATTACTGGCAATTATTGGATTCAATATGTTCAGAGAAGCCCTTTCTTTAGAAGACGGCATAGAAAAGAAGCCTGAAAAAAAAGATGCCACTAAAGGATTGACAATGGTGACCCTTTCAATCGCAACCAGTATTGATGCTCTGGCTGTTGGCTTTAGTATGTCTGTTTTAAGTATTTCTATTTTCTTTCCGGCTGTCATTATTGGAATCGTAGCTGGGGTTTTTACCATCATTGGATTGCACCTGGGAAAGATTATTGCGTTATCAAGCAAAATCAGCATGTATTCAGAAATTACAGGTGCATTGGTATTATGGATTATTGGATTTAAAATTCTTTTTGACCATGGCGTGTTTAATTAATGGAACAACCTTAACCTATCAGAATGAAGATCGACCGCAGGAAATTGATATTACAACCGGAAGTTTAGACCATCCAGAATCATTTGTACCTAACAAGGATGTATTTATTAAGGAAAAATTGAGTTGGGTGGCGTCTGTATCTGCAAAGCATTGATATATTTATAAAAATATAAATGAATCATTAAAAACCAAGCTTCCATTTGCCATAATTAAGTCACTGTTATAAATATCAAAATTAAACGAAAGACTAGCGTATATGGTCTAGTTACATTAAAATCATTTTTTAGGACTTGCACACATGAAACTGGGTATTATAGGACTTCCAAAATCTGGAAAAACAACCATTTTTGAGTTATTAACCAAGAATTTTCCAGAAAACCCTAACCGAATGGAACACCGTATCGGTACGATTAAAGTACCGGACAGTCGGGTGGATGTATTGAGTAAAATGTACAAGCCCAAAAAGACCATTTTTGCTCAGGTAGAATACTATTTACCCGGTAAAATGGAAACGAAAAGAGAACAAATCTGGAATCAGGTTAGGGATTGTGATGCGTTGATTCATGTGGTTCGGAATTTTGAAGCCTATGATGACCAAAAAATAGATCTATTAAAAGATTTTAAAGCCCTGGATCAGGAGTTAATTTTTGCGGATTTGGTGGTGGCGGAAAAAAAGCTGGAGTACTTTAAAACAGAAAAAAAGCGGGGTCGAAAATTTGATGAAAAGGAGTATGAAAAATTGGAAACCTGTCATCAACTGCTGGAAGAAGAAATTCCCTTGAGGTCGAGCCCGGAGTTATCAACGGCCAAAGTTTTAAAGGGGTATACTTTTTTGTCAGCTAAACCCATATTAATTCTTTTTAATAATGATGATGAGGCTGAAGCGATACCTGAAGTAGAGGCTCTGACTAGTACAGAGAACTGTGTTGCTATTCGGGGAAAACTTGAGCACGAAATCACTCAAATGAGTCGTGAAGATGCCGGGGATTTTATGGTTGAATTTGGGATACAAGCATTGGCGACTGATACCATCATTGAAAAATCATATGATTTACTGGGTTTAATATCTTTTTTTACGGTTGGAGAAGATGAAGTGAGGGCTTGGACAATCCGAAAAGAAACTGCAGCTGTTGATGCCGCAGAGGCGATTCATTCTGATATTAAAAAAGGATTTATTCGAGCTGAAGTTCTGTATTATGACGATTTAATGGATGCCGGGAACTATGTCGAAGCCAGGAAAAAAGGAACGGTACGATTGGAAGGGAAAACATATATTGTTAAGAATGGTGATATTATTAATTTCAGGTTTAATGTTTAAATTTTAGAAAGAATACATTTTGATTTTTTTTCGAAAATATTTCATAGTTCCTGAAACACACTTTTATCTTCTATTAAAAATTGCTTAAATTCAGTTCATCTATTAAACGCATATCATCAGATATATGATATTTTTGATATGGTTATGCTATGAGGAAATATGCAGGTAAAAACAATTCATGATTTCAGAGCAACCGTCAGAAAACTGGAACGTGAAGTTACCATTGGATTAAAAGAGAATCCAAGAACTGGGGGATTGAATCTGGTCCAATGTCATACGATTATCAATTTAGGACTGAATGGAGAGACCACCATTGGCGGTATGGCAAAGGAATTAGGCGTAGATAAAAGTACCTTAAGCCGGACAGTAGAAGGATTAGTGAATTTGGAATTACTGGATCGATATCCCCATCCCTCTGACCGTCGTTATACACTTATTAAATTGACTAAACAGGGCGAAAAGGCCTGCAAAAAAATTAATAGTGCCAATGATCAATATTTTCAACAGGTGTTTAACGCGATACAGACTACAGAACATGAAAACGTGATTAAATACTTTAACATGTTTGTAGAAGCTTTACTGAAACATAGCGAAAATAAAATACCATAAATGCACCGCTTAACTTTATTAATCTTCTAATACCCTACAGTTGTACTATTGATTGGAAGGAACTAAAGAACCTATTAATAAGTGTAATGGTCCTATCAATATTTTGGCAATCTGGTGCTTTAGTGTTTGATGTAAGTTAAATGGAAAGGTTTGACGATCTTTTCCCTGCGACTTCGTTTAAATAACAAAGCGACAGGATTGTTACAAACTTGATGAACGAAACGATAGAGCCTGGCTTTTTTGGAAATTTGTACAAAATCCTTAATTGAAGTTGCTTGCTCTAAGATTTCATTTTGATTTTTTTTAGTTTTCATAGATACTCATTTTTTCTGGTTTAAACAATGGCTATATCTTATTATCGGCTAGATTCAAAAATTCTTAAATAAAATTTGATTGATCATTAAAAAGGCTTTGAAAGTTTTACGGATAATTTGAAATCAATCGACAGTAAACATTGATAAATAACCTGAATATTACGTGGCTGTTATGGAATCATTAAATGAACTGGCAAAAATACTATCTGAGATCAATGACCCTTCCGAATTAGAAAAACTACTGACAGACATATTAACACCAAAAGAAAGAAGTGATGTGGTATTAAGGTGGCAATTAATGAAGGAATTATATGCCGGTGAGACCCAAAGGAGAATTGCTTCACGTCATAATATCAGCTTATGCAAAATTACCAGGGGTTCTAAAATCCTCAAAAAAAAAGGTTCTGCTTCGCTTAAAATATTAAGTCAGTTATATCCGGATAAACAGATATAAACACTTCGCTAATAATAGTTTTCGTTTTACTTTGATCTTCTGTTAAAACTTTTCTGTCCCTTCTTCACCAAATTTAAACCTTTGATCAACTGTATTATAAAATTAGGTTCCCAGGTGTTAAATCAATACAGTCTTCTTTGGGGACGGATTTTTTTAGCAAAAGCTAGAATTACTCAAGTATAATAGCTGTATAGTACTCAAAGAAATACCAACAATTTTGGCATTGAAAAAGTAACTATTATGTTATTTAAAGCGGATGTTATTATAATCAATAAAAAAAATACAAATATTTAATTTAACTACTGGTAAAAGATAAAAGATTTTTATAACATTAACAGTTATTTTTATAAGAACTACTATTTAATTCACTTTTTTAGCATTTACTCCCATGATCATTGAGAAAATCACTCGCTTTTTGATAGTATCAATTGCTATTTTTAATATTAATTTTATTACCAACCCTGTTCTTATGGCGCAGGAAAAAATGAATGTCATTAATATTGAAACACTGGAATTGATCCCCAGGACAATGAAAATCAGTAAATCTTATCTGGGGCATTTGGAGCCTAACGACCGTGTCATTTTAAAGACGGAAATTGACGGGACGATCGAGAAAATCGACTTTGAACAGGGTAAGTCGGTTAAAAAAGGACAAGTATTATTTCATATTTCAACCCAGGAGTTGAATTTAAACGTTATTGCAGCCAAGTCAAGGTTTAACCAGGCGCTTTCAGAATACAATACCCAAAAACAATTGTTTTTTACGATTCAACCTAATCAATTGTCAGACAGTATACAGGTTCATAAAAAAGGACAGGTATTTTCTCATGTATCAACTCAAGAGTTAAAACTGAACGTCATTGCAGCTAAATCAAGATATAAACAAGCACTTTCAGAATATAACACCCAAAAACAACTGTATTTTACGATTCAATCCAATCATTTGTCTGCGAATTTACTAATTCCTGAAAAAGATAATATTTCTGAGAATGAGCTTCAATCCGTGGAAGTTGAAAATCAGATTGCCATTAAGCAATTGGAACTGCAAGTTGATATAGCACAGTCGGGGCATGATCAGGCATCGTTAGATTATCAACTCCAAAAAAAATTATTTTTAAAACAGCAGTTTTCAAAAGCATCAATGATGAAAACATCTGACCTGGCAGGATATAATAATCAAATTTTATTGCAGGATTCCGAAGCCCTGAATCAGAAAAAGTTCATTCATATTCTAACCAGACAACAGGAAGCGCAAGCCCGGATATCTGCCACAAATTACAAACAGGCTTTATCTGATTATAATAAACAGAAAACGATGTTTGAAAAAAATATCTCTAATGTTAGTACACTTGAGAAATATAGCAATCAGTTGGAAATAACGTTACAAAAACTGCAATTGGATCGGCTAAATCTAGAAAAATCAATTATCCAGGATAAAACCAGACTGAAAACTTATGAAAACAGTCTTAAAGTTGCCAAAGCTAAACTTGATCTGACAAAAATGGACCTGGCTAAAGCTAAGTTTTCTGACCTGGCTTCTATCGAAGCCAGGACGGCTCAATTAAAACAATTAAGGTTGTTTCAGCAGCAACGTGACCAAAATAAGACGTCCGTTAATACCTACATCGATACCAAAAGTTTAGAATTACAATTGAACATAGCTGAGAATAATTATGCACATGCGCTAGCAGACTATCGCACTCAAAAAAAGCTATTTAAAGAAAATATGAGTAATGCTGCTACCTTTGAAGGTTATTATAATGCTTTAAAAATGAATCAGTTTAAGCTTCAATTGGCTCATCTTAACTATGAACAATCTAAAATCCGTGATTTAAACCGGTTGGATAATGTCAGAGATTCAATGGAAATTGCCAAAGCGCAATATGAAATAGCACAGCTAAAAATGGAGAAATCTCAAATCCTTGATTTAAGCCGTTTAGATAATGTCAAAGATTCAATGGAAATTGCGAAAGCACAATATGAGATCGCCCAGCTTAAAATGGAAAAATCCAAAATTAAAGCCCCTTTTAATGCAATTGCCAAAGATAAAATCGGCCATTTGGGTGAATTTATTCAAAAGGGCGGTCACCTGGTTGAGTTAATGGATATCTCCAAAGTCAAAGCCAGCGTTAATATTCCGGAGACAGAAGTACAATATATTAGAACCGGGAAAGTAGCTCTGGTTAAACTGGATGCTTTTCCAGGTAAAAAATATACGGGAGTCATTCAAACTTTAGGACTGGAAGCTGATTTAAAAAGTAGAAGTTTTCCGTTGGAAGTGATCATTTCAAACAAGAAGAGGAAGTTATATCCCGGAATGATGGCAAGGGTAGAATTGATTACCCGGACAAAAAAGAATCAAATTATCGTTCCCCGTTTTGCTGTGTTAGATCGTGAACGTGGATCTGTTGTTTTTATTGAAAATGATGGAGAAGTACTATTGAAACCAGTTACTGTTGGACAAATGATTAAGGATGAAGTCCAGATTTTATCAGGGATAAAACTAGGAGATAAGTTGGTCGTGGTTGGACAAAATCTGCTGGCAGATAAGGAAAAAGTCAATGTGGTGAAATTTAACAAACAGGTAAAATAGGATGGAATTTAAGATAAGTACATTAGCGATCAAAAAACCTTCCACTATCTTTCTTTTTATGTTGTTGGTGGTTTTGATAGGTTGGACGTCATATAAGGCCTTACCAAGGGAAGCCGCACCGGATATTACCTGGCCACATTTGTATGTTACTGTTCCTTTTCCGGGTGCGACACCTAACGATATTGAAGCACAAATAACCAATAAACTGGAACAGGAACTTCAAAATGTTGAGGGCATGGAAGAACTGAAATCCAGAACTAAGAATGGTATGGTGACCGTTGATTTGAAATTTGATTTTGGATACGACATGGATAAAGCCAGAGTCAAAGTCAGAGAAGCACTTGATAAAGTAAAACCGGATCTTCCTGATGATGCAGAGGATTGGATTATTTCAGAATTTAGTTTTTCCGATGAACCTATCCTGATTGTTAACCTGTCTTCTGCTGTTGGATTGTTTTATCTGAAAAATGCTGCTGAAGACTTAAAAGATCGATTGATGTCGATCCCTGGTATTTTAGAAGTGACCCGGGTCGGTGGATTGGAAAAAGAGGTACAGATTAGAATTAATCCTGAGAAACTACAGTTTTACAATCTTGATTTCAATACTGTCTCTGATACCATTGCTGCTGAAAACAAAACAATTCCGGGTGGTTTGGTTAAAGTTGGTCCCAGAGAGTTATATATTAATGTACCCGGTGAATTTGAAAGTATAGCGGATATTCGTAAAGTTATAATTACCTATCAAAATAATTCGCCTGTCTATTTAACAGATCTGGCTAATGTGCAATTTACTTTTAAGGATATCGATAAACGCTCTCGCTTGAATACTGTGGAATCAGTTTCTTTAGAAGTCTCTAAAAGAAAAGGTGAAAATCTGGTTCATTTATCGGATAGTGTCAAAAAAATCGTAGATGAAGAACAGAAAAAATTTGGGACTAAAATCAAATTTTCTATTTTAGGTGATCAATCGGTTTTTGTGAAGAAACTGGTCAGTGATCTGGAAAATAACATATTTACCGGTATACTGTTTGTTTTTCTGGTACTTTTTCTGTTTATGGGGATTCGAAATGCCATATTTGTAGGAATCGCCATTCCGATGTCAATGTTAATGAGCTTTACTGTTTTAAGGTGGGTTGGCATTACGCTCAATTTTATTGTCTTGTTTAGTTTGATTGTATCCCTGGGGATGCTGGTAGACAATGCAATTGTTATCGTTGAAAATATCTATCGTCATATCCAATCCGGCAAAAGTAGAATTGAGGCTGCAATCACTGGAGTTAGTGAAGTTGCCGGGCCGGTTATCGCATCAACTCTAACCACGCTACTCGCTTTTTTCCCTATTATATTTATGCCGGGAATCATGGGGGAATTTATGAACTTCCTTCCGAAAACATTAATTATTACGCTATCCTGTTCTTTAGTGGTGGGATTAATTTTCAATCCGGTGATTTGTGCAACATTGATGAAAGTATCAGAAAAAAAAGAAACACTGGATGAAGCAGAGTTGGTCAGAAAGTCAAAGTTCCTGATGAAATATAGCAAAATATTGGAATGGACCTTAAGGCATCCGTTTTACACCCTGGTCATTATGTTAGGGTTTTGGGTGGGGATGTTCATGCTTTATTTTGGTGCTGTCAATACGGATAAGCACACTGAATTCTTCCCTAAAGAAGAGGCTCGGGAAGCCGTTATTCGGATTGTTAGTCCCCAGGGAACCACACTGGAAGCATCTGATAAAGTTGTACAAAAAATAGAAAACGGTGCCATGGATTTCAAAATCCACACCGATTCCATTGTATCTAATGTCGGTGGTTCTGAAAGTAAAATCAGACTTAATTTTCCAAATTGGGAAAAATGGAAAACGCTTAGACCTTCTGAAGTTATTGAAAAAATCAGAAACTTACTGCCTTCATTTTCAGGAGCTGATATCAAACTTGATCAGAGAGGTGGAGGGGGGCCTCCTGTCGGAAGACCGATCAATGTTGAAGTTAAAGGCAAGTTTTTTAAAGATATTTATAAAGTTACCAATGATATTAAAAACCTGATCAAAGATGTTCCAGGACTGGTTAATCTGGAAACCAGTGCAGATTCTGATCGATCAGAAATCAAGATCATTATTGATCGGGATAAAATTGCCAGGCATGGTTTAAGAATCAGCCAGGTAGCAGGAATCATTCGGACAGCCTTTAATGGGAGGGATGTTTCAACCTACCGGGTTGGTCAGGATGAATTTGATATCATCGTCCGGTTGGATAAAAAATACCGTAAATATGATTCGGATTTAGGTGATTTGCAAATTTTAACCCCCCAGGGTGAATCTATTGTTTTAAGAGAAGTGGCTAAAATCAGTCGTGAACAGGCAGGTGGTACCATTCATCACCTGGATCTAAAACGAATAATCACTGTTGAAGCGGATGCTTCTAAAGAAAGATCAGGGGCAGATGTTTTAACTGAAGTGAAGGAGCGTTTAAAAGAATATAATAAAACAGTTCCAGCTGGCATTACCATAAACTATACAGGTGCCAATAAAGTTCAGAATGAAGCACAAGCTTTCCTGGTTCAGAGTTTTTTTGTGGCTATTTTTTTAATTTTTTTGTTATTGGTAACCCAGTTTAATTCGTTTATTAGACCCATAATCATTCTGGCTACCGTAATTGCTTCTTTAGCTGGTGTCGTATTAGGGATGTCTGTTCATAATTTACCGATCAGCGTTTTAATGGGAGGTATCGGGACGGTTTCCCTGGCTGGAATTGTGGTGAATAATGCTATTGTATTGATTGACTACATCGGACAACTGCGCGACAAAGGATATGACTATTACGATGCCATTGTGGTGGCAGGAATGGTTCGATTAAGGCCAGTGGTGTTGACAGCTGTAACAACTATACTAGGGTTGTTGCCTATCTCAGTTGGTATGGATATCAATTTCTATCGTTGGCCAAACGTTGTTGTATTTGGTTCTGAAGGTGGAACTTTTTGGTTACCGATGAATCTGGCTATTATATACGGATTAGGGGTTGCGACTTTCCTGACACTCTTTTTAGTACCGGTTTTGTATCTGTTAACCGAAAAATCTAAAATCGGTTTAGGGAACTTGAAAAACAGAATTACCTTGCGTTTCAAAAAACTTGTGACCCGTTGATGATGTTTCTAAGATCACAAGAATTTACCATGAGTTTCATAGCACGTCGTTTACCGAGCGGAGTCGAGGTATCAGTTGCTAAATAATAAAATCTGCGCAATGTTGCCAGATTTTTCATAAGCAGGGGTACCTGGAAGGGAAGGTGTTTTTTGGGGAGTCCACCTGTCTAGCTGATAAATAAGACAGGTTTCTTTTCAGATATGAGCAGCATTAGGAAGTACTAATTATTGAGCCTTTTTTTCCGGCAAACCGGCTGCTATTATATATTCATCTGTCATAGCATCAATCAGTTCTTTAACTGAAATGATTTCAGTGATACGATAAGCGTTAGAACCGGCAAAAACAAATCCACTGTCCAGATTTCCTTTTTTAGCATTGGAAAGTGCTGCGGCAATACAATACGGTGCTGTTTTATAATCACATGTTTTTAAACATTTCCAGGGACATTTAAACGGTTTTCGTTCTCCTGCCGAAACTTGTTCCAAAAATTCGTTATTAATAGCTCGACCAGGTAATCCCACTGGGCTTTTTATAATGGTAATATCTTCTTTATTGGCTTTGATATAAGCTTCTTTAAATCTAATATCAGCATCGCATTCATGGGTAGCAACAAATCTGGTCCCTAATTGCACACCTTTGGCGCCGAGTTTAAAAAATTTATTGATATCATCACCTGTATATATACCACCTGCAGCAATGATTGGAATAGATACATTATTTTTGGTTTCAAATTTCCTGACAGTTGATACCACACCGGGTATAATATTTTCCAATGTCTTATTAGGTGAATCAATCTCATCATTTTTAAATCCTAAGTGTCCGCCAGCCATTGGGCCTTCAACTACGACACCATCGGGTAAAGTATTATATTTCTTTTCCCAGAATTGAAAAATTAATTTGGCGGCCTTAGCGGAAGATACAATAGGAACAATGGCAGTATTTGTTTCTTTTAATTTATCAGGGGTATATCCTTCAGGAAATCTTAGCGGTAGTCCGGCCCCCAGGAATAGAATATCAACCTGCTCTTTAACAGCACATTCAATCAAATTATCATAATCTGAAATGGCAACCATGATGTTACATCCCACGACGCCATTTGTGGCTTTTTTTGCTTTTCGAATCTGATCCTTGATTGTATCTTCGTTGGATTGCTTAAACTTCTTTGATCCGTCTAAAATACCAATAGCCACAGTAGATAAAACACCAATACCACCTGCTTCAGCCACAGCCGAGGCTAACCCTGACATTGAAATACCAACTCCCATACCACCCTGAATGATAGGGACTTCAGCAGTATGTTTACCGATCGTTAGTGATGGAATGTTACTTGTTTGCTGACTCATTTTTCCTCCGGGTAATGAATAATATTATCTGAATTTGGTTGATTCTACTGGAATTATGCCTTTAAGTTTGTAAAAGTAATGTAAAAACATGCCATATTTGGTTGATACTGTTTGGTTTTTCACGATGATATGCCAAAATTCCAATCATAACATTATTTGAGTTTCTCAATGCGCAAAAGTCGCTCGGTATTTTTTTATATTTTTGTTTTTGTTCTGGCGCAACTCGCCTGGTTATCGCTGCTTGGGTTATGGATCTACCGATACTTTTATAATATCCTGTTAATGAATGAATTGGAGAATGTTTTACCAGAACAAATCATTTCCAAAGCTTACGATTCTGTATTGTTGATAGGGGGATGTATATTATTTGTTGCTGTTTCTATTGGTATGTCATTGATATTCCGCTATCTAAGTATGCATTTGAAAATGAATAATATGTATGATAATTTTATCGCAAATATTACCCATGAATTAAAATCACCTCTGGCGTCAATACAGCTATATTTACAGACCATGGAGATTCGGAAGGTAAATGAGGAGAAACAGAAACAATTTATTCAATTAATGTTAAAAGATGCGGATCGTCTCCAAAACCTGATTCATTCTATCTTGGAGATTTCAGGTTTGGAACATAAACAATTGGCTTACAATTGTGATATTTATCCTGCGGATGATCTTATTAAAAGTCTGATTCGGGATGCCAGGGAACAATTTAATCTGGCAGAAAATCACATCATCATTCAAGGAGATTGCCCGTACCAATGTGTGGTTGATAAAAGCGCATTGAAAATTGCATTTGATAACTTAATTGATAACGCTATTAAATATTCGGTTGATAAACCAAATATTGTTATTGCTTTGGCATCTACCGCCAAGTCGGTTATCATCACTTTTTCCGATAATGGGATTGGAATTTCTAAATTGAATCAGAAAAAGATATTCAAGAAATTTTTTAGAATCTATTCAGCAGATAGTCCTAATGTTAAAGGAACTGGATTAGGATTATACTGGGTTAAAGAAATAATTAAATATCATGGTGGCAAAATAGAGGTCCACAGTGATATTAAAAACAAAGGCACAAAATTTGTTATTGAACTCCCGATTTACCAGGTTTCTAAAACACGATACCTGAATTATTTACTAAAAATTGCTAAACGGCATAAACAACAGCAGAATTAATAATGACAGACTCCAATAGCAAAAATGATCGGATCTTATTGGTCGAAGATGAAGAATCAATGGCATTAGGATTGGAATTTAATTTAGTTGAAGAAGGTTATATGGTTGAATGGGCAAAAGATGGTAGAGAAGCGATCAGTTTTTTCAATAAAGGCCAACATGATTTAGTGATTCTGGATATCATGTTACCTTTTTTCAATGGCTTTGAAGTTGCCGAAAAAATCAGAGAACAGGCTCCGCAAACACCGATATTAATGTTGACCGCCCGAACCGGGGTTGATGACCGGGTCAAAGGATTGGTTCTAGGTGCTGATGATTATATGACTAAACCATTTCACTTGCCCGAGTTATTAGCACGAGTAAAAGGAATGTTGAAACGAAAAACCTGGTATCAGACAGTATCGAATGATGAACCCAAATTTGTGTTTGGGGAAAATGAAATCAATTTTAATACCTTAAAATGCCAGGCTGGTAGAAAAAATTTCACCATTACTACCTTGGAAGCTATGGTTCTAAGATACCTGATTAATCATGCGGGGCAGATTGTATCCAGGAAGGAATTACTTGAAAATGTCTGGAATATCAGTTCTGAGGTGGAAACCCGAACGGTAGACAACTTTATAATGCATTTAAGAAAATACTTTGAACCCGAACCATCAAAACCTCAATATATTAAGAGCGTTCGGGGAAAAGGTTATCTATTCGAAGCTAATTCGGTAAACTAACATTTTTTAATAATATTTTTTTACCAGTTTGATAAAATCTATTGATTGTAACAACAATGTTGGGTATATTGTGCGACATTGCATCAGTTAAAAGAATAACATCACCTTAAAAAAAGAGTTTAAAACTCAGCTATGAATATAGATAAAAATATAAAAATATTGCTGGTTGACGACGCACTCGCAATACGGATGGTTGCACAAAAAATTCTTCAAAAATTGGGATATGCAAATGTTACCCTGGCTGAAAACGGGATGAAAGCTCTTGAAAAAATCAAAACGGAACCATATAATCTGGTGATTGCTGATTGGCAAATGCCTGAAATGACGGGAATTGATTTAATTATTGAAATGCGTAAAGATGACAACCTGAAGGATATTCCGTTTATTCTGGTTACTGCCGATGATGACCATGACAATATGGTTCTAGCCATTAAAGCCGGTATCAGTAACATGATGAAAAAACCTTATCAGGCCAATGTATTGGAAGCAAAAATTAATCGCGTATTTGAATTTCATGCAGAATTGAAAAGGAGAGCGGAACGTAAAAAGAAATAATTATCCATCTATATTCGTTGAATATTCGTAAATCATTTCATCTACATACGATTCCTCGAAATGGTTACCGCGATATAATAATAAAGTTTCTGGCAGACACCTCAAAAAAGCATCAACAACATTGGGATCAAAATGAGATCCTGCGCCGCTTTGAAGTATTTTTATGACTTTTTCTAACGGCATGGGCATATTTCCCAGTTCATCATTTTCGGTATATTTAGGATAATCTCTTTTAGATGTTAAAGCATCAAATACATCAGCCACAGCAAGAATTCTGGATCCAAAAGGAATCTGATCACCTTTTAAACCTTCAGTGTAACCCGTGCCGTCCAGCTTTTCATGATGGTAGGCGGCGATTTCAGGAACATCGTGCAGTGCCTGGGAAAAATGAAATTCGTGTAATATTTTAAGTGTTTTTGTTGAATGCTGTTGCATCGCCAAACGTTCTTCCTCATTAAATGGACCATTTTTTAATAAGACGCTGTCCTGAATACCTATTTTACCTATATCGTGCAGCAGTGCGGCATATTTTATGATTTCCATTTGCTCTTTATCTAATCCTAGCTCTCTGGAAATAATCAAAGAATATTCAGTAACCCGCTGAGAATGACCAGCTGTCAAGGGATGTTTGGCATCAACTGTGGCTGATAGGGCCAGGACGGAATGCTCAAAGGAAACGCGGAGTTCTTCGTGTAAAAAAGAATTTTCAAGAGCGATGCCGATTTGAGCAGATAAGCTATTAATATAAGCTTCATCCTCATCGTCAAAACGAATTTTATTTTTTTTATTGATTACTTGAAGCACACCTAGTCGTTTGCCGTTTCGACTGGTTATGGGGGCACATAATACTGATTTGGTTCGAAAGTTGTTTTTAATATCAAAATCGCGATTAAAATAATCCAGTTTCCAGGCATCAGCTACATTTATAATTTCACCATTTTCAGCTACTTTACCACTGATCCCGGCACCCATAGGTAGTCGAATTGGTTTAACATCCTGAGCCACTCTGGTCCAAATTTCATTCTTTTCCCAATCAATCATATACAGACTTGTTCTTTCTGCTGACATAGCATCTGTCGCTTTCTCAATAATAATGGGAAAAAGACTATTGAAATCTAACTCGGAGGTAAGATCCATGGCGACGGTCATCAAAGCCCGTAATTTGTCGGTTAAATCAATTCGAATCTGTCGCAATTGTTTATTCTCACTTTCCAGACAAAATTCATGGATGATTCGCCTGAAAATAGCTTTTAGTTCTTCTTTGGTAAAGGGTTGTTTTATATATTCCTGTGCACCGGATGCCAGAAGATCATCGTATGAGTAATCTTTACTTGATCCTGTTAAAATATAACAGATATTTTTAGGGCTGACTGCCTGGATTTGTTGAATCAGCTCAACACCATGGATAATTGGTAAATTTACCCCGGCTACGATAATATCAATATCTACCTCATTGTAAATCTCCCGGGCTTGAGTCCCTGTTTCAGCTGTATATACCTGATGTCCAAATTTTTCTAATACCGCGGCCATCAAATTAACGGTACTACTTTCCTTATCTGCAATTAATATATTTATAGTTGTCACTTTATTCTAAAAAGAAAATGATTAAGTTTTAATTCCGTCTGAATTGGTTATTATTTCTGACTGAAATACAATTTACTACCCAAAAAATTTGGGGTTTAAAGTGATGAAAAAACTGAGCCAGGTAGAAACGGCATATAAATATATATTGTTCAATTAAAATACGCAGCATGCGAAGATAAAAAAAGAGCGGCATTAGATTAAATATTTTTTGTAATCAAATCACAAACCGCACAGTGTCTGCCTATTAAAAATTTTTCACATGATTTTACGATCAAATTACGATTCATTTCCTTGAATGGTATTTACAACCGAAGCCAGGCTATCTTCCCAGATTTCTGATGCTACCTGGCAAGTACCTACCATTTGATGACCACCGCCACCGTGCTGCAGCATTAAATTTCCAATATTAGTTTTGCAGGTTCGATTTAAAATACTATGCCCACAAGCAAATACAACATTTTGTTGGTCTCTTCCCCACATGATCCTGATATCTACGTTTTGATCAGGGAAGAGTGCATAAACAATAAATCGGTTTCCACTAAAGATTGTCTCTTCATTTTTTAAGTCTGTTACAATAATGTTTTGTTCAAGGCGGGAATTTTTCTTTATCATTTCAATAAACAAATCCTGTTGATCAAAATATCGTTTGATTCTTTCCTGAACATCCGGAATATCTAAAATCTCTTCTACCGTCAGTTCTCTACAATAATTGATCATATCTTCCATCAATTGATAATTGCTGATACGATAATCACGAAAACGACCCAGACCAGTTCTCGCATCCATAATGAAAGATAATAATATCCAGCCTTCAGGTTTCAATATTTCATTTTTTGTCAAATCCCCTGAATCTGTTTTATTGACAGCTGCAAGTAAAGGCAGGAATCTTTTTTGGAATCCTTTTTCACCACCATAATATTCCCAAATCAGTTGTGCGGCACTTGGTGCTTGTTTTGACAAACCCTCATATTTTAATTCAGCAATTTGCAGCCGTTCATTTTCGCTGATATGATGATCGAACCACATTTTACAACCAGGAATGTATGGGACATTTGCCAGTACATCATTATCATTGACTTCAACTTTTCCATCCTGAATATCTTTCGGGTGAACAAATTGATAACTATCAACAATTCCTTTTTCTACTAGCAGTACCGCACATGCCAATCCATCAAAATCCGAACGTGTGACCAATCTCATAATTTCCTCGTTTGCTAAATGTTGATATTGTTCCTGAAATAAATATTTCCTTTTTTAACTGATATTTTTTATAATATATAATAATAATCACTCATTTAGCAAGAAATTATAATGAAAGTATCACAATTCAGTCTTCGAAATGCCCCTCTGGGGCTAAATTAATACCGCTTCCTAGGGGGAGGGATTTTTATTATTTGATCAATATTATTCTTGATCATTAATTTTGTATCCCTATGTGCTTAATTAAAACCCTCTATTTAGTATTTGGTTTTAATTTTTAAATAACTTACCACTATTGCAGAAGTAGTCGTATAGCATTTAATGCCATCGCTGATATTTTAATTCCTGAAACCTGGATGAAAGCCATGATTTGAAATCAGTTTTAGAAAAGATTGATGACACTTTAAAATCATTCATAGATTGAAAAAAGGATTTAGTTTCGGTAAAATTAAAATCAATAAGCGAATTTTCAATAGTGTTGTACTACAATATTAAAAAAAATGAAGGTTTACCCGAAATGATCAATTATAAAAAGCTACTGATAATTTTAAGTTTGATGATCGCAATCAGCACTCAAATAAGTGCTGATACCACTCATCTCACCCTTACTACCAAAAAGGGAACCATACTGTCATTAGTACCAGAATCATTGGATTCGTTTACAGAAATCCCCTTAAAGACCGTCCGTAACAATTTGAATAAAAAATATAAAAATCTCGAATTCTTCAACTTATATACACTGAAAGTAAAACCCGGCCAGGAAGTCATTGCTAACTTAAGAATTAAAGATAGTCCAAAACGTATCACTGGCGCTGTATTGTTCCAGCAAACAGAAGCAGAACCGCAATTTTTAAAAGTGGTTGGATCTGGCTATTTTCAATTGGGGACAAACATTCAAATAGAAGGAGTTATTCCAAATTTCTTTAAAATTGTGGTCTTGTTCATTGCAGACGCTACCAGAAATCCAGATCACTTATCAGAAAATCTAAAAACAATTTTTAACGATGAAACGGCAAGTGTTCAAATTACTGATTTTGGAACCAATTGGAGTATGAGTGATGTTGAAGTTACATTTGAAGCCGAGTCTCCCAAAGGAAAGTCGAAAAAAGAAGCTACGATCAATTTTGAAGAGGAGATCAATAAATTATATGCCCCTCAATGGGTAATGTCCATTCGCTTAATTATAGATAGATAGTTGTTTTCAACAAAAAATGAGGGCTCTTTATAAATCCCTCATTAAACTTGGAAGATTTAACATCCACCATATATCGGTCTGACAGTTAATTCATTTTTATTAAAAATATTTTTAAAACCATCAATAAGTGTAGGCCCTATATAATCTTTAATCTTTTCATCGATAAGAATATCAATGTCATGAAAAGTATTAATTTCTGCTTTTTTTGGTTCATCCAGAACCAATTCCATACGGGGACCACCTCAACCAAATCCGGAAATCACTAGACGTAACATTTTGCTGGGATTATTATTTAACCGCTTTGAAATGATATTTTTTGCTTCTTCTGTTATCTTGATCATTAATTCCTTTTTTTAGTTAGTGGCTGAACGAAAATTCAATTATTGGATATAAGTCCGGTAATTAGGGTACACGTAACAACTTGGTATTTAATTATTAAAGTGTTTTCTACAAATTGTACATGTCCCCAAATTACCTACTTTTCGTACAGACACTAGTTATTATACACTTATTTAAATTTACTTCATGAGTGACAGTGAATGATCCAGATATCGTTTCTGTCTGGATCATGAATTAATTAAAAGTTTATCATTCGGAAAATAAAATGATACTATCCTAAATGAATAACCTACTGCAAAAATGATTAATTTAGATTTAACGCATTCAAATAAGCAGATTCATTACTAACGCCAACAATTGTTTCTGTCGTTTTTCCCTGGTTAAAAGAAATCACTGTTGGAATACCACGAATACCAAATCTATTGGCTAAATCAGGATTTTCATCAACATTGACCTTGCAAACTTTGGCTTTACCCTTGAGCTTATCATGCAATGTATCCATCACCGGGCCAAGTGTTTTACATGGCGCACACCAGGGTGCCCAAAAATCTACTAATACCGGAACGTCACTATTTATAACTTCTTTTTCAAAATTGGTTTCATTAATTTGAATAGCCATAATTACCTCTTAAAATATGCTTTTTGATTAATTAAATGGTTTTGTAACTGTCAATGATGGCACTTTTTATCCTGACATTGCATAGCCACAAGTTTATATGATCGTTATCTACTATAATAGCATAGTATGTGCCATTTGATTATCTATTTGATATATTAGACCTTTAATAAAAAACAAAAAATCATATTAAACATTATGTTGCAATAAATGTAACGTTATGTTTTCATGCAACAAAAAAAATAATTTGTAATCCAACCAATCCCCGATATTTATGACAATCAATAAATCAAATTTGAATCTTACTTCTGAATGTTACGAAACTATGCTGCAGACCATGTCTGAAAGCTTATTTATGGTTAATCAGGAGGGTAAAATAATTTTCTGTAATAACGCAATGGTCCATTTAACCGGCTATAGCATGGAAGAACTTATGGGCAATACCTGCAGCTTATTTATGTTTTGCGCCTGCGCCGAAGGCACAGATTGTGTGGTTTTTTCCCAAAAACGTTTAAACAATTTTGAATGTCAGGTTAAACATAAAAACGGAAAACGAATTCCTGTGTTAAAAAACGCGCAGGTCATGATCAACAAAAATAATAAAACCATCGGTGTCATTGAAACATTGACCGATATATCAAAGTTAAAAGCTGTAGAAAAAAAACTGGATAACATAAAATCAAAGGATCAATCCAAAAGATTTTATGAACAGATCATTGGTAAGAGTAAAATAATGCAGGAAATATTTGGACTTTTAAAGCTGGCTTCAACATCAAATGCATCCATCCTGGTATTGGGTGAAACCGGAACCGGTAAAGAGTTAGTTGCAGATGCTATTCATAAAAAAAGTGTTCGCAAAAAGAAGTCTTTAGTTAAAGTAAATTGTTCGGCGTTATCTGATTCACTGCTGGAAAGTGAACTGTTTGGACATGTTAAAGGGGCATTTACCGGCGCCATCAAAGATAAAATCGGTCGCTTTGAATTAGCTGATAATGGTACACTCTTTTTGGATGAAATTAGTGAAGTGTCCCCCATGATTCAGTTGAAATTGCTACGTTTCTTACAGGAAAAAGAATTTGAACGTGTCGGAGAAGCTGTCACCCGAAAATCAGATGTTCGTATTATATCCGCCAGCAACAAAGATCTTTTAACGCTTGTTAATGAAGGATTATTCAGGGAGGATTTATACTACCGATTAAAAGTGTTTCCAATCCATTTACCACCACTCCGTGACCGGAAAGAGGATGTTGGATTACTAATCGATCATTTTATAGCCAAATTTAACACTGAAACAAAAAAGTCGATTACCGGAATTACTCAAGACGCAATTATTATGCTAATGGATCATTGCTGGCCCGGAAACATTAGAGAATTGGAAAATTCGATTGAACATGCGTTTGTCATCAGAGAATCGGGAGATATCGAACCATTTGATCTGCCCCTGGAAATCAGAAAGAGCTCTGTTCAAAGTCAAATATGTGGTCCTAAAAAACAGCTAACTGAACAACAATTCTCACCTTTAATTTCAACCTTCAGTCATCAAAAATCAATGGGAGAAAATGAATTAAGAGAATTACTGGAACGTTTCAAATGGAAGAAAACAGATGTTGCCAACCATTTAAATATCAATCGAACAACACTTTGGCGAATGATGAAAAAATATAACATCACCTAAATCATAAATAGCTGATGGAATCGCACCATCAGCAAGCATATTCCGGTATTTTTTGCTTGCCAGACTTGAAAGATATTAAAAATAAATTTTATCAAATTG
>Ga0233431_1001824_pt1 | contig 33683 bp, 28 predicted proteins | sample SI_118_April2016_FD_179867 | JGI IMG/M metagenome (GOLD analysis project Ga0233431, IMG submission 179867) | Seawater microbial communities from Saanich Inlet, British Columbia, Canada - SI_118_April2016_200_MG | ecosystem: Environmental > Aquatic > Marine > Inlet | place: Canada: British...
GCTCTTCCTATCCTGGCGGTGCAGAAGCTGCCAAGGGTGGGGGTGTTCACCCGTTAAAAGGGATCGTGAGCTGGGTTCAGAACGCTGTGAGGCAGTTTGTTTGATATCTACTGGAAATGTTTGGTGTCTGATAGGAAGGACCTTTTAGTACGAGAGGAACGAAGGTTCGTTGCCACTGGTGGACCGGTTATCTGATAAGGTACGCCGGGCAGCTACGCAATAAGCGATAAGTGCTGAAAGCATCTAAGCACGAAGCGTCCCTAGAAAAGAGACACCATAGGACATCGCAATAACAGCGGTTTGATAGAAGCGGTGTGTAAGTACCAAGGCAACGAGGTATTCAGCATGCGCTTACTAACGTCCAAATCTTTATTTACCTGAACTTGTGTATGGTTTTTCATATTTTTTCTTTTTTTTTTAATTAAGAATTAGCTTTAGCTATTTTTAGTAATCTTTAATTTGCAATTTTTTATTTAGTAACATTTAAATCTAATATAGTTCTAACTCTTTTCTATGGGTTGGAAAAATGCTTTTGAAAAAGGAACTGAGTTAGTCTTAGCAACATCTTCAGAAAACGCAGAACCTCATGCTAATATTGTTATTTCTCTTGGTTTTGTTAATAACAAACTTTTAATTGCAAATAGCCAAATGAATACTACTTTAAAAAATTTGGAATCTACAAAGAAAATTTGTGTTGTTCCAAAAAATAATCCTGAAGGATATTATCGTATTAAGGGAAATGTAGAAATTTTTAACTCCGGAAAATACTTGGATCTTTGTAATAATGCAGATAAAGAATATCCTACTAAGTGTGCTATTTTAATTAGTGTTGAAGAAGTATTTGATTTAGATAATTTAAAAAAAATAATTTAAGAAAAAAGAAAAATTAATTATTCCTCTTGTTCTTTTTTTTCTCTGAATTTTTGAGCATTTTCTTCGTTAACAAAACGATACTTCACTCCCTTAATTTCTGCTTCGACAACATCTTCAATGTCCATTAAAGGCTCACCAGTAAGAGCATCTTTTCCAAGTTGGCCAGCATCTGAAGCTCCTTCCATGAATCCTTCTTCTTCAGGGCTAATTTCTCCATCTTCAGTTAGTTTTTCTCTACCTTCTTCAGAATAAACATCTTCATTCTTTTCTCCATGCTCCATTTCTTCTTCTATTTGTTCTTCAGTTTTTTCTGGAATTATACCTTGTTCTTCTGCAGGATAATCTTTATCATCCTCTGGAATTTTCTTTCTTGGTTTTTCTTCATTATTATTTTCAGACATTTTTATTTGACCTCTCTTTTAATATTATAATCCTTAATAAAAGATATTTAGTTTAAAAGAATTTTGGTACTACAAGTATGTTCTTAATAGAAACATTGTCGTTCCTGCAATTAAAGGCACAATAATATTGTCATCTAATGTTTTTTCATTAAAATCTATCTTAATCACTTCAAACATCATCGCTGCAAAACTTCCAAAAAATGCTTCTGGTATAGAAACAAATAATGCTGCTCCAAAGAAACCCATTACTGTGCCTGCAAGAGTTCCTTCTAATAATTTTTTCCCATCTCCATTAAAGATATTTTTTATTTGTCCAAACTTTGCTCCAAATAAATGGGATACTGAATCACCTAAAGCTAAGATTAAAATTGCTGCAATCGCAATATCTTTTTCAAATAATTGCATTACTAATAAAATCCCAACAAAATAAAAAATAAGTCCTTTCCCAGGAAAATGCTTTCTATCCTCTTTTCGTTCATAATTTTTTAGAAACCAACTAAATCCTGGGACATTGTTTGTTCTTTTACAAATAAGGCTTGCTAGTATTCCAACAATTATCCCTAGGAATACTGCTAAGGATGATAGAATATCAAAATAATAAGCAGTTGCTAGTACAATGCCAACTCCTGCATGCATTATTTGTCTTCCAACTTCTCTTCTTGTAAGCATAAATACTTCAAAATTAAGCTATTTTAAAAGGGTTATGCATAATTAAGCAAAGTTAACCTAGGAAACTTTTAAATAAGCCATTATGAAAATTGGAGTATGGCAAGAGAAACTAAATTAGGTCCTCCTGAAGGAATAATAAAAATTAACGATACTACTTGGGAACTTCCAAAAACATACAAGGAAGGAATGTTGGTCCCTGCAAGAATTTACGCTTCTAAAGAATTAATGGATACTATGGATGCTGGTGTATTTGAACAAATTACAAATGTTGCTTCCTTGCCAGGAATTCAAAAACATGCTTTATGTATGCCCGATGGTCATTGGGGATACGGATTTCCAATTGGGGGAGTTGCTGCTTTTGATCCTAATGAAGGTGGAATTATTTCACCAGGTGGGATAGGTTTTGATATTAATTGTGGTATGCGTTTAATTACTACTAATTTAACTGTTGATGAAGTTAAACCAAAAATCAAAGAACTGGTTGATGCTCTTTATGCTAAGGTTCCTGCTGGTGTTGGCTGCAAAGGATTTGTTAAACTAACAAGAGATGAGTTTAAAGAAGTTGTAACTAAAGGAGCAAAGTGGTGTTTAAAAAATGGTTATGCTTGGCAAGGAGATGTTGAAAATATTGAAAGTGGCGGTTGCTTAGAAGTCGCTGACGTCACTAAAGTATCTGATAAAGCTATCTCTCGAGGGTTTGACCAAATTGGCACTTTAGGAAGTGGAAATCATTATTTAGAAATTCAAGAAGTTAGAGAAGAAAACATTTTTGATAAAGAAGCAGCGAAAGTCATGGGAATAACAAAACCAGGACAAATTGTAATTATGGTTCACTGTGGTTCTCGTGGGTTTGGGCATCAAATTGGAACTGACTATTTACGTAAATTTTTAGATGTAATGCCAAAGTATGGTATTAAAATTTTGGATAAAGAGTTATCTTGTGCTCCTTTCAACTCTCCTGAAGGGCAGGATTATTATAAGGCAATGGCTTGTGCAGCAAATATGGCCTTTGCTAATAGACAAGTGATTACTCATAGAATCAGGGAAGTCTTTTCAAGAATTTTTGAAAAAACTGCTGAGGAGATGGAAATGAATCTTGTTTATGATGTTGCTCATAACATTGCAAAATTGGAAAAACATACAGTTAATGGTGTTGAAAAAGAACTTTTGGTTCATAGAAAAGGAGCTACTCGTGCATTTGGACCTGTAAGAAAAGAAGATCTTCCTGAAAAATATAAAAAAGTTGGTCAGCCAGTAATTATCGGTGGTTCAATGGAAACTGGTTCTTGGCTTCTTGCGGGAACTGATAAAACTGATGAGGAAACATTCTCTTCAACAGCGCATGGTGCGGGAAGAGTTATGTCTAGGTTCGCGGCAAAGAAACAATTTAGTGGTGAAGAACTTCTTAAAAATATGGAAGCTAAAGGTATTTATGTTAAACCCGTTACAATGAAAGGGTTGGCAGAAGAAGCTGGCGGCGCGTATAAAGATGTTGATCTTGTCATAGATTCTTTGGTAAGTTCTGGTATTGCGAAAAAAGTTGTCATGTTAAAACCAATTGGTAATGTTAAGGGATAATCTCTTTTTTTCTTTTTTTCTTTAAGTTACCTTACCTTCTAATTGTTTAACACATCCACATTTTCCACATTTCATTTTCTGAATTAAATCTTCATCAGAATAAAATGGCATTATTTCAATTAACTCAGCCTTACCATGCCCACATTTTTCACAAACAAAATCATGTACTGCTAAATGATTAACTCCATCATGTACTTCAACCCGTTTCTCTTCATTTAAATTCTTGAATTTTAGAGTTTCACTTTCTTTTTGCATTTCTGGTTGAGTGTGACCATTAGGGCAAGCCATCCATTTTCCGTACGGTGTAGTTTTTGGTCTTAACAATGTGCCACATGATTTACAAAACATTTCTTTACAAGAGGTAAGTTGTTTTTATAATTCTTGCTATCAATATATGGAAATATATTTAAGTAAGAAAAATATACTTTACTTAATTAAAAATTGAGGTGTATTAAATGAAAAAGATTATTTTATTATGTTTATTATTAATTGGTTTATTGTTAGTTGGTTGTGCAACGCAAGAAGGATATTTAGAAACTCCTCCTATTGCTGAAGAAGAGTTAACCGAAGACCAACAAGCAGACCTTGTAATCGCTGGTTCTTCTCAAGAATCTGGCGCATTGGCGGGTCAAGCAGTTTTTTCTTCTTATTTTGGTTGTCAGGATTTAGGTGACTCAGTTAAATATAATGCTAGTTGGAAATCAGGTATAGTCTCTCCAAAAGTATCTTGTAGTGCAGCTAAAAGTAAGGCGTATATTCGTTCTTGTACTGATGATGGATACTTAAACATGGAATACGTGTTTAATTGTGATTGTAGTGATGTGCAGGCTTGTCTTTCAGGAACTGCTCCAACAGTTACCTCTTGCAGTGAAGGAGTTAAAGTTGGAGGCGTTGGAGCTCTTCATTTAATGTATAGCGATGGAAGTGGTGAAGAAAAAGTTAATTTTTGTTCTGGTACAACAGCTCAAAAATATGTTTGTGACGATAGTGCTCCTCTTAAATATAAAGTTGAAGAAACTCTTTGTAACCTAAATGAAATGACTTGTTCAGCAGGTGCATGTAAGGAACCAAGTCCAGCAACTGTTTCTTTAATCTCTGCGAATAAAATAGAAGTTAACGCTGGTGATTTTCATTTGTGGAAAGGATATATGTTAGTTGATGGCCAAAAAGTGAGTAATATCTGTCCTACTACTTGGTGTGATAGAAATACTGCATTTACAGTAGACCTTCCTTCAGAACTTTCTGCTGGAACACATGAAATTGAAATTTGGACAAGTTATCAAGGGTGGGGTTTTACTGCTTTTGATGTAGAAGTTCTAGGAGCGCCAGCTTGTAACAATGATGCTGATTGTGGTGGATCTGTAACAGAGAATTATTGTAATGATGATGGAGAAGCTTGTTCAAAAACCACACTTAATGTTTGTTCAAACCCAGGAACGCCTCAAGCTGTATGTACAACTCCTGCTGGTGGAGGAAGTTGTAGTGCTTGTCTTAATGGTTGTACTGATGGTGCTTGTGTTGCTTCTCAACAAAAGTTCTGTTATTACGTTGATTCTGAAGGTGTTCAAAAACCTGCAGGTTGGAGCTATACTAACTTTTCTTGGTCTGAAGAATATAGTGGGGTTGTTACAGAAGACGGTGAATCTAATAATACTTGTAACTCTGAAAATACAAAAACACATCGGCAACGTTGTGGAGTGGCTCCAAGTTATTTTAGTGGGCCAGATGTCTCCATTAACAGTGCTACGTTAGGTTATTGTAATTCTGGAAAATGTGATCCTACTAATAACCAATGTTGTAAAATTCTGGAGGAAAAGCTCTCTTGTCAAGGTAGTAATGTGACTAACACAACAACAACTTGTGATGTTATAACGACCATTAAGGAATGTCAGTCCGGAACAACTTGTTTTGAGCCTCCTATGGGTGCAGTTAATTGGTGGATTACTAGTTGTTTTACTTGTGGAACTCCAATTTGTGAATCTGATACCGGTGTAAAGTACTATGGTTATAAAAATGCACAAGGTGTGGGGTCTTGTAGTGGAAATTATCAAATTGTAGGATACATAACTGGGCCAGATTGTCCTCCAACTTCTTCAGGTGGTTCTGGTGGTGGAAATTCTTCGGGATAATTTTTTTCTCTTTTTTTCTTATTCTTAAATGAACACAAACTATTTTAAACGCAAAATTATTCTTTATAATATAAATGAACAATTCAATGCGGATTTTTAGAGTATTTGGAATAGATATTAAACTTCATTTTACTTGGTGGTTTGTCTTTGCATTAATCACTTGGAGTCTTGCAAGTTCATTTTTCCCACATTACTTTCCAGATTTATCTAAACAAACATATTGGGTAATGGGTGCAACAGCTTCATTATTATTGTTCTTATCGGTATTGTTACACGAACTTTCACATTCCCTTGTAGCAAAGGCAAAACATATCAAAGTTGAATCTATTACATTGTTTTTCTTTGGTGGAGTTGCTGGAATTACTAAAGAGGATATGAAACCTAGTTCAGAATTTTTAATGGCTATTGCTGGCCCAATATTTTCATTATTACTTGCAGGATTCTTTTTCTTAATATACAAATTTAATGGGAATATTTTTTGGACAGCCATAACATATTATCTTTGGCAGTTAAATTTAATCCTAGCTATCTTTAATATGATTCCAGGATTTCCTCTTGATGGTGGAAGAGCATTTCGTGCAGTACTTCATTGGTACTATAAGGATTTGAAGAAAGCAACAAGAATTGCGGTAGCCGGTGGAAAGTTTTTTGCAGCATTTTTATTTTTCCTAGGAGTATTTGGTTTAATCTCAGGAACCGGTGCTGGTCTTTGGTTTATTTTCCTTGGTGGTTTCCTTTACTTTATTGCAGGTGCAAGTTATGAACAAGTAATAGTAAGGGAAACATTATCTGATATTCCTCTTAAGGATTTGATGGACAAAAAATTTGTTTCATTAAAACCAGAAATGTCCTTTATTGATTTTGTTAAAAAGTTTGAAAATACCAGCCAAGACGTTTTTGTTGTTCAAGATAAAAAATTTGCTGGGATTTTAAATTTGAACAAAATTCAAAAAATGCCTGTTAAAATGCAACAACTTGTAAAATTAAACCAAGTTGCACTCCCTTTTCATCAAGTTAAAAGTTTGAGAAAAGATGATAATGCATATGTTGCATTCAGAAAATTTGCAGAACAAGGTTTGGAATTACTTCCTGTTTTAGATAATGGCAAATTAATTGGAATTGTAACTAGAAACAAAATCATGCATCGTTTGGTTTGGGAATTAAAGTTCAACGGTTCTCGTAAACTTGGAAAGAGAGTTGAGAAAGCCGTAAAAAAATCAATTAAGAAAAAGAAACAGTAATTTTTTAAAGACATCTCATTCTTCTTATCAAATGATTAAATATCAACTTATCAATCAGTTAAAAGAATTAACTAAACAAAAACATTTAGAACTAGTTCTTAGAGGAAATATTGCAATAGAATCTGCACTTTCTATTATCCCTCAAGAAAAGAAACTTTTGATCCCAGAAGAGGGTGGCTGGATTCATTATAAGAAAGGTCCTGAAAAACTTGGAATTCAATTTAAAGAAGTTAAGTGTGAAGACGCAAAAATTAATTTAAGAGACTTAAAAAAAAAGCTAGAAAAAAAAGAATTCTTTGCTTTCATTTACGAAACTCCAGGGGGTTATTTTGCAGAAGAACCAGTTGAAGAGATTTATCATCTGTGTAAAGAACACAAGTGTTTAGTTATCCTTGACGTCTCTGGAAGTATTGGAACTTCATTTTGTAACTCAAAATTTGCAGATATCCTTATTGGAAGTTTTGGAAGATGGAAACCAGTAAATGCTGAGGTTGGCGGTTTTATATCAACAAATAATAATGATTTGTGGGAAGAGATAAAAATCCTTGAAAAATTAGATGATCAAGAAAGCTTACAAAAAATTCAAGATAAATTAAACACTATTCAAGAAAGAATAAGTTATTTACAAAATATTAAAAATAAAGTAATTTTTGATTTGAAAGATTATAATATTGTTCATAAAGATGATTTTGGTTTTGTTGTTGTAGTTAAATTTTCTAAAGATGACGAGAAAGAAAAAATTGTAAGTTATTGTAAAAAAAATAAGTTACCTTTCACAGAATGTCCTCGTTATATTAGAATAAACCAAAAAGCGATCTCAATTGAGATCAAAAAACTTTAATTACTTTCTAAAAGATCTATTAATGGTAATCTTTCAGGTATTAATCTTAGTTGTGTGCCCTCTTCTTCTGATACTACTGTTGGTTCTACAACTTTAATTTGATCGTAAGGTTGGCCTGCCGGAGCAATCCCTGGTATTGCTAGTTGATTATCTTGTCCATCTAACCCTAATCTATATTGTATTCCTACATTTGCTTGATATCCGCTCATTAATACATCACCACAGTTATCAATTATTAAATGCTTTATAACTTTTTTTATTTTACAGAATTGATAAAATTTATATATCATGAATGAAACAACTATTTTTGGTGATTATCATGGCATTAACAATACCAAAATCAATGGATGAATGTTTATATTTTACAAATAGAAATAATGAAGACGGTCAACTTTTAGCTTGGGTTTATCGTAAAGAGTGTCCTAAATGTAAAAAGGAGAAAATGGGCAAACCAGTAGACCCAAAAACAGGTAAAGTTAAGTCCAGATCTAAAGAATATGTGTGTCCTTCTTGTGGTTTTACTGAAGAAAAGATGGAACACGAAGAGTCTTTAACTTTGGAAGCAAAGTATACTTGTCCAAAATGTAACGAGGAAGGAGAATCTACCTGTGTTTATAAACGTAAGAAGTATAAGGGTGTTGATAGTTATGTTATTGAGTGTCAACATTGTAAGGAAATTATTCCTGTTACAAAAAAATTGAAGAAAATTAAGGAGAAGAAAAAGAAGTAATTGTTATTTCAATTTTCAGACATTTTTTAACTTTTTCTTTTATTTCTTCTTTTATTTTTTCTAAATCTATCCTTTCCAATTTTGATTTTATTGAATTAATATTATCCTGGACTGATATTTTTTTTCTTGACAATCTATCCTGACCTTCATGGATTTCATTAATTTGATTCGTAATTAAATTATTGTTAATTTTTTCAATAATATTTTCTTTTCTTTCAGTTAATTCCTTACTCTTATTTGATAACTGTTCTAAATAACCTGTTTCACTCCTTTCAATTAATTCTAAGAAATTATTATTCTGTTTGTCTTCAAAATTTAATTTTCCTTCTAATAAATTTTTCTTTAATCCCTGTAATGAATTCTTAATTTCTAAATTAGAATCTTTCCTAAATGCTTTCAGATTATCTTCTAAATAATTTGTAATCCATTTATTGTCAAGAGCAAGACGTTCATATCTCCTTAACGCTTTATTTAATTTAGAAAAATATGAAAATACTAAATGGTCATTATCTTTAATCTCCTTTTCAATTTTACTTTTTTCTTCTTCTAATTCTTGATAATTTTGATACTCTTTACTCTCTTTTAATTCTTTTAATTTTTCTTCCTTTTCTTTAATATGTGATTCAAACTGTTTTTTGTCTTTTTCTCTTATCAGAATTTCACTTTGAAACATCTCTTTTTTTTCTATAGTGTCATTTAATTCTTTAATTCCTTCTTTGATTAAAACTAGTTTTTCAATAGAAAATTCTTTGTTCTTTTTTTTAAATTCTTTAACTAGTTTGTTTAACTTCCCTAAGCAATTAAATATTTCCTCAACTTGTTTAAAGAAAAGGTGTTGAGATGCTTGATAACTTTTTGCTGTTCTCTTAGCTAAATCATCAATTTTTTGATCAATTTCTTTGTTATAATCAATAACTTTTTGATAATCATCTATTGTTTTGAACTGTTCTTTTTCTAATTTGGGAAAATTTTCTAAAAATTGTTCAACCTCCCTAGCATAATTATCTCGGTGACCTTCAACAACATTTTTAACTCTATCTTGGACATTTTTGTTTTCTTTAGAAATGTTCGCAGTTCTAAGATTTTCAATTTTTTCTGGAAGTTGTTCTTTGATTTTTTTAACTTCACTCAAAAATTCTTGTGCGTCACTATCAAATCCAATCTTCTCAATTTTATTATTAAACCAATCCTCTAGTTCAGAAATACTAACTTTTTCTTGTTCTGGTTCTTTTTCTTGAGAAAACAAACCTTTTAATAATTCTAATATTTTTACCACTTTTCATTCTATTTATTGCCAATACATTTAAATATTTCATTTTTTTAATTCTACAATATTAAATGAGGTGTTAAATATGAAAAAATTACTGGTCCTATTATCGTTATTATGTGTTGGTTTGCTAATTGTTGGCTGTAGTTCTTCTGAAGACTTAAATTCTGATGAAGAATTAATTTCTGATGAAGATTTGGAGAAAGAACTAAACCTTCTTGAGACTGAAGAACTTGAAAGCTTAGCAGAAGAATCTATTGATGAGAATTCCGCACTTGCAGGAGAGGCAAGTCGAAATTTTAGACATTTCAAATTAACTGATGGTAGAGAAGCAATTGTCAATTCACGTTTCATAAAACTATCAAAAGAAGTATTCTCTTCAAGACTTTCTTTGCTTCCAGTATCCACTTGTTCTTCTGGGTGTAATGATTTAGATGCTTGTTATGGTAATACTAACATTTGTCAAGGAACAGTTTTACTTGTTGGTGAGAATTATGGTTATTTAGAACTTCCTTCAAAAAAATCTTTTGTTACAAGACAACAAAATGATCAATATCTTAGTGGAAGTCATGCTTGTCAAGTAATGTATAGTAAAGAGTGTATCAAAATTGATATATATTCTGGTGGTGAGTGGAAAATTGATCCTTCGCATAATTGTGAGACTTCAGTCTCTGAAGGATATGATCTTTCTAGAATTTATCGGGCATCTTGCGAAGGTTCCATTAGTGTAACTCCTCCGCCTCCTGGTGGTTCTGTTACTGGAATACTTAATCAATAAGAAATTAAATTATTTTTTTATTAATTTTTTTCTTTAAGAATTATGTCAAAAGCTATTAAAAAAAGTAAGAAAAAAAAGGTAAAAATTTATTTTTCTGCAGGTGTTGCTGCTTCATATCCTGTAGCTGCACTTGCTGCTGGAACTACTGCTTTTGCAAGAGGACCATATCCTTCTGGAATTAAACAAGGCTTACCTAATGTTAATTCTCCGTCTCTTTTGATTCCTTCAACTTCAAGAAGTTGTCTGCCATCAAAGTAACAATGGGTTTTATCGCTAGGGTTTCCACCTTGTATTTCATAAATTTCCCCTTTAGTTAAACTTAAAGCATGTGCAGAAAATCTTTCTCCACCTGCTGCATAATCTGGGTTTACCCAATTACCTACTGTATGGGCAACTGAACCTGCGACAGTACCTACTGCAAATGCACCTAATAATGCTGCACCTACTACTGCTTTTTTCCCCCATCTTTTAAATCCGCTATCTGTGATTGTGTCAATTGTGTCTTCTTTTGCCATATTAAATTATTCCTCCTATACTATCACTCCACAGTAGTTATTTATAAATGTTTCGTTAATCATTCGCAACTTTTATATAAATTATCATAATGCCTTTTAAGATGGAAACTGATAAAGATAAGATTATTATTACAGCAGCTCTGCCTTATGCTAATGGGCAGATTCATATTGGCCATTTGTTGGAATATATCCAGGCAGACATTTTTTCAAGATTTTTAAAATTAATAGGTAAAGATGCCCTTTACATTTGCGCATCTGATATGCACGGAACCCCAATAGAAATAAATGCAAAGAAAGCAGGAATCTCTCCAGAAAAATTCGTAGAAAAGTTTTGGAAAGAACATCAGGAAGATTTTTCTAATTTTTTAATTAAATTTGACAATTATTACAAAACTCATTCGCAAGAAAATAAAGAATTGGCAGAATTTTTCTATTCAGAACTCAAAAAACAAGATTTGATTTATACTAAAGAAATATCTTCCTTGTTTTGTAAAAATTGTGTAAGATATTTACCTGATCGGTTCGTTCGAGGTACATGTCCTCACTGTACAACTATGGAACAGTATGGTGATGTTTGTGAAAGTTGCGGTTCAATCCTTAAAGGTGTTGATTTACTTAATCCAAAATGTGCTGAATGCTCTAAAACTCCAATAATTAAAGAAAGTGATCATTACTTTTTCAAACTATCAAAATTTTCTGATAAACTTAAGAAGTGGATGAAAGAAGATAAAACCTTACAGTCAGAAGTTAAAAACTGGCTAAAAACATGGTTAGATAAGGGGTTAGAAGATTGGTGTATCTCTCGAGAAGATCCTTATTTTGGTTTTGAAATACCAAATAGTGAGAAAGAAACTGGTAGTAAAAAATATTTCTATGTTTGGTTGGATGCTCCTATTGGGTATATCTCTTCAACGAAGAATTATTGTGATAATAACAAACTAGATTGGAAAGATTATTGGTATAAAGGTCAAGTGTACCATTTCATTGGTAAAGATATTGCTTATTTCCATTATTTGTTCTGGCCAGCAATGTTAATGGGTGTTGGTATCCCCTTGCCAAAATTAACTTCACATGGTTTTATTACTGTAAATAATGAAAAAATGAGTAAATCTCGTGGCACATTCTTTACTGCTAAAGATTTTTTGAAACTTTATCCTGCTGAATCTTTAAGATTTTATTACGCATCACATTTGGATAGGAAAATAGTTGATGTTGACCTTAACTTCGAAGATTTTAAGGCGGTAATTAATAATGTTTTCATGGGTAATCTTGGAAACTTTTGTTATCGTGTCTTAACCTTTGCAGAGAAAAATTATTCACAAATTAAAGAAGTTGCAAAAGAAGAAGAGTTGCAAAAACAAATCTTTAATTTGGTTGAAAAAACCAAAGGATACTACTTAAATCAAAATTTTAAACACGTTGTTAAATGTATTCTTCAAATAGCTGATTTAGGAAATGCTTACTTTCAACAATCTGAAGTTTGGAAGGATAAAGACAATAAGGAGAATGTTGCAAAAGTTGGTTTTTGTGTTAACATTGCAAAAATTTTAAGTGTTTTAATCAGCCCAGTATTACCTGAATTTCATCAAAAAATTTGTAAATCACTTAACGTCAAATCTCTTGGCTGGGATGATTTAAACTTTAATTTTAACGGCAAAATAAGTAAGGTAGATTTTCTTGTTGAAAAAATTGAACATTTACCAGAATCAACAAGATTTCCATTAAATTTAGTTGTTGGACAAATTAAAGAAGTAAAAGACCATCCTAATGCTGATTCCCTTTACCTTATGAAGGTTGATCTTGGTAGTTATGGGATTAAACAAGTTGTTGCTGGTTTGAAAAAGAATCTTGATGTTGAAGAATTGTTGGAAAGAAAAGCAGTTTTTTGTGTTAATATGAAATCTGCAAAACTTCGTGGAGAACTTTCCGAAGCGATGGTACTTGCTGCTGATGATCATGAAACTGTTTCTTTGTTAGATTTAGAAAAAACTTCTTTGGGTGAACAAGCAACTTTTGAAGGATTAGAAAATTCTACTTCTAAAATAACTTTTGACGATTTCCAAAAAATAATTATTTCAGTTAAGGATGGAAATGTTTACTTTGAAAATAAGAAATTAAAAACAACTGTTGAAGAAGTTATTGTCCGCGGAGTTAAAGAAGGAACAAGAATTTATTGATTTTACATCATTTTTTACTTCTTTTTCTCTGGTCTTCGTCCTTTCTTTATAAACCTCAAATAAAAACCTTTATATATCTTTAAATAATTTCTTTATACTAAATAATGACAGTAAAAAGTGGTGATGTTTATAGTAGTACTTCTAATAAGAGTTCTAATCACTTTTGCAGTAGTAAAAAAGGTCAAGTGACCATCTTCATTATTGTTGGTATTGTTCTTCTTTTCGCCTTTGCAGGAATTATGTATTTTACTAAATCAGTTACAAAAGATAAACTAACTGCAGAAGGAGATCCCGTTCTTAGTGCGGTACCTGCAGAATTTCAATCAATTAGTACTTATACTGAATCTTGTGTTTCACAATATGCAAAAAAAGGTTTAGTTATCCTTGGTCAACAAGGAGGATACATTTACCCTTCTTTAGTTGGGGAATATAGTGTTTCTGATCCAACCAATTCTGATGGGATTAATTTAGAACCATTAAAAATTCCATATTGGCACTACAATCAATTACCTAATGAACAATTAGAAATTGGTTATTCTTCCTTAACTCCAAAGTTATACTTTTCTGAAGATAAAGAGATGAGTATTGAAGCACAATTACAAAGGTATGTTGAAGAGAATCTTGACAATTGTTTGGTTGATTATAAACCGTTTGAAAATGAAGGGTACCAAGTTGAACTTGCAAGTTCTAAAGAATCTAGATCCGTTACTACAACGGTTGGAGAAAATTCTGTTAATTTTTTATTAGACATGCCAATTAAAGCAAGTAGGGGAACTTCAAGTCATGAAATGAACCAATTTTATGTTAAAGTTCCTTTAAGATTAAAACACTATTATGAAGTTGCTCAAGAAATTACTTCAGCTGAAACAAATCATAGTTTTCTAGAATCCCAGGGTTTAGATCTAATTGCAATTTATTCTGGTATGGACATTAATAAATTGCCTCCTACTGAAGCGGTTACTTTTGATATGGTCCCTTCTGTTTATTGGGCAGAAGAAGACGTTAAGGGAAAGGTTACCGAGATGTTAGTCTCTAATGTGCCTTTACTTAGATATACTGGTAGTGAAAATTTTTATCGTTATGAATATGAACCCGACACTGAATCTGCTGTTGATTTAAGTTTATTATTTCAAAAAAATTATGATAACATGGCTTTGCCATTAGACACTGCAGAAAATATTAATGTTGACTTTGACTATTTTGGTTGGCCAATTTATTTTGATCTTAATGATAAAAATGGCTTAATCAAACCTAGTAGTTTTGGGGTTAGCTACTTCACACTAAGATTTAATTCCAATCACTACTACAACGTTTATGATATTACATATCCTGTTTTAGTAACACTTAATGATCCTGCTGCACTTGGTGGGGAAGGATATAGTTTTGTTATTGCTTTAGAATCAAACATTCGTAATAATGAGCGTGTTGTGTCTGATCAAATTTTGCCTCCCCCTATTGCTTCTCTTGAAACTAGTTTAGCTTGTAAAGATAACCAAAGAAGTACGGAATTAATTACGTCAGTAGTTGTTGACAGTTATACTCAAGAACCTATTGAAGCAGTACAAATTGGTTTATCTCTTCCTCAATTTGACGACTGTCTCTTCGGTGAGACTGATGATCAAGGAGTTTTTGCTGATTCTTACCCCGCAGTTTATGGTGGGCTTGGAACATACTATAAAGAAGAATATCTTAGTAACTTTTATCCCATTGATACTTACGCATTTAATGAGCAACCCGGAATAATTGGTTATGCTGTTGCAGGTTCTAACCAAAAAGTTGTCCAGATGCACAAACATAAAACCACTAATTTCAAAGTTAAGAAAAAGATGGTTTCAAAATGTGTTGGTGGTAATTGTTTCTCCTTGGGCCCTTTCTCAGAATATGCTGAAGAAGATATTGTTGTTAGTAAAACTCCAGAAAATTTAGATAATAAACATACTTGGGTTTATTTTGGTACAAAAAGTTCTTTATCTCCAACTGAGACTGCTACGATCACATTAAAAAGAATTAGCGATATAACTCCAAATGTCATTAATGATGAATTTTTTTCTGTTGGAACTGTAAATGGAAATACTGTTGGTGAGATGGATCTTGTTCCAGGAATTTATGAATTAAGTATTTTAATAACTAATAGTGAAGAATTGATAATTCCAAAAGAAGAAAGGTGCATAAATGTTTTTACTTGTTATGATCTTGATGAAACTATTCTTGATACTCGTATCTCTGGACAATTACTCTGGGATGAAGAAAAATATTATATAACTATTACTCCTGAAGATTTGTATAGTTCTAATGAACTGGTGTTTTATGCTGTTGGTATGGGTTGGGACTCTGTCCCTGAAAAATCCCATGTTAGAGTTATGGAAGATTTGGAAATTATGGGGAATTTAGGAAATTATTCCAAACTATATTATCATGATTTACAGCCAGAATATAATTGATTGAAATATTAAACAAAAAAAATGAACCAAAAAACAGAAAAAAAGGTGTGGAGTTTCATTGGACTATTTATTATTACATTAGTTATTAGCATGCCTTTTTACACCGCTAATGTTATGGCAGTTAATGTACAAATTACTAAAAATCAAGGCGATGCTGGTATTGACAAATATATTGACGCTGATGGTGACACTTGGACAGTTGAAACCTTAATAACAGATACAACTAGTGAAGAGATTAAATCTGAGGAAGTAAAACTTAAAATTGGTAATAAAGAAACAGAGTTTGATACCTGTACAAATACTGATTTAGGTGTAACTTGTGAATATATTAGTCCTTTAGTTGATGGAATTAAAGAAAAAGCCTACAATTTTCAAGTATTATATTATGCTAAAGACCCTAATGGTTACGATATTGTTCCAACTCCTGGAAATGGTGATGTAATTAATGCTGATGGTTCTGCTCCAAAATTTTCTTTTATTGAATTATTTCAAAATAAAGAGGATGGTACTGTTCATTTTGATTTTATTGTTGATGATAATTATGATGGTGTTCCTTCAATTGGAATAAAGTCTGTTGAAATTATTGATGCTGATACAGGTGCAACCCTTAAATCTATACCTGGGAAAGAACTTGGTGATAGTACTCCTATTAAATTTAGTGAAGAAAATGGAGGAAAAATTTTAGATGTTCCATTTGAAGGTGATGGTCTTAAACGGATTAAAGTTAAAGCTGAAGATCATTTGGGTCATGCTAAAACCAGTCCAGCTTATACTTTTGATGGTGATTTTGTTAGTCCAGAAATTCAAAGTTTAACATTTCCTAAATTAGGAAAATTCATTGGTGAATTCATTATCTCTTCAGATATTAGTGTTGATATATTTGAAAAAAAGGGACTTAAAGAAGTTACTGCTTTTTCTGACCAAATTGCTTTGGATGGAAATGAAGCAGATTGTAGTGAAGATCTTGAGAACGATGGACTTTATCATTGTACTTGGAATAATGTAGAATTTAATCCTGAAAGTTCAGTTAGTGTTAAAGTAATTGCAAAAGATGAATCTGGCAATAGTGCTGAAAAAACCCTTTCTCACTCTTTTACAAAAGATGTTGTTCCACCAACCTTAAGATATTTTAATAGTGAGAGAATGTTTGATAATTATGGGTACATTTCTGATAACAATCAACGTATTATTATTGAAGTTAATGAACAAGGTTCTGGAATTTATGAAGAAGGAATTCGGGCAAACTTAGGTGCATTGGACAGTTCAGAAAATGCTGCACCAACACTTTGTGAAGATACTTCTTATGGAATAAGTTGTTATTGGGATACTAGTGCAACTTCCCTTGGTTCTAAAGCAATCATCAGTTTATCAAAATTTGAAGACGGTGTTAGTAATGATGGGAAAGCAGAAGCTGTTGAAATTTTAGTTGATAATGAAGGACCTAAGGTTGAGAATATAGAAATATATGGTGGAGAGAAAGATTATTTTCAAAGTAATGATCAAATAAAAATTTCATTAACTGCTGCTGAACAATCTGGTTTAGTTGTTTTAGTTGATTTGAAAGGTATTGTAAATGATGCAGAAACAAAGTATCCTGAAACAATGTATTCTCGAAACCTTGATAACCCTGTTGGGTGGGCAATCTTTACCGAAGAAGATTGTGAAAAAGTTTTGGATAAGTGGCAATGTGAATTTTATACTGATCAAATAAAAAGTGGCCCTGATGATCTTCAAATGGAAATTAAGGTTCAGGACACTGCAGGAAATGATGCTGTTTCTTGGCCCGATCAAGTTGCATTTCAATCAAAAGTTAAAAATGCAAAGTTTACTAAACAAACTAGTCAAGCTGTCTTAAGTTTCGAATTACTTGGTTTGAGTAATGAGAATAATCCGGATTATTGGGAACAAGGTAAAATTATTGCACTTGGTGGGTTGTCTAATTTTATTGATTTGGACACTACTGAACTAAAATATGCTCGTATGCCATTTAAAGTTAATCTAGAAACTTCTGGCAAAAAAGTTAAGGCATTAGAAGTAAAGTTAATTGGTTGTTATCCTGTAGATTCTCCTACGTTAAATACTCAACCAATAAGTTCAGCATTAACTGCTGATTCTTCTGCTGAACCTGCTGAAGAACCTGTTGCTGAATCTATTGAAGAACCAGCTGCTGCTTTAACTGGCCAGGCTGCAACAGAACCACCAATTACAGAAATTGCAAGTACGCCAGAAGTTGTTAGTTCTCCTGTAATTAGTCGATCATTAATTTATGGTGCAGTAACTCCGGATGGAACAGCAAGTCCAAAGCCAACAGTTGTTCTTGAATTTGAGCCATTTAATGGAAGAGAAATGTTTGATCTTCCTGAAACAGGTGGTGAAGATTTTACTAAACATACTGTTGATTATATTTGTAAATTAACTATTTTTACTAAAGTTGGAGAATTAGCACTTAATAGTGCAGAATTACAAGATGTTACTGTTAGTGTTCCATTTGGTTTTACAACTTTAGGAAATAAAGATGAAACGTTATCTAAAGAAATTAAAGATACTCGAGATGCAATTCGTACTGGTTTTTGGGGTGTTCTTGGAAAGTTGGCAGTGATTATGAAATGGTTACAGTATATTGTTGGACTGGCAAGTACAATCATGGGAGCAATTAACCTTGTTAATGCTATCAAGCTTCCTTTAAATGCAGCATATAAGGTTCAGATATCTAAAGCTGCAGGTATAGCTGCTTGTTTTGGCGTTGATAGTGGAGTTAAGGCCGGTGGAGATGTAGCAGAATGGTTAAGTGTCCCAATAAATATTTTAGCTTGTACTAGTACTGGAAATAGTCCTTCATACATGAAATGGTATGATGAATGGTTACAAATGATTCCTAAATATTACAATGAATTACTTGCCTTTGAAGTTGGAAGAAGCCCTAACCTAAATTTGGCTGGAACTTCGGCAGGAGCACAAGCACAATCTGCAAGTTTTCAACCAGTAAGAAGTGTTAAAGATAATCTTTACTTATCTATTGCTGGTGTTTGTGTACCAGGAATAATTCATAATCTTAACAAATTAAGAGACATTAAATGTCGTAAAGTTATGTGTCTAGAAAATGAAGTTGCTGCAGGTTTAACTACAATTAGTGCATGTAACGAACTGGAAGGACTATTAATTTGTAAATATTTCATTGGAGAGCTTTGGTACATTTTCCCTTTCTCCCAATTTTTTGATAAAATAATGGGTGCATTATGGAATGCTCTTAAAGATCCAATCGCATTAGCACATACTATTTCAGTACTAGCATGCGCAGTTGAGTGTCTTGTAGATAGTACTATTTCACAGACTTGTCAAGTTGTACATCGAATTTGGGATGTAATTGATTGGATTACTGGTACTGTTGGTATGATCACAACGCTTGTTAGCGAATTTAGTGATGGTGGAATGAGTTATTGTGATAGTGTTGGTCTAGGAGGATTTGACTAATGTTTACAATAACTAACATTTTTAAGGACATGAGGAATGACTATTAAAATGAAAAAAATATTAACGTTATTTGTAATTTTACTTTTCATTAGTTCCACAATTGTTATTGGAGAAGATACTACTCTTGTTGAAGAGGAATCATTATGGGATTCTGTAAAAGAATTCTTATGGGGTTCTTCAGAAGCTCGTGCTGGCGCAGGTTGGTTCGATCGAAGTGGAGATTTACCATTCGCTACCGGTCAAGGAGAGGCCATTCCTGGAACAGCTACTGGAATTACTTCCTGCAAGACAGATACACATCAGTGTCCAGTTCATTTTGGAAGTGATGGTAACCCTGTGCCAATTTATAGAATCAAGTCTACCAAAGAAATATCAGGGAGTGGAACAGTATGGCATACTGGGGACTATTTGTATTATTATCAAAGTCCAAGTGGGCTTATGCTTTGGGCTCCATATTATGGTGCTGGAGACACTGGTGGGTGGGTAAAATCGGGCAATCCTACTCTAGCAGCTGCATCAATGGATGTTGCTGGTAGTCCTGGACAAGTTAAAACCTATTTAAGTCAGTCTACAGCAGTGTTTCAATTAGGAGTTTATCAAGATCAATATACTTCAACGGAATTAACTCATGCAAAGGAACAAGTTTGTTCTTCTGGGAGTTGTGACGCAGATGCGGTTGTAAAACAAATTGAAACAAATCGGGCAGCTTCTGATAAAGCATTATCTGGGGGATATGTTTCATTTGCTGGTTCCGGACAGCTAAATGGTTTTACGGTTTATGCAAAAAAAGAGGGTGGGGAAGTAAAATACAGGATAATGGGTCCTAACGGGGCGTGGACGGGAGATTGGGTAGATTCACTACCAGCAGATGTAATTGTTAATTTTAAGGCACATGATGTTACTGCGACTACAACTTTACCAGTTGGAGTTACTGTTCCCTCTTTAACAGATTTTAAAATTGGTGACGAAGCCCCTGAATATTGTAGTAAAGTTGGTGATGGTCCGTGTGCTATTGCAGATGGTATTCTAGAAATTGAAGATGGTAAGATTAAAGAGAAACTAACTCTTGCGGAAGGAGAACCAGGTGCATATGGGATTACCTCCTTAGTATTAGTGTCAGTTGAAGATGAACCTGCTGTTGATGAACCCGGTTTAACAGTCACACCAACCGATGAACCATTTCCATTAGAACCACAAGTATGTGAATCTGTTGAACAAGGTTGTTTTGTTGGTTCCGGATGGGATTGTGATGATCAAAAGTGTAATTGTCAATATTATGGTGGTTGTCCTGATTCATCAGGAACATTAATAGGGGGAGATGGAGAAGGTGTACCTCTTGGGACTGTTGGAACTGGTACAAGTAAGAAACATCCTACCCAAATACCTATGAAAGAAACAATTATTTTATCTAATGCAGAAGATGGCAAAGAATATTTTGTTAATGGAGGTACAGTTTATACTCCGGATGGAACTGTACAAACAGGATTAACTCTCTCTTCTGAAAATAAAATTGTAGTAAGGCCTGGTTACACTTATAATGGAAAAGATTTTTCTACAACTGTTAAAATCCCAGAGGGAGCTCAAGCAAGAACAATTGAAGGTGGTCAAGTTTATTTTTACAAACAAGTTGGAACTCAATTATTACGTTCTACAGACGGTAAGGTGTGGAGTACTGGTGGAATTCCAACGGGTGTAACAACATTAGCTGAGCTTGCTAAACAAACAGGTGTTGATTATCAAAAAGTTACTGTTCCAAAAGCTGGTGGTTCTGGTGGTGGTGGAGCAACTACTCCAACTGCACTAGCAAAAGTAGGTATTGATTTAACAACCCCCAAAGGGATTAATGCATTCCAGGATAGTATAATTGCCAAGATGCCTAAGGGATACGTTTGTGAGGGTTCACCATATAAAGGTAAATGTTTTACTGATGCTACTAAAAAAACTGAAATATCTTGTGTTGGAAAGATTTCAGGAAGTAAATGTGTTCATGATGGTATCGCTGGAACAGGAACAAAAGCCGCTGCTGCTAAAATTGTAACCGCTGCTGCTGCAAAAGCTGCGGCTTCAGTTGCAAAAACATCTCCTGAAATTAAATTATTACAAGAACAAAACAAGAAAGTAATGCAATCTTCCGTTAAAGATCTTCTTGGCAGTGATTTTGCAAAATTTGAAAAACAAATTGATTGGACACAAACAAAATTAGAAGGACTTCCAGAAACTGTTAAAACAAAAGCAGGAGATAAAGAAATTACTTTCACTTATGATGCGAAAACTGGATTATATAATTCTGGTGAAGAAGGAGAGGCAAAAATAACTGGGTTCTATGATCCCGTTAAAGGTGGAATTGTTAGTATGGTAACTGGACCACCGCAAGATGGCAAATTACCAGTACTTGAAGTTTACAAATTATCTGAACCTGTAACAACCCTTAAATCAACACATGTCGTTTTATTAGGAGGAATGGGTACCATCGATCGTAACGAAGTTGAAGGAAAACCAGGAATAGTTAGGGGAACACAAGTAATTAACACTAAGGGCGAGGATGGAAAACTAGTAAGAGATCCAACATTATCTGGAGAAACTATTTCTATGGATGGAATTCCTACAGTTTTTCAATCTGATGCAGATAAGGCCGCAGGTTCAGTAACAGTTAATGGACAGAGTTATGCAGTTAAAGATAAAGATGCTTTTACAAAATTGGAGAGTGGAGAAAAACTTACTGTCCTTGATGAAGATGGAGAAATTATAAAAGATGTCCAAGTAGACTTAGGTAGTAAGAAAGTAACTTCAACAGATCACGAAACTGAAAGGCAAACTACTATAACTACTAAAGGCAAAGATGCAGATGGTAAAACCATTGTAGAAGAACTAAGTATGCAAGGTACTAGTTCTGAAGAAGGTAAAATCTTTAAACCACGGTCTGGATTTGTTACGGAGAATGGTAAAGCAAAATATATTATTGCTTCAGATACTTTTATTGATAAAGATAAAACAAAACCAAAAACTTCTGATTTATTAGATCCTAGTAGTGGTTTAAGTTTAGGAACAAGACATGCTGATTTTGAAGGTTATGGTCAAACAGACATTACTAGAAGTGGAGATATTATTATTATTACAAATAAAGGAGTTACTCAAGAATTTAGGGAAGTTGGCGGTGTTTTGATGAGTACTGATGGTAAAGGGACCACTGTTGCTCACTTTTTAGAAAATGTAAAAATTCCTCCAACTCAACTAACAACAGAACAACAAGGATTGGTTAAAGAAGGTGAAGCTGCTGGAGCTTATGAATCAAGTATTATTAGTGCTAAAAGAACTGAAGAGTTGGATGCAAATAGAGCTGAAAGTGAAAAGATAATTCCCAAAATGGTTGTTTTTCAAGACAAAATTCAGGATGCTGAAACAATCATCAGTGGTAATTTACCATCTATTGTGGGATATCAATTTCACCTTGATAATCCAGATCAGCGTCATCTCCCTAGGATTAGTTATAAAAATCCTGATGGCAGTTTAACATACAAAACTGATGGTGAATATGTGGCATTTCTTAAGGGAGAAGTTGCTAGATTAAAACAAGAGAATCTAGCGGCTAAAGGAGTAATAACAGCATCAGAAGCATCAATTCAAGAACTAACTACTAAAGCAAGTACTCTTGGTGGTGCATCTGCAGTAATTAAAGGTAAAACTTATGATGGTCTTCCAGCTGATTGGGGGAAGATTAAAGATTCAATTGTTAGAGACGGTTTAATAACTGCTTTAGGTGGTGGAGATTTTAATGCCTTTGCCGAAAAGGCAGGAGTAACACAAAAAGAAATCGGACAATACGGTGAAGCGGGAAGTTCTGCCATAGTGTCTACAAATCCTGATGGTGGCTTAATGATAACATCCGAAACTCAGGGAATGGCGGAATTAAAAGCAGAACCTGGGGAACCAATCACTGCTGCCAAAATTAAATTAGGGTTAGCAGATAAAAGTGTTCATGTAACAGATGAAGAAGCAGCAAGAATTGCTGAGACTCACAATAAGGCATCAATTGAAAATAAAGCAAAACTTGACGCTCAATTAGCAAAAGAACAAGTGGCAATTAAAGCCGCAGAAGAAGCAAAGGCTAAGGCTGAAAAAACTCCTGATTCAAAAAAAACAACTGGCCTTGATGCTGCTGCTAAAGAATCTGCTGCAACTTCATTTGCACAAGGAGCACAAACAACATTAAGTGCAGTTTATGCTATTGCAGGCGCATTGGATAGAGATTATTCCCCATTAAACCAACTTTGGGATGATCAAGAATGGTATAAAGATTGGAAAGGGTCTATGGATGCTGCTTTTGCACCACTAATGTTAGCAGAGGCAGTGCCTTCAGCAATATGCGAAGGTCATTACGATATTCAGCCTGAAGGAACTGCAATTCTTAAAACAGTTTCCGGAACGTATCAATATGTTGCTCACATTGAAGGAGAAATTTCAGATCGGAAAGCTCCAATATTATGTAAACGAAATCCTGATCAAGAAGCAGATGATGAGTTTATCTGTGATGAAGGGCAAGTTTGTGTTAATGAAGGTTTCTGCTATGTAGATGAAGACCAAAATGGTCAGGCAGATGAAGAAAAACCAGTTGAAGGATATATGTATAAAATCACCTGGGGAACATCTGCTCCTCTAGATGAAACACAAACTCTTTATACTGATGAGAATGGCGTTGCTGTTTCATTTAATGTTTGGGTTTATCCTTCTGATGGAAGCAAGGCCAAACCAATTTATCGTAAGGAAGCAAACATTAAGGGTCCAATTCAGTTAAGTAATGGCGATAGAGATAAAGATTTAATTTTAAGATATACAGGAAAAAAGTATGGTAAAGTTTGTATTGAATGGGATCTAAAAATGAAATCTTACTTAGATGGAAATGAAATCAAAGAAATTTGTTCTCCTTTCAAAACAGTTGTAAGTGGAACTGTTGACTTCAATTCTGCTGGAGGACAAAGCGAATCTGTTAAATCCTCCTCTGGAGAAATTCAAACAACAAGTAACTGGTAAATTATAATGAATAAACACATTAAGAATTATTTGGACTCATTTAAATTTAAGAAGATATTTGGTCAAATTTTCTTAGTGGATTTCATGTTCTTTTCTATTACTGCAATTATTTTTTCTGTTTTTAGTAATTACCTTCAAAATCGTTCCATGATACTTCTTGGTGGAAAGACTGCAGAGGATTTGCAAGCCATTTTATCAACAAGTTCTCCAGAAGCAATTTTGCCATTTTTAACAGAGTTAAAATCATTCTTAACTTTTGCTGTAATTGGCATAATTTTATTAGTTGTCTTGGCCGTCTTGTATTTCTCATTTACTCGGGCTTTAATTTGGAACCATTTAAGAAGTAAGAAACTTACTAGAAAAACTTATTGGCGTTGGAATTTACTAAACTTATCATTAATTTTCCCTCTTTTATCTTATTTATTTATTGCAACAATAATTAGTTTAATTACAGGGTGGATTTTCTCTAAACTAATAACTATCTCACCAACATTTTATGTTGTTCATACAAATTCCCTTGAGAGTGTAAATTTGGTTCTTAATAATTTTGTAAACTTATTCCTTGTATTTTTATTTATAACTTTTTTATTCCTAACTTACAAAAGTTTCATGGAAAAATATCGTATTTGGGAATCTATTGGGCACTCCATGACACTAATTAAAAAATATTGGTCTCGGTTATGGAAATTTCTTTTACTATCAACTCTGACAATTACTGTTTTAACATTAGTTATTATACCTTTAAGAAATTTGTTCTTATCTAATACATTTATTTTAACTGTAATTAATCTTATTGTTTTTTTATTGTTCCTAGCTTGGTTCAGAATTTATTTATTAAAAACAATAGGAGAAAAAGTATAATCACAACTTTTATAAACCAACTTATCTTGGTTAATAAAGATGGATTTGAGAGTAATTAAAAAAGAGGTAGAGGCATTGCCAAACCTTGAGAAGAGTATGCGAGAGTTTCAAAATTCTTGGCTTAAACCAATTAGAAAGAATACAAATCAACATTTACCATTTCTAAAAGATCTTGATAACGAAACAAAAAACCAGCTTACAAATAAACTCCTTGGATTAAATGAATCTATTTCACTTATTAAAAACAGTCAGGTTATTAATGAAAAACTAAAACATTATTCTCGTTATTTGATTGAATTAAAGTTAACAACTTTCAACAATAATCAAGAAAAATCTAAAGTAATTACAAACCAATTCTTAAATGATGAGTTTCTTAATATTAAAAGAACAATTCATGAAGTTAAACACTTTGATAATCATGTCCAAAATTTGCAAGAACAGTATCATGAAATTAACGATCTTTTACATAAACAATTGTCTTTAGAAGAAACAGTTTTTTTTATGAACCTTCCCCATTTAAAGTATCTTAGTACTTTGGTTAAAACTGCAGATAAACATAAGACTATTACTCGGCATATCGGAAGACATTTAGTTGCTTTAACAAAGCAAACACAATTAAAAAATCATAAGAAATAAAGAGATATAAAAAATGGCAATGGACTTTTTTATCGGAATTATTGGAATGTTTTGTATTCTTTTAGCTTTTATTCTTGATGAATTTGTTAAGAAATTTAACCAAAATACTATTTCATATAACCTGTTAAATATTTTTGGTGCAGGGTTATTAGTTTACTACGCTTACGTCTCTGCTGTGTGGCCATTCATTATTTTAAATGTTGTATGGGTAATCGCTGCGGTAATTAAGTTAATTAAAATTTCTGTCAAATAGTTTTTTAAATAAATTCAATTTTTTGATGTTATGTCAGCTAATATTTATTTAATCGGAACTTGCCATACTGATATTGATACAGCCATGAGGCATTATCGGGCTTATCAACAATTTTCTCCCGATACAATTATTTTAGAACAAAGTGACGATTTTATAGACCAAGAAACATTAAGGGTAAATTCATTAGTTAGAGATTTGAAATTACCAGTTCCAGAGGATAGAATTCAAGATTTGTTACAATTCACTTGTGGGTCTTTTATGGCTGCTAAAGTTTATCAGGATGAGTCGAAAAAACCAATCATTATTATAAATGCAGATCAGAAAGTTATGGAAGTTAATCTGGCCAGAAATCAAGGTGACTATGACTCTGCTTATTTTGAAGAAGATTGGGATTATTTTTTTACTAAGCCTGGGATTATGGAATATATCATGCAAAAAGCAATTGGTGGTGATATTTTTCGGGGTTTATATCAAGAAGGAACTCCCCAACATTTTGCTGAACAAATTGCAATTAGTCGGATGCTTGCTTTTGATACTCCAAAAAGAATTATCGCTGCTCAAGATGTCCTTGATACTGCTTATTTTGTCCCTAGTAATTTAGATACTGAAGAAATCCCTGAACTTATGGAACGCGATGAACAAATGGCTAATGCAGTTGAAGGAAATTCTCGTGTTGTTGTTTCTTGTGGCTTTGAACATGCTTATGGGGAATATTTTAATTTGTATGACAGATTATTGGATGCAGGTCATATTGTTCGAAGAATGTCATTAATAGATTTTCATCATAGAAATCGTAGAATTACAGAAGCACAAAAAAAAGCAACAGAAAAAAGTTTAGCTAGTATTGTTGAAGAACATCACAAAATATGTTCTTAATTCTTTCTAAATTCACAATATTTAGAAATCTTGCATTCTTTACATTTTGGATTTATTGGTAAGCAAACCGTTTGACCATGATTTACTAATAACTTATTTACCTGGGTCCATAATTCACGTGGTAAAACTCTCATTAGCTCAATTTCTGATTCTTCTGGTTTATTAGTTTTAATCCATCCCAATCTGTTAGATATCCTATGTACATGAATATCAACAGCAACAGCTTCCTTTCCAAATGCATAATTTAACATGCAATTGGCAGTCTTTCTTCCAACTCCTGGTAGAGAAGTCATCCCTTCAAGTGTTGAAGGAACAATTCCATTAAATTCTTCAATCAACTGTTTACTTAATTTTTTGATGTTCTTGGCTTTAACTTTGTAAAACCCAATTCCATACAACTCTTGTTCCAACTTTTCTAAATCGACTTTTAAAAAATCTTCTGGCCTGAACCATTTTTTAAACATTCTTTTCACAATTGGAATTGTTGTGCTATCTTTTGTTCTAGAACTTAATAGTGTAGAAATTAATAATTGAAATTTAGAATAATTATGAAATTGTTCTAACATTGTAGCTTTGTGATCCTTTTCAAGAATTAAAAATATCTGTTTGTAATTATTCATATTAGTGAATTTCATTTTAAAAACTCTTTGATTTTATCAATAATCAAATTATAAGTATGATCTTCAACAAGGTTTTCTTTTTTTGGATCATAATGATGGGCAAAATTAGGGTCATCAAATAATTTTTCATCAACTTTTACTTCATGATTATACCTAGGCCTAAAATGCCAGTGCACCCATGGTGTTGGGGGATTTTTTTTATATGCGTCATTCATTAAACAAGTCCAATTAAACATTGTTGTTTTAAAACACTTCTGGTATGCCGATTCAAGAACTTTTACAATTCTCCCAAAATCTAACCATTCTTCTGTTGTAATTTCTGACATAAATTTAGCTTTACTTTTTGATACAATTACAGAGTACCCCAAGTAAGTTTGGTTTTGATGTAATATTACTCCCCAAAATTTTGTTTCAAAATAAGGTTTGTTGTTCATTTTCTAAAGCTCACTAATTTCTTTAACTGCTTCAACAAATTTTTGAACTTCTTCCTCAGTGTTGTAAAAACCAAAACTTGCTCTTACAGTTCCATCTTTAAACGCACTATCTTTATTCTCATCCTTATTAAACCAAGAATGCACACAGTGGGCGCCAGATCTAACCATTATGTTATATGTGTTATTTAATAATAAAGAAACTTCATGAACACTCTTACCTTTAATAACAAAAGATAATACTCCCGACCTTTTATCTGCTCCTTGATGACCTAAAATAACTACTTTTTTAATCTCAGATAATCCTTTTGTAGCTTGTTCATTAAGTTTAACAATATGTTTGTGTATAGCCTTAACACCAATCTTTCCAAGATAATCTATTGCAGTGCCAAATCCAATGATGCCTGGAAAATTTTGTAACCCTGCTTCAAATCTTTCTGGGATCTCTTCAGGAGTAAAATCAGATAAAGTTGAATCCTTAACAGTTTCTCCCCCAACTAAAAATTGAGATAATTTTTCTAAATTTTCTTTCGTGCTTATTAATGCACCAACACCGTTTGGCCCTAATAATTTGTGTGAAGAAACTGCAATGTAATCAGCACCTAACTTTTTAATGCTAATCTCTTGATGTTGTGCTGCCTGTGCACAATCTAATAATACCTTTGCACCATGCCTATGTGCAACTCTAATTATGTCTTTAATTGGGTTGCTCATCCCATCTAAATTTGAAGTGTAAACAACACTAACCAATTTAACTTTCTTTTTGTGATCAGTAATTTTTTTAATGTACTCATCCATGTTAAATTCATTCTTGTTGTTGGAGTTAACATAATCATGTTTAATTTGCCATCTTTTTACCAATCTTAACCAAGGGATTAAATTCGAATTGTGTTCTTTATCTGTTGTTAAAACAACATCACCATTTTCAAATGGAAAAGAGTTTGCAACTAAATTAATCGCTTCAGTACAATTTTTTGTAAAAACAACTCCTCCCACTTTAGCTCCAAAAAAACTAGCAATTTTTTCTCTAGCTTCCCTTACAGAAGAATCCACCTCTTGAGAAATTGTGTGATTACTTCTTCCACCACATCCAGGAAACTGTGTATAATATTCCTCGATCTTTTCCAAAACTTGCCTCGGTCGAAGAGACATGCACGCATTGTCAAAATAAATTATGGGTTTGTCATTAATTGTTCTTTCAAATATTTTAAAATCTGGCCTAAGTTCAGATGGTACAATATCCTTTCCAAATAACCAGCTCATTTTTTTTCCTTTAAATTTTCAATTAATAATCTTTTCCTGTACTTTTTTTAAATCTTCCTCTTTAGCTAATCCTGCGTCATGTGAACTTACATAGCCGGGATACTTATCAAAAAAATTATCTCTTTTGGAAGATATTGGTTTCCATTTTGACATATCTTTAGTTCCATGTAATGGAAATAATTTTGCATGCACATGGTCTATGCCAAACCCTTCAAATACTAATGCTGTCCTTCCAACATCATCTAGTTTTGAATCTAATAATTTTGCAACTTTTTTTGCAGCAAGAATCAAATTACTTAAAACTTCTTCTGGAAGATTAAATGCATAACTAGAATAATGTTTTTTTGGTATGACTACAGTGACTCCTTTAGTATTTGGAAATATTGATAAAAATGCTAAATGGTTATCATCTTCCCACACTTTGTATGCTTGCATCTCTTCTTTAACAATTTTACAAAATATGCATTCTTGATTTTCTTCCATTTTACTTATTTTTCTCTCTTAAATATTGCAAAGTATAAAATTATTATTAAAATTAATCCACCTAATGCAGCTAATGAATAACCAAACCAATCAACATTTGTACTTAACTGTCTTTCATAAACTCTTACTGGCTTTGGTCCAATAAATGCATGGTTATTAACAAAAATTGTTGGTGTCCCTTCAACATTCATTTTGTTAATCTCTGTAATTTGTTTTGCAAATAAGTCCTCTGCTTTTTTACTTTCAGAACATTTTAAAATCTTTTCAGAATCAAGATTTTCAATTTGATTTAATAATGTTAATACTTTTCCTTCCACCTTAACATCTTCAATTGACATTTGCATTAATTTGTTGTGAAAGGTCCAAAACATTAATTTGTCTTGTTCATATAAACAATTTTCAATTTTAGAGATATATTCTTGATCTTTAGTTAATGGTAAATGGATAAATGTGAATTGTAATGTTTCTTTGTTGTTAATTACCAATTCATTTATTGTTGGGTTAACTTTTCTGGTATTAGTACACGTATAGCAACCAACATAAACTAACCTGTCTTTAAGCTCCAATGGGTTATATACAGGGAATAAACTTAACTCAACATTGTCTAATCCCGGTTCTCCACTTGATTCAATATCCTCATTACCACAAGTGCTAATTTCTGAATTGCTTCCTGTTGGATCAAATAAGCATAATCCCTCTTGGTCTTCAACACTTGCACCATTACAATTTCCATATACGTAATAGTTGTATCCAGAAATCCCAGTCCACACTAAACTGCCAATCAATAAAATTGTAAAGCACCAAGATATAATTTCAAAATGTTTGTAAATAGCCTTTCCCACTTTAGGATTATTTCTAAGTAACTTTCCTGTAATACCTGCCTTTAATCTTGTATCAAGTCCAGTATCACATTTTCTTAAAGTGATTTTGCGAAAAACACAGTCAAATGCTTCAATAGCAATTTTTCTATGGGTTGCAGAGAAAATTCCCAATATTCCAAAAATTATCAAAGCTATAAAGCAAATCATAGGTCTATAAGAAGGGATTTTCTTTATAAATTTACTGATAATTTCCAATGTTCCTAAAACATATAAAGTATATACTTTTCGATACTTTTAAAAAGGATAGATTTTTTATTAGATTTAATGTCAATAGATAAATGCTTTAAGATAGCTGGAAAACCTTGTACGTTTCGTCCTAGAGTTCTTATTTTAGATGATGAACCTTTAACCTTAGATCTTCAAAAGTTAATGTACGAAAGACTTGGTTTAGAGGTTGATACTATTGATGATCCTAGCAAAATTGATCATAGGGTAAGAGAATATGATGCTTTTATCTCAGATACTTTTGGTCCTAGGTGGTATGGTCCTAAAGATGCAGTTCAGGCGTTAAAAGATCATGGTTTCAAAGGCGTTGTTCTAGGAAATTCAAATAGTGGGCGATCAGATGTTCCTAGAGATTGGCAAGCAGCAGGATACCAGTTTATGAGAAAACCAATGGCTTTTAGAGAATATCAAGCACCAGTACAGTTTATTAAAGAACAAGTTGGTTGTCGTTGCTCACGCTAATTCTTAAAAAATCAAAAAAAAAGAAAAGAAAAAAAATTCTAGAACAGATTTAATCCGTACGCAACAAACAATGGTGCAAAGACAATTGCAAGGGTATTGATTACTTTAATCAATGCGTTTAGTGCTGGACCCGCAGTATCTTTGAAAGGATCTCCTACTGTGTCTCCAACAACAGCTGCTTTATGTGCATCCTTACCTTTTCCACCATGGTTACCATCTTCAATGTACTTCTTAGCGTTGTCCCATGTTGCTCCGGAATTTGACATGAATAGTGCCATCACTAATCCAGATAAGATAACTCCGATCAACAAACCACCTAATGCTTTGATACCAAGTAGTAAACCAATTCCTAAGGGCGCCGCAACTGCAATTACTGCAGGCACAATCATGTTTCTTAACGCTGCTTTTGTTACAATATCAACACAAGCTGCGTAATCTGGTTTAGCTGTTCCTTCCATAATTCCCTTAATTTCTTTAAACTGTCTTCTTACTTCAACAACAATTTTGTGTGCAGAAGTTCCAACAGCTCTCATCAAAACCGCAGAGAAAGCGAAAGGTAACATTGCTCCTACAATTAATCCAACAATAACTGCTGGGTTTGTTAGTAAGAAATTCATTGGAACACCAGTAACATGTTTGATCTCTTGTGTAAACGCTACAAATAATGCTAATGCTCCAAGCGCAGCGGAACCCACTGCATATCCTTTCGTAACAGCTTTAGTTGTATTACCAACCGCATCAAGTGCGTCTGTGTTCTTTCTAACTTTTTTATCTAGGCCAGCCATCTCTGCAATCCCACCTGCATTGTCAGTTATAGGTCCATAAGAGTCTAGTGCAATAATTACACCAGTTAAAGATAACATTGACACAGCTGCAATTGCAATTCCGTATACACCAGCAAGCAAGTATGCTGCAACAATTCCACCAACAATTACTAATACAGGTAAAATTGTAGATTCCATCCCTACTGCAAGCCCGTAAATTATGTTCGTTCCTGCACCAGTCATAGAAGCTTCTGCTGTTTTCCTAACAGGTCTGTACTTTGTACTAGTGTAATACTCCGTGATCACATTAATTAAAATTGTAATTACTAATCCCACTAATGTAGCTAAGAATAAGTTTAGTGGATTCTTTGTGTAATAAATTACTGCGTAAAAACCAATTGCTGAAATAATTCCAGATGCAATTAATCCTTTGTACATTGCGCCCATAATATTTTCACTTTTTCCTAAACGAACAAATCTCATTCCAATAATAGAACCAATAATAGCAACACAACCAAACATTATTGGTAACTCTATTGCCATATTATAAGCACTGGAAACTGAAGGCATTAACGCTAGTAACATTGCTGCAAGTAACGTAACTACATAAGTTTCGTAAAGATCCGCTCCCATTCCTGCACAATCTCCCACATTATCTCCAACGTTATCTGCGATAACTGCTGGATTTCTAGGATCATCTTCAGGAATACCTGCTTCAATTTTTCCTACTAAATCCGCTCCAACATCAGCAGCTTTGGTATAAATTCCACCGCCAACTCTTGCGAATAAACTGATTAAAGAAGCTCCAAATCCAAGACCAACTAACATTGCTGGATCTTTATAAATTGTGTAAAAAACGCTAACTGCAAATAATGCTAAACCAACAACCGCCATTCCTGTTACAGATCCACCGCTGAAAGCTACGTCTAAAGATTCTTTTAATCCTTTCTTTGCTGATTGTGCAGTTCTAACATTTGCCCTTACTGAAATGCTCATTCCGACAAATCCAGAAATTCCTGATAAAATTGCTCCAAACAAGAATCCTGCTGCTATTGGAAAACTAAACAGCCAGTAAAGTATCCCTGTAATAATTACAGCGAATATGGCAATTGTTTTGTATTGCCGAGCCATGTAAGCCATAGCTCCTTCTTTGATAGCGTTAGCAATTTCTTGCATCTTCTCTGTTCCTGGTTCGATCTTCATGATCTTTAAGGAAAGATAACCTGCATATGCTAATGCGATTAAACTAATTACTATTGCGATAATTCCTATCATTTAATAATCCACCCCACGCTTTGATATTATATAGAAGCTTTTGAGAAGAATTTATTTATATAGATTGTTATTATAGAGTAGATAATTGTCGTAAGTGACTCCCCCTGAGTAATAAAAATAGAAAGTTTTAAATTAATCATCAAAATAAACAATTTATGACTAAGTTATGGCATGAAGAAGTCGGAAAAGAATTTAGAGAAAGATTTACTAAATCACAATTTAATTTAGAGGATCATATTGGTTCACATTATTTGGGAACAACAATGGACCAACTAGCCATGTGGCCATTTCTTGAGAAAGTAGTTCTTCATTTTGAAGCAACACAAAGGCTTCTTTCTAAACCAGACCAAACTCGAATATCTGATTTAGAACTTACTGCAATGAACTTTATGTTTGGATCAATTCGAAGAGAATTAACCTCTGCAAATGAGGAAGGTCCTAATTATAGATTTAAAGTAATAACCCCAGAAGACGAAGATTATCATCATCAAGGTTTAGAAAAAGTTCCCACTTG
>Ga0233431_1001825_pt1 | contig 33670 bp, 40 predicted proteins | sample SI_118_April2016_FD_179867 | JGI IMG/M metagenome (GOLD analysis project Ga0233431, IMG submission 179867) | Seawater microbial communities from Saanich Inlet, British Columbia, Canada - SI_118_April2016_200_MG | ecosystem: Environmental > Aquatic > Marine > Inlet | place: Canada: British...
GTATATTGCAGAATACGCATGGCGATACAATCATAGAAACATGGAAGCTAAAGACAAAATCAAGTCGATTTTACAATTGCTTGAAAACAGATACGAATATAGTGGCTAATTTAGGACTTTACCCCAGTCTATATCTAGCACGCTCCGCCTCTTCAAGGCTTCCTACTGTTATTACTGGGGCACCTTCGTGGAGTTTGGTGAGCGTCATTGTACAAACCGTGTCTATTATTCGTTCCCAAAAATAATGCTCCCACGGGTCAGGTTCATTTAAGCGTGTCACTATTGCTTTTCGACCACCCACGGAGGTGAGATTGAAATTAATATGACTGACTATAGGTTCGCCAAGTCCATGTGCTGCGAGTATTACTGTAATGTTAGCTGTCACTCGCCCTTGCTTCTCTCGTATACGGTCAAGGGTTACATGTATGTTTTCCTTTGCGAAACTGAAGGAATATGAACCAGCATTATGAATCATAGAGGGCTCAGATGTCATTGACCAATCCCCCTCGGAGGGATTTTCTGTTTCGAAATTGAAGCTGGAAATTGCCTCTCATTGTGAAATACCGCCATATTCTCACCTCCCAGTGCCGAATCTTGCCACATGAATGATTTGTGCCTTAGAAAGACGGGCATTGCCTCTAGTAAAACCCCATCGTGTCCTGAGCCTAGGGTTATGTTGGAGATTCTTTTTAATATATGCATGCTCTTCTTTGTTGACTTCTCCGGGCCATCCCGGCAGGAGCAATTTCCGTTTGTAGAATTCCGGCATCTCAGCCATCAAAAACCTCACTGAAAGAACGTTGCTTTGAGGAATTGGGGTCTGGTTCAGGCTTTGCAGGTTGGAAGTTACTCTGCTTTCCATCGAATTCCCAATAACGAAGTGGTAAGGCGTATTGTCTACCGTGTCCCCTGTCGAGTGTCATTTTGTACTGACTAAAATTATCTATGGTGCTGGTATATACCTCGTTGCTCTCAGTATCATGGACTTCAATATTTTTGCAGGTTGGGGCTATCTCTCGGTCAAATGCATTGGCATCAATAGCTATCGCTTTTGGCGTCCGTAGGATATGCTTTGAGCCACGGATACGCTTCCTTAATACATTGCCGTCAATTCGACCGATGATTTTTCCATCAATGGAATGTATCGGCTGTTTGGAACGTGTGCTATAATTGTCACGAATCGGCATGAAAATGCTCCTTTCGGTATTTTTGTGTTCGGTTCGGGAAGCGTTCGTGGTGCAGTGTCCAGCTGGAGCGAACGCTTCTTCTTTTGTTGATTGCATAATTTCTGTTTAGTGTTAATCACACTTGGTCTTCACACCCCCTTTTGGTCCATCCCTCCTAAGTCTTTCCACATCCTCAGGGAATATCTCTTCAATAGACACTCCCAGTGCATCTGATATCCGGTTTGCCACGTTGGGCCACGGTCTATGGACATCTCTTTCTAGGGCCGAGACTATCGACTGTGGCGTATGTGCCTTTTCAGATAGCTGACGCTGGTTGAGCCCTTTCTGTAGTCTTATTTCACGTAGTCTATTCATTGATTACCTCCTGCTATTAATGTTAATATATAACTAAAGAAGAACCACTTATGTTATATTACGAAACGAGAACCGAACTCCGTAAAGAAGTTGAGAAACGTATAGGTCATCCTCTGGGAGAGGATACATGGAGGATAGTGAAGCCTGAGTCGGAGCCTCCCTATGACAAGCGTGACCTTGATGAAACTTTAGATGGGCTACCGAAGCCAAAAAGAATAGATAGACGTCAGATTGCACAGTTTAGTCAGAGACTTTTTATACCATCACGACAAGATGCAAGGGAAGGTCTCAGGAGGGAAGCAACCAAAGTCCGAAAAATGCTGGGCATTGGAGAGAATGCACTGCCACTTGATAGGCTGGAAGAGACACTTCTGCGTTTAGGTGCTAACAGGATGACGGGAGTGCCCTTGCCCTATCTTAGAGGAGAAGGAAGTATTGAAGATGTTTCGTACTGGGAGATAGGTTATGTATTCTTGCCCATGCCTGGTGAATCCAATTCTGACGTACTAGTGTATCTGCCTCATTTCATCTCGTTATTCTCTTATAAATTAGGAGTCCACCCTTCAATTGCCTTATCTTATATCATTTGCGATATCGAACTTCCAGATTATGAGCGCATAGCAATTCACAAGGATTTTGCTGACGAAATAGAGATTCGTGTAGAAAGACCTCTAAATGTCTCGCCTAAGAAAGTGGCCGAAGCCTACGGGAAGTTGCGTAATGAGATGGCACAACAAGCTGGGATTTCGAACTGGCGAAAAAAGCCAAGGCGTAGTGAAATGAGTATGTTGTTGATAGAGTTTATCGATGCTACTTGCGAAGGTGGACTCCATGGTCGTCGGGCTAAGGCAGAGTGGGCCAATATTTGGAACAGATGGAACAATAGTTTCCCCCAAAAAGCTTACAAGAATGTGGAATCGATGCAAGCGGCATTCTATCGGGCACGTTCGAGGTTAAGGACGGCTATAAGGCTATGACATCCGTGAATTATATAACCTAAAATTGCCCCTCAGTTGCATACGTGACATTTGAACCTTATAATGAGTGGAAATAATACGGGAACATGTCAGTCAGGACAAAGATGAAGACACGGAGAAAGCGATGCCAATAACACAAGACCAAGCCCGCGAAAAGATAGGTGAGCTCATTGAGAAATACCGCACGATGACCGTACTGGAGCGAAAGGAAATCTCTGAATCATCAGTAGTCCACCAATTCCTTGACCCTTTCCTCGAAGCTCTCGGTTGGCCCGTGCAAGACCCATCCCGTTATAAATACGAGCCTAGCACTCAGGTGGGTCGGCCAGACATGATTCTCCTTCCAGAGCAAGGTGGCACCATTTTTGTCGAAGCTAAACGGTTTGGTATCATCGGTCGCCTCGAATTGGCGCGCAGTTCAATTGCCGCTGCCTTTAACCCAGGGCAGATGGCCTTGCCTGGCATGGCTACCGACCGCACGAACGAGGAACAACAAGCCATCAACTATGCTTTCGGGAACGGCGGCACCTGGGCTATACTAACCAATTTTGAGAAGTTGCGCCTTTTCAATGCGCGCCGTGACTGGCTCGTACTGTCATTCGAGGAGCCAAGTGGCTATCTTACGGATTTTGATTTACTGTGGCAGCTTTCATATGAAAACGTTTGTGCTGGTGGATTGGAGCTAATGAGCAACCAGCGACACCGTGAGGACGTAGACACCGACTACCTCAACTTCATCAATACTTGGCGCGAAAAACTAGCTCAAGACATCATATCTCATCCCGAAAATAGTTCTTGGGTATTCGCCTCGAATGGGCTTATTGATGTAGCCCTTCTTAGAGCTGTTGTCCAGCGCATTCTTGATAGATTGGTGGTACTGCGTTTTGCAGAAGACCATATTGTTGTGCCCCCAAACACGTTATACAGTCTATACGAATTGAGGAAGACTAATCCATACACACACTCTCTTGAGGAAATGTTCAGACAACTTTACCGCCGTGTTGACGAGGACCACAACTCAGCGTTATTTGCCCCTCATATTGCCGATGTCGCTGTATTGAGCGATGAAGTTTTAGCTGGTCTTGTCCAGAAGTTATATGAGGCTCGCTATCGGGCCATGTCCGCTGACATCATGGGCAACACTTATGAGCAATACCTTGGCAAAACGTTAGCACAAAAGAACGGGAATGTTATTAGCATCGACAACCTTGAGACGCGGAAAAAGCAGGGTAGCTACTATACTCCCCAAGTCATTGTACGGTATATCGTTGATAATACACTGGGCCGCTATTTATATGGTACCAGTAATGGGCAATATGATGGTGATATACTCCCCGACGAACATCGAAAAACCGCTGCCGACATTAGAGAATTACGTATACTTGACCCAGCTAGTGGCAGTGGTTCGTTTCTAATATATGCTTATCAGATTTTAGCAGACTTCTATCGTAACGAAATGAACCACCTAGAAATGGAATGTGAGCAACGCCGTCAAGAGCTCGCGCGCGAGGGCACGACCAGACCATTGGATATACAGATTGAGCTAACACCCTGGACCGCGGAAATCGAGCGCTTGCGTGACTATCCACGAATCATCTTGGAAACGCATTTGTATGGTGTAGACCTTGACCCTCAAGCTGCTGAAATTGCTACTGTAAATCTGGTTATGCGTGCTATGGCTGACCAGCGCAAAACAAATAAGCGCTTGCCACTCATCTTGAACCAGAATGTGAAGGTAGGGAACTCATTGATAGGAGTGGACCCCGCAGATGCGCGCTATGAAAATCACGCATCTGACCTAGCAGAGCTGCGCCGCCTCCGCCTTCAGCTACTAAACGAGACCGACAGTTCGAACCACGAAGAAACCCTCACAGCCATAGATGAGATTTCAGGACGCGTTAATACAGTTCTCAACGAAACTGTGGCTGAACATTTCGGAGATACGGTATCCCGCACACCGTTCAATTGGGCAGTCGAGTTCCCAGAGGTATTTACAAATGAGCAAGGTCAACATCTCGGCGAGACAGCCGGTTTCCATATAATAATAGGTAATCCACCTTGGGAGATTGTGAAGCCCGACTTACGCGAGTTCTATGCCCAATTTGACCCAGATATTGAGAGTAGGCTTAATCGACGCCAAACGGAGACTCGTATCGCCCAATTAAACGTGGAGGACCCAGCCCGCGAGGTTGCTTGGGAATTACAAAAGGCCAAGGTTGAAGAGACTACAGCCTATCTGCACAATTCGCCAGACTATAGCCAGCAGGGTGGGGGCGATACTGCAACGCACAAACTTTTCCTTGAACGGGGGTACCACCTTCTTAAGCAATCCGGTCAGCTGAGTTTTGTCATTCCTTCTGGCATCTATACTGACTTGGGCACTAAACAGCTGCGCGAGATGATTTTGAACGACGGTCAAATACTATTCATGTTTAGTTTCAGCAACGAGCGATATTTCTTCCCCTATGTGCACCATGCCTTTAAATTTACGCTACTCGGTACACAAAAGGGACTACAGAGCGCAGGTTTTTGGGCAGCCTTCAGATTTAATCCACGTGTGGCTGTTTCTCCAGACGAATTATTTGCTTTTCTGGGGAATCGTGACAACTTGGTATATATGCGACGCGAGTCACTAGAACGATTCAGTCCTGACAGCTTAAGCGTGATGGAGTTTCAGACAAACCGGGATTATGAAGTAACCGAGAAAATCTATTCTAATTGGCCACTACTGGGAGAACATCTCAGTAATACGTGGAATGTGCGCTTTACTAGGGAATACGATATGACGAACTCCCGAGAATTATTCAATGTACAAGGAGCGAGCGTACCTCTTTATGAGGGGAAAATGATTCATCAGTTTGATGCGTATTTTGCGGAACCTCAGTATCTTTTACGCACAGAGGACCTTCAATATACACATGCTAGACTCGGTGTGAGAGCAATCGCAGCTAGTACCAACGAGAGGACGCTCATCGCTTCCATGCTGCCCCCCATGGTTGGTGCAGGCAACTCTATCTTGACTATTGTAGACCGAATCTCGTCTTCAGAATCCGTGTATTTGATGGGTGTTCTCAACAGTTTTATCCTCGACTCTGTGTTAAGAATGAAGGTGACCAGTAACATTAATATGTTCTTTCTGTATCAGCTTCCTGTTCCCCGGCTAAGTCATGGTAATCCATATTTTGACATCATAGCATCACTAGCAGCCAAACTTACATGCATTACACCTGACTTCGCTGAAGTGTGGCAGGATATTATGGGTGAAGCATGGGATGAGTCAAACTCAGTGACTAATCCAGCAGAACGACAGGCTCTCCGTGACGAACTGGATGCGTTGGTTGCTCACCTATATAATCTTTCACGAGACGAATTTGCTCACATCTTTAACACCTTCCCCCTCGTTTTTTCCGATGACGATGCAGGCAATGCTAAGAAAGAAGCTTTACTTTCTGTCTACGACCGTTTTGCTGTGGAGGTTAAAGACTGGGAGAGGTCGTAATCTCCATAATGAGCACTGTTGTTTGAGGAGCCGCTTTAGCCAATTGGTCAAATGAAGAACGATTTCGTTGAAAATCTCAAGAAATTCAACCGCAAGGAACGCTTTTACTTAGTGGGTTTGGCTTTGGGAAACAAAAAGTTTACCATTTCTCAAGAATTTACTGATGTTTTATCAGACAGATTTAATAACGAGAACATCGACTTCTCCGATGCGCAATTTGTCGCTATGGACTACCATCTTGACTGGATATATGCACGTCTCGTTCTTTCCTCGGGTAAACCACCAATAGCAAAGTTTGTTCAGGATATTTGCCTCTTCACAAGAGACGAAGAACAAAAGTGTATCACAGCTACTCAGCAAGACGTTGACCTCCTGCTTGCTTTTGGAGACAAATTGGACCCTGAACTAATTCACCTTTTAATGTTAGAGGCGAAAGGGGCTACTCGCTGGACCAACTCGCAGCTTGCAGACAAAGCCGACCGGTTGGGAGCTATATTTGGTCACAATGGCGAAAAGTGGAAATATATTGCCAAACCTCATTTCGCAGTTATGTCTCCAAAGCCGCCTTCACATCGTTTGACTTTAGACGGATTTCCTGAGTTCATGGCTCCGAATGGTCAGCTTCTTTGGATAAAGATGCCAATGCCTAAAGACCTCCAGAAAGTGACACGGTGTGATGCTGTTGGGACGAATGACCAACACGGAGATTTCTGGAAAGTTGAACCTCAACAAAAAGGCCAAAGCCCCCACGACACGGTACAATGAACAATGAAGGGGATTGACTCGTCAATCAATACTCAAATATAAAACACCTACGTAATACAAACTGGTCTCCATCAGATAACGGTATTAAACAATGGTGACAATCATTCCACTTGCTGCGAAATCACCCCAGATGGAAAAGGTCATCGATTTGGCGAGGGCCAACAGCAGCACGCTTGGATTTCTTCCAAGGAGTGCTTTCATATCGTCAGCAGCTCGAAAGCAGCTGTTAGTTGCACTCGATGATAACCAGGACACATTAGGATACCTGCTATATGGCACTACACGCAAAACGATGTTGGCTTATATAGTTCACCTTTGCGTTTGTGAAGGTACTCAAAACAAAGGCATAGCCCTATCATTATTCGATGAGTTGAAACGGATTACGAAAGGTACACTCAGGGGCATCAGGGTCCGTTGCCGCCGCGATTATGACGCAAGTACACTCTGGCCAAAACTCGGTTTTGTGGCAAAAGGAGAAATACCAGGTCGTAGTATGCATGGGAGCATACTCACGATATGGTGGTATGACCACGGACACCCAACTCTCTTCACAATTGCTGACGAACAACGGGCCGATGGAAGGCTTCAAGTACCAATCGACGCAAACGTATTTTACGACTTACAGGAATCTTCTACCCCTGACAATGAGGAGTCCCAAGCGCTCCTAGCTGATTGGTTACAGGAGAACGTAGAATTATGCTTGACGAGTGAGATTCTAAATGAAATAGACCGTCATAATAACAAAACCCACCGACAACATATGCGACAGTTCGCAGAAACCTTCACAATACTCCAACCAGTGCATGACGACAGGTTCACAGAAATTACTAAGAAAATACGCCCTTTTTTCCCAAGACAGATGACTCCAAGCGATGCTTCAGACCTCCGGCACCTTGCAAGGGCAGTGGCCGCAGATATGGAGTTCTTTGTGACACGCGATGAAGCTCTTTTGAAAAAAGCGGACCAAATCTACGAAAGCCACGGTATCCGCATCATCCGACCGTCCGACCTAATCATTCGTCAGGATGCGATTATCAGGGAGGCGGAATACCAACCTGCTCGGTTGGCTGGTTCCCCTATACGAGCCGAGCGCGTCAACAGCGAGTCGAGCTCTTTCCTTGTTGATACATTCTGTGCTAGAGGACACGAGAGTAAATCGCAGTTTCGCAACCGACTTCAACCATGCCTAGTAGACCCTCATACTTACGAGGCTACTCTCGTACGAAACGGTAGCGACGCCTTAGGACTCGTTGTCTATGACCGCCGCAGTTCGCACGAGCTAGAAGTTCCGATTCTCCGCATAGTACAAGGTCCTCACTCCGCGACACTTGCACAACATCTTGCCACACGAACTATTTTGACATCCTTTGCAGAACAGCGCGTTCTAACAAAAATTACAGACACCCATCTCAACAGCCATTTGACTGATGCGCTACAAGAGAACGGCTTCATATCTTCAGAAGGAATATGGACGAAAGTCGGCCCCCACTTCATAGGAACAGCAAAGGAGTTGCTTTCAAACCTGGTCTCATTCAGAAATCGTTTCCCACAATCGGCCCAGTGTCTGGAGAACTTGTCCGACACTCTAAGTGCCGCGATGTTAGATGGCGACACACAGATGCTCGTGGAGGCAGAACGTTCTCTCTGGCCAGCGAAAATAACTCACATAGACATGCCTACTTTCATTGTCTCTATTCGGCCCGAGTGGGCTATGCACTTATGTGACCCAAGGATTGCCCTTCAAGACCTCTTTGGGAGTGAACCAGACCTTGTTTTTAATGCAGAGAACGTGTATTACAGAGCCAGCAGTCCCAAAGTCCTGTCAGCCCCAGCCCGTTTGCTGTGGTACATTAGCAAAGGAACCGGCACATTCCAAGGAACAATGTCTATACGGGCCTGCTCATATGTGGATGAGGTTGTATTGGACAAACCCAAGCCTCTATTCTCACGCTTTCAGCGGCTTGGTGTGTACAAGTGGAATCATGTCTTGAGGGTTGCCAAAGAGGAAACCGAGAATGAAATCATGGCTTTTCGCTTCAGTTTAACCGAGACATTCACAAATCCTATTCAGAAGCGTGAATTGCAGGAAATCTGGAGGAGAGAAACCGGAAATGCTTTCAATATCAATGCACCTATCAGCATTCCTAACGACCTATTCTTTCGTCTCTATAAAATGGGAATCCAAAGCCAATAGTAGGTAACCATCATGCCTAATAACGTGTTGTTTTTGTCAATTCGCCCTCGATATGCAAACAAGATTCTCGAAGGAATCAAGACCGTAGAATTGCGTCGTGTTCACCCAAAACGCATTGGTAAGGGAGACATTGTGTTGATTTACGCACCCTCACCAGTCAAGTCTTTAGTCGGCGCATTTGAAGTGGACCGAGTCGTTGAGAAGCCTGTAGAAGAACTCTGGCATATAGCCAATGGTAAAAATGGAATTACGCGCAATGAATTTGATGCCTATTTTAAGGGAGTGACCATAGGCGTTGGCATATTTTTCAATAAGGTCTGGCGTCTTCCAAAACCCATACAGCTTCAAGAGTTGCGGGAAATCATCAGAGACTTCCACCCACCGCAGGGTTTTCGGTACGCCACTTCCGGTGATTTGGAATTGCCGCGAATTTCGGAGATACTTAAGGGATTGGTAAACCCATAGGTATCAATGAAAAACACTTGGGATTTCAACTGCACTATGGTAAGCATCGGCTCGACATAAATAGGAAGTAACTAGCGATAATGAAACTCAACTCTCTCAGCTATCGTCACTTGGTAGATTACATTTCTTGGCTAGTATGAAAGGAGTGAAACATGGAGGTTTATTGGCTTGGCATTGACAAGAATGGAAAACATGCATCCTATGAAGAACTTCAACGAAGGAACGTAATAGCTCAGGGATGGAGTGAACTCGGAGATTTACAAGACCTCACCAATGTTATTGATTACAATATCTTTTGCCGGGAAATTCACAAACGTGGTGACCAGTTTCATGGTAACAAAAATTGGCGTGAGTGTTATAAGCGGCCAAACTATATTCCTAGAATAATGTGGGAATTGATGCATCTACAACCTGGTGACTTGGTTGTAGGAGTAGAAGGGACAACGATTAGAGGTATTTGTCAGGTTATTCAGAAAGGAGCAGATGCCTACAAATTTGACCCCCCCGGGGAGAGCCGTGAGTATGTTCACACAATCCGCTTTGCCAATTGGATTGACTGGGATGATAAGGCATTCGGGACTCCGCCAAATGTTGCAAGACAGGGTGTTACTGGGATTACAAAGTTTCGCAAGCAACGAGACTCTATAGTTGCTGCATGGCAGCACTTCAAAGCTTATTCTAATGAACTGGAATTACAAGACACCGAATACCAGATTGAAGTGAGGAACGCTGAGCCTGAAGATGTTCCTCCTGCTCCACAAGAAAGACCACCATCCGCCGATACAACAGGCAAGAAGTGGAAAACGAATCCAGGCAGAGCGAAGAGAGCTTTACAAGCTGCATCATACAACTGCGAAATTGACTCAACACATGTAACATTCACTTCATATGCTACGAACAAGAACTATGTGGAGGCTCACCATCTCGTACCGATGGCTTTTCAAAATGATTTCCAATACAGTCTTGATGTTCCAATGAATATTGTAGCTCTCTGCCCAAACTGTCACCGGCTACTACATCATGCCAAAATCAGTGAAAAGAAGAAGCTTCTGGAATTTCTCTTTCGAAAGCGAGAATCAGAACTGGAACCTTTCGGCATATCTTTATCGATGAATAGGTTGATAGTAGTTTATCAGTGAGCGATGATGCTATCTACTCAGGAAAGAGGTGCCTTATACAGCTTCAAGCTGTCGTGGAACGTCACTGACCTTGTATACCTCTGAACCATCTCCAATGACTCCCACCTGCCAAGGTCCTTGATAGTCATCGTATCCACTCCTGCTTTTCTCAACAGGCAAGCAAATGTTCTGCGGAACGTGTGAGGATTGCAGGGAAGACCTGTTTTTTCATCAAGACGTCTGAGCATTGTGGTGATACCCCACTTGTTCAGACCCCAAATGCCACAACTATTCGGATTGTACTCAGCTAGCCATTGTTTGAGGTATTGTTCTGACATTGCACCGAAGGGAGCAAATCCCTCTTTGTTTCCCTTTCCTATGGTTTTTATGATGGAGTTATTCCAATCAATGTCCTGAACTCTTATATTCGTTAGTTCAGAAAGACGCATACCGCTTTCGGTAAATAGAGCAATGATGGCCTTATCACGGTTGTTGTTTGCCTTCTGAATCAGAGTGAGTACTTGTTCATATTCCAAAGACGGCATAATGAGTTTGCCTAACCTTGGGGCTTTCATGTTGACCATTGGACTTGGCAAACCGAAGCGATGTTCACGCCAGTTATAAAACGTTCGAATAGCTCTGAAATATGCATGTCTATTGCCGGGATTCTTGAATTGGAGCAGGAATCTCTCAATAGACTGTTCTGTGGCAGTATCAGGATTACTTATGTCGAAGAATTTGCCCAGCTTAACTCGATAAAAAACCATTGTGCCATCAGAGCATTCGGTCATCTGTCGGGATTGCATGAACAGACTGAAATAGTCAGGAAGCTTCTTTGTAGGTTTTTTTGGGGTTTTTGCTGACGCAAGAAATTTTATTAGCTTGGCGGATGGTGGACGCTTTCCATTCTTGACCTGAGACAGATAAGATTTGCTGAAATTGCCTGATTTTGCAAGTTCAGATAGGTTTGATTTGTTAAGCAGAGTTAAGCAATTTACGTACGATTTTTTTGGCAGTTGCTTAACGTTTTTCTTGGAGGGGCCTTTTCTAGGGGCTAAAACAGTCTTTTTTGTTAGCTTCGACTTGCATCTGGTAGCGGCGGATGGACTTGAACCATCGACCTTGGGATTATGAGGCCCACGCTCTAGCCACCTGAGCTACGCCGCCATGAGGCCAACCGCATTTCAATATAGCATCTTGATTAAAAAGCGTCAAGTTTAGTATTAGTGCAATTGGCTTTACATAACACTATTAACCCTTTGATTTTGCTCTCGCGCTATGGTAACATTAGTTGGCTAAAATGGTCACATCGGGGAGTGGCGCAGCCTGGTTTAGCGCGCCTGCATGGGGTGCAGGAGGTCGGAGGTTCGAATCCTCTCTCCCCGATTTTTATGCTTATTACAATTAAAACAGGAGGATTTCTATGGCAATCGAATACGGACCATATAGTTCAATTCTAGTGGATATCAAGGATTTTGTTGCTACCGTTACTATCAACAGGCCCAAGGCGTACAATGCATTGACGATTGAGGTTTTCCGGGAGATGACCGATGCCTTCGATAAGATCGGTTATGACCGTCGCGTGGCAGTGGTTGTACTCACAGGAGCCGGAGACAAGGCGTTTGCAGCCGGTGCTGACGTGAAGGCTATCAACGAAAATATTTGTACCGACCCGATGGGCGGCCTGGCTTTGACCGGAGACTTCGCCCGCATGGGTAATGCGATTCGCACGTGCGGTAAGCCCGTCGTCGCTCGATGCTTTGGACAGATCATCGGTGGTGGATTCGAACTACTCGTTTTCTGCGATCTGGCAATTGCAGCTGACAATACCAAGTTCACTGCCGGCGAAGCTTTCGTCGGTGCGGTAGCAATCGGAACCACCCAGTTTGCCACTATGATCATGGGCGACAAGCGCGCGCGCTGGCTGCTGATGACCGACGAGAGAATCGATGCCCAAACAGCTCTAGACTGGGGAATCGTCAATAAAGTTGTCCCGGTTGACCAGCTGGATGCAGAAGTGGATAAGCTCTGCAAGACTTTGATCAACAAGTTCCCTTGGGCTATCCGATTCACGAAAACTCAGCTCAACTTCTGGCATGACATTTCTTCCACAGTACTGCTGCAGGGTCGCGATTTCTGGGCAATTCATGTAGCCAATACTGCTGAAATGATGGAAGGAACCTCCGCATTTGTGGAGGGCAGGCCCGCCGAATGGATGCGCTTCAGAGAGACAGACGCCGCCGGTAAAGCTTCCGAGTATGAATTCGGTGCGCCTCTCAAAAAATGTTCCGGTTGCGGTGCTGTGCATTTACCGGATGACTTCGAGTTCTGCGGTAAGTGCGGAGCCAAGATTTAACAATCCAAATTTGAATCCGATCCAAAAAGCGCCCCGATTTCGATTGGGGCGCTTTTTTATGTGTCATTGCGAGGAACGTTAGTCACTCAATAATCTTTCAGCTTGACCAAGGAGATTACTTCACTTCGTTCGCAATGACACTAATCATAGGATTCTCTCATTCTTTGCAATATTTGGGCCATTGTTTCTCCGGCTTTGTCGTGGATAATTAGATCGGCGTAGTCATCGTGAGGGGTAGACATCAAATTAATAATGACTAATTGGGCACCGGCTCTCTTCGCAACAACAGGCATCTGGGCAGCCGGGTAGACAACCAGCGATGATCCAATTACCAAAAACAAATCGCAAATCGCTGACTTTCTCTCCGCTTCCCGAGTCTCTTTTTCCGGCATGGCCTGTCCGAAGGAAATAGTCGCCGGTTTCAGGATACCGCCGCAATCATCGCAGCAGGGAGCCCTATCCCCAGATTCGACCCGATCATGAATCTCCTGCCGTGGATAGCGTTTGGCACAACTCAGGCAATTAACCCACAAAGTAGTGCCGTGCAGCTCCAATACCTTATCATCCGAAAGGCCCGCCCTCTGGTGAAGGCCATCGATATTCTGGGTGATAACGCAATCGAGTTTGCCCATCTTATCCAGTTCAGCAATTGACCGGTGAGCTGCGTTCGGCTGGGCTTCGAGGATAGTCGTCCATAACTCCTGATTCATTTCCCAGTATCTCTTGCGGGTCTCTTCGCTTGCTATAAATTTATCGAATGTGAAATCGCTGGGATCATATTTTTCCCACAGCCCGCCAGGGCTACGAAAATCAGATATGCCGGATTCAGTGCTTATTCCGGCACCGGTGAATACTACCAGTCGATTTGATCCAGTAATTAGGCCAGCAGCTTGCTCGTACAAATCCATACGTTTCATTCTCAACGGTGAATTCGGCTATATAATCAGAAAAATGGAGAGGAGTAGTGCAACCCGCACTCTTGTTTATTCAAAGAGAACTATCGCCTACGGTGAAACAAGGCAAAGAACTGATCTTGGTAGTGCTCAAACAGACCGTAGCTCTGTAGCCTGGAACCCAGATCATCTATACTTTTCCGGTTGTCCGCTACATCCCGGAACAACCCTTCAATCTCATCTCGTACAAACTTCGGTACTCCATGAACCCTATCAAAAAGCCCTCTGCTATTCAACTCAAGGATATTTTTATTCAGAGAGCTTTTGGTAATATCCATTATGAACTTCATTAAAGAGATCTGCCACGTATCATCCGGCCCCTTGAGAATCGCAGCCAATTGATCATCCTCATCATCAATCTGGGAAGCTATCTTTATAATTACATCGCTGATACTTTCCGAGAGCACCCAGCTATTACCTATCTCGTTCTTGTATTTGTACTCCATTATGTCCAGAGAGAAATCATATTTGGCCAGCATGGCTTCTGCCTGTTCCTTGGCATGGTCCCCGAATCCTTCGAAGGCATTGAGCAGGTAACCGGGTGTGACTATCTTGGGACGTTCCGCCGTAACTTTGCCCTCCCGAATCCTGGTTTCGTCCACACTATCCATAGGTTCGGTAAGCAGAAAATAGTGCACGTTGGTACTGCCAAAAGTATTCAACCTCTGCAACGGAGGCCGCACCACCTCGGTATGCCTCAATGCATATTCAATTTCAACATCGTAATTGGATTCCATAATACAATTATATCAGTTTGGCAACCATCTCGCTCAGATCGTGGATCACGTAGTCTCCGGAGCGTTTCCCGGTTCGATCCAGAAAGAAAGCAGTCAGTCCGAATTCGCTGGGAGCCACATAATCGAATTGCCAGTGATCACCAATATGGATTATATCCTCCGGGTCCCGGTCAAGAAACTGGCACACCCGGCCATAGAACTCCGGTGTTTTTTTAACCTCCCCAAAATCAGAGACACAAGAAATGATTTGACTGAAATGATCCCGGATGGTGTCAGTCTCTATCTCAACAAATTCCCGGCAAGCATTCGTAGTCAAGATCAATTCATATTCCTGGCTCAATTCCGTCAGTACAGCTTTGGATTCAGGATAGAATTCGATGTTATGACTGAGATCGTTCAGCAACATGTTCCAGCCATTCCCCAGATCTAATCTGTCGAACCAGTAAGTAATATCGTACCAATCGATATGGTGATCGCCCACCTCATCGTAGCATCTTTTGAGATGTTCTCGAGCCTGATCGATCGCAATGCCATTTTTCTCAGCATACAATGTAGGAAGGCCATCGAAGTAGATCGAATCGCAAAAGGAGAAAGTTGCCAGCGTTCCCGTCAGATCAAACGATAGAATACTCTTCTTCAAATTCCCTCCCAAGAAAGATATTACCTTAGCATATTAGTCTTGGCAATTCAAGATTAGAGACAGCATTATTGACTTTCTAATACTCCCGTGATAACACAATTACAGGACAGGTTAGCATGAAGGAGGCCACGTGACAGAAGATTCGTGCACAGAAGAATGGATGGCTCTGGAAGAATCCGTCAAGGAAAAAACCGATGAATCGGGCAACAAGTGGCGCAAGGTTTACTTCGGTGGAGGCACTCATTTTCGAAATTGGCTTTCGCAATACAAAGAAATATATGGTGAAGAGAATATCGAAGTGGAAGAGGTAGATTCCTGTGGGCTTGTCTGTTTTGAGAGGGGAGGGGAGAAACCCCTCAGAATTTGGGCAAGAATAAGAGAATAATACACACTAATGTTTACCGCCTACCCACAAGCTGAGCATTCGATTGTGGTCTATGATAAAATGTAGAAAAGGGAAATAACCATGCCGATTTATGAATACGAATGTGGCGAATGTGGGGAAAAGTTCGAATTGATGCGAAGTTTCAGCTCGGATGATAGCGAACTTAAGTGCCAAAAGTGCGGGGCAGATAATCCCCGGAGAACCATTTCTCTCTTTGCCAGCGGAAACAGCTCAACCGAGAGTTTTACCCCCAGCCCAACGGGCGGTGGCTGAGGTGTTAGCTGATGAGGCAGTTTGCTTCAAATAGGCTGTACTGACCGGGAACTCATGATATCCCAGCACAAGTCCAAAACGAGCAATACAGGAGACATTATGCCAATTTTTGGATACGAATGCGTCAAATGTGGTGAGGAATTTGAGGTGTGGGAGCCTTGCAAGGAAGAAGGCGATGATCCTAATTGCCCCAAATGCGGGACAGCAAAACCGGAAACTCATACCTATCGAATTTGTAGGTACTGGAAACAAGCTTATGGAGGCGGAAGCTCCAAATCACAACATATTCGGCCTGGAAGTTGGGCTTAGAATCAGGGGAGAATAAATATGCCAATCTACGATTACAAATGTGAAAACTGCGGCAATGTAACTGAATTCCTCTTAAACAGTCATAATAGCAGTCCAGATAATTGTCCCGACTGTGGGGGCATCAACCTTGAAAGGATGCTATCTGCATCGTACATGATCAAAATGGGAACGCCTTCATCCTGCGGTACCTGTTGTGAACCCAGTAATAGCTGTAATGAAGCAGGTTGCCCGGCCGGTGGCCCATGCTCACAAAACAACTAATAATATGACTACAGAATTCGATCAACTTCCGGAAGAAATCATGGATGAAATCCGAAAAGTGTACTCGGCCACACTTATCGATCATGCCATGAATCCCAGAAACGTTGGTGAAATAGAGAATGCAGATGGCCATGCCCAAACAACTGGTCCCTGCGGTGATCAGATGGAAATGTGGATACGAATCATAAATGAAACAATACAAGAAGCCACGTTTTGGACAAGTGGGTGCGCAACTACCATTGCCGCAGGAAGTATCGCCGCTGACATAGCCACTGGAATGACCATCCCCGAAGCATTACGAATTAATCCGGCGCAGGTCATTGAGGCTCTTGACGGCCTCCCGGAAGAAAACAAGGATTGTGCCCTGATGGCCGCTGAAACCATCAAAAGTGCAGTTAGAGATTACCTCTCCCTGAAAAGAGAGCCCTGGAAAAAGGGATACCGGCGATAGTATCCCTCAACCTGAATTCAATGCTTACAGTGTGCATCAAAACATGCCGGAGTTGCGGACGATGTTCGATGATCTGCTTCAGGCAAGCTATATCGCTTGATACCGGACACGCACAGATAGACCATGACAAATGCAATTTGTGCGGATTATGTCTGGGTGAGTGTAAGCAAGGTGCTATAACCGAATAGTGAAACCGGAAGAACTCCCCGAGGGAGGAACCTCATGGACCTTATTGAGGCTATCAGGACGAGAAGAAGTATCCGTGGATTCAAATCGACACCTGTTCCGCATGAAATCCTGACTAGCATTCTCGACATAGCTCGCCTTTCGCCTTCTGCCGTAAACCAGCAACCATGGGAATTCATTGGCCTCACCGGCCAATCACTCGAAAAAGCCAAACAGGTCAACATCGAACAAGCCAGTGTGGGCGCCACCGTGAATCCCGATTGTGTTGCAACTCCGCCAAATCAACTCACGCCACCCCATTCAGATCGACAGATTGCTCTGGCAAGGCAGCTTTTTTCACTGATGAACATCGAGCGTGAAAACCGGGAACAGAGAGCGGAATGGCAACGCAGAGGCAAAAGGTTCTTCGACGCTCCTGCCGCCATATTGATCTGTGCCGACGAGTCCATTTATACTCCCAAACACCTTACTCCACTAATTGATATCGGCATCGTGACTCAGAGCATCTGTCTATTGGCACTACATCATGGCCTGGGAACCTGTATTCAGCAAGATTCAGTCTTCTATCCTGAAGCCCTCAAAAAGGCACTGGATATCCCGGAATCCAAACGCATAATTGTGGCACTTGCCATCGGATATCCGGATTGGGATTTTGAGGCCAATCAACTTCGTTCGCCGAGGGAAGACATGGATTCACTGGTAACCTGGAAACACTAGTAATCCGAGGAGGGGAAATGGCAGTAGTTGAGATCAGTGTAGTGCCGCTAGGAACAAAAAGCCCTTCAGTCAGCAAACATGTCGCCCGAGTGATCCGGGTGTTGCAGGAGGCAAGCGAAGTAAAATATGAGCTGACATCGATGGGGACAATCATCGAAGGGGATTTGGACATAATCATGGCTGTGGTCAGGAAGATGCACGAAAGCGCTTTCACCGATGAAGTAGTGCGAGTGGTGACCACCATAAAGATCGATGATCGACGTGACAAACCGTTGAGTATGAGTGGCAAGTTAGATGCATTAGGGAGAGAACTCGGATAATCAATTTGTTGGGGATCGGGTTGGTACCATGATAGCCATACTGAAAGGAGCCGGGATAATCAGTCCAAAACTGGGCTCATTGGCACGAGTGGCCAGAACCCGGATTCCTCTGTATGAATTTAATCCCTGTGTATTCGTCCAATTACACAATTCAAAAGCTGGATTAGGAATATGAGCACAGAAAAAATTGAGGGACTTGAGAGAAAGATAACAGAAATGAGGAGCCGTATCCCCCCGCATTCCGTGCCTCCCCGCATGCTGGAGGAACTGGAAGATATGGAAGAAGAGCTTGTGAGGTTGAAAGGGGAATGACGTCCGGAGATAATGCGGCGCTTGCCAATGTTGCTGAAGCATTAAGCAAACAGTTTTCCCTAGAAGAAGCTCGATGTTTGGCTCAAATCCTGTCAGGCAGTTTCATGGCCGATAGCATCTCATACGATGACCTGGACCTCGACCCTGACATGAAGGATGACATGATTCTCCTCGCCTATGAAAAGCGTATATTGCTTCCCATGAAATCGAGACGGGGCTCTGCCTGGGAAGACCGAATTTTAACCTTCGAAGAGACCGAAAGATATCACCTTCCGCGTGTAGTTCGCTTCCTGATCGAAAACGCCAAAGATACCGGGGAATGGAACACAGAACCTGCCCTCATTAAGGCACTAGAAGAGGCCGGTGAGGACCAGATTGAAGCGATTATCAGCTACTTGAACAAGCTCATGAAACGAGCCCCCAAATTCGAGTTGGAAGTTGGGGTAATGCAGGCGATTGCTGCAGAACTGGGTTTGGAGATTGATATGCACGATACACTCGACCGTTTCGTCCGATGCGGCATATTGAGCCCTCGAACCCAGCGTTCCCTGCATACCGGGTTTTCCAAGTATGAGATGAATCCTTCACTTTACTGGAAATCGAGGGATTAAAGGAGAGAAATGGATCATCAGGAATTATTGAAACAGATAATCGATCTTGAACTCGATATGTTTGAAAGGGTAAGAACCGCCGAGCCATCGCTGTGCCAGGAAAGGCCGGAGGCATTCAAATCTATGCGGACAATGACCCATTCTGTCCTTTCTGTCCAAACACTGGAATCATATCTTCAAGATTTACAACAAGCCAAAACAGAGGGTAACAACCTGCTGACTCTCAAATACGCCCGAATGGGTGGTCAAATACCTGCTTTGAAAGATAATCCGATCATTAGCGAAATAGTCAAAACGGAAGAGCGATGGATGGTGGAACTATCTCAACAATATCCCCATACAATCAAAGGTGGGACGGGATTCGGGGTTTACCTCTCAGGCGAGTTGGAAACCTATTCAGACAAAACTCTGGAACTGTACGCCAAGGATGTTTCAGAAGCTGACACAGCAGGACGAAATCTGGCTACGGATCGATTTAACTGGCTTTTCGCTCAGATTGGTTACGGATCAATTGCAGAAGCGGAGGAGAAAGCTCGCAAATCGGAGGAGCAAAAAGAATGACAGTAAAGATCACTACACTGAGTGAGAACACAGCCAACCCTGTAGTCCTCGCGGAATGGGGATTAAGTATACTGGTGGAGGGGGACGGGGTCCAGGTTCTGCTTGACACCAGTCAGAGTGTTTCCGTGGCGTATAATGCTAAAATTCTAGGAATTGATCTTTCTACGGTTGATAAACTGGTGATCAGTCATGGGCATTACGACCATACCGGTGGATTCAAAGAAGTCATTGAACAGATCGGAGAAATCGATGTCATTGCTCATCCGGACATGTGGACTGAAAAGTACGCCATATACGGTGATTTCCAGAAATACATAGGTATACCGTTTACCCGTGAAGAACTGGTTTCGCTTGGGGCCAGCTTTCAGCTAACAAAAGACCCTGTCTGGATCACAGATAACATTGTCACTACCGGCGAGATACCCATGACCAATGATTATGAACAAATAGATGCCGGAATGTTTGTTAAAGAGGGGGATTCATTTCAGCCGGATCAACTGTTAGACGATCTTGCTCTTGGTATCAAAACCGAAGCGGGACTTATAGTGATTCTCGGATGCAGTCACCGGGGAATGATTAATACCATCCGCCATTTGCAGAAGATCACCGGAGAGCAAAGGGTGTATGGTGTCCTTGGAGGCACTCACCTTATCAGTGCAACACCGGAACGATTGGCACAGACCACGGCTGACTTGCGCCAAATTGGCGTTCAGAAACTGGGCGTCTCCCATTGTACCGGATTCAACGCCTGCTGCTGGCTTGCCAATGAGTTCCCTGAGGTTTTCTTTTTGAATAACTCGGGTACCGTTCTCTCTTTGCCATAATGGAAATCGAATTTGAACCTGACCTTTCCCACTGCATTCAAACCCTGGCAAAAGAGGAATATGACCGATTACTCATGGAAATTCTCAAAACCGAACAGTCTAATTCTGAGATCAATCAGAGTTTGGAGATGCTAAGGGCATTCCTGGAATCCACCGACTTCCCCAAACTCCGCGGTGAGTACGAGCCATATCTGGTTGAGGGCAAACGGGTTCGGTTTACGCTAAGCCCAATGGCGGATGATGTAGAATATCGGTTTGAGGTAACCTAAGAGGGGGTTTTGTATTGATCATTGTAGGTTTAACCGGTAGCATCGCCTCTGGTAAAAGTACGGTCTCTGAGATGTTTCAAAAACTCGGCGCGTATCTTATCGATTACGATATCCTGGCTCGAGAGATCGTTGAACCCCATGCAAAAGCATGGCAAGCAATCATTGATGAGTTCGGGTCCGAAATTCTAAACAAAGACTTGACCCTCAATCGGGAAAAGCTGGGACAGATAGTGTTCGATAATCCCGATAAGCTTGCAAAGCTCAATCAGCTAACTCATCCGGCAGTCTTTCAAGCAGCTAGCGAGAGGGTAGAGGAAATAGAAAAAATCGATCCGGAGGCCATCATCATTAAAGATGTGCCGTTGCTGATTGAGACTGGAATTCATAAGACCGTTGACAAAGTGATAGTTGTTTCAGCCACAAAGGAAAATCGACTTCAGAGATTGATGGACCGCGGTTTCTCTCATGATGAGGCTGAAAAGCGTATCGCATCGCAGTTACCAATACGTGAAAAAGTGAAACACGCCGACTTTGTGATTCACAATGATGGTTCGATCGGAGATACGCAAAAGCAGGTACAAGAGATTTTCAAATCTCTCAAAAATAAATCGCTAACATAGATTTGGTATTTTAGGAGGATAAGCTGTGGCCACAAAAGAACAGGTGGAAGCGGTACTGGACAAGGTGATGGTACCGGTAGTAATGCGGAGCGTAATGGAGTTGAATCTGCTGCGCGGTGTAGAGATCAAAGACAACAGGATGAAGATATCTCTTTCAAACGCAGCGCTTGCTGATGATGTTCGCGACTCACTCAGGAATGAAATACAAGATAAACTCCGGGGAATGGAAGGGATTGACGTGGTTGCTGTGGACTATGAAGACAGCAGACCTATCGACATAAACAAGGTCGGCAAAATCATTGCCGTAATGAGCGGCAAGGGTGGAGTAGGCAAGTCGCTGGTAACAGGACTGCTGGCAGTGAGTATGAAGCGGCAGGGCAAAACGGTAGGTATCCTGGATGCCGATATCACCGGACCGAGCATCCCCAAGATGTTTGGAATTGACTCTCGCCCCTCGGGAAGCGAGAACGGACTGCTCCCGGTAGTGACCAAAACCGGAATCGAAATCATGTCTATCAATCTCCTGCTGCCCAACGAAGATGATGCCGTAATCTGGCGCGGGCCCATTATTTCAAAATCTATTCAGCAATTCTGGGAAGACGTGTTATGGGGAACACTGGACTATTTGATAGTAGATATGCCACCCGGAACCGCCGATGTTCCGCTAACGGTAATGCAGTCAATCCCCCTGGCTGGAGTAGTTATAGCTTTCTCCCCTCAGGACCTGACCGCCATGATAGTCCGCAAGGCAGTTAAAATGGCTCAGCAAATGAACGTGCCCGTGCTAGGCGTAGTAGAAAACATGAGTTATTTTCTGATACCGGGGACCGAAAACCGGATCGAGATATTCGGGCCCAGCAAGGCAGCTGAAATGGCCAAGTCCATCGGATCTCCCATCCTGGGCAAGATACCCCTAGATCCGGAACTGGCCCGGCTTTGCGATAGAGGCGAATTGGAACAATACGATTCCGGTCCATTCAAAGAGTTGCAAGAGGCAGCGACGAGAGTTCTCGCATAAGCAACTGGCAAGAATCAGGTGCATCGTTGCAGGCTGGGCCGAAAATCGGCCCAGCCTGTTTTTATATATAACGCCAGTCATTTTTGCCATGTTATAATCAATAAACTCAGGAGATACCATCATGGCAGAAAAAAAAGTTCCGTTCACAAAAGATCAACTTGAACGAATCGTTGAAAAATATCCGACTCCATTTCATATCTACGATGAAAAGGCCATTCGGGAAAATGCTCGTACCCTGAAAGAGGCCTTCTCCTGGAATAAGGGGTTCAGGGAATTTTTTGCCGTCAAAGCAACGCCGAACCCCTACATCATGAAAACGCTTAAAGCCGAAGGATTCGGCGCGGATTGCAGCTCGCTACCCGAACTCTTGATGGCCGAGAAGGTAGGCATAGCAGGCGAGCAAATCATGTTTACCTCAAACGATACTCCGGCCGAGGAATTACAGAAAGCCAAAGAACTTGGTGGGATCATCAATCTGGATGATATCTCGCACATCCCATTCCTTGAGGCGAGTGCGGGAATCCCCGAACTGGTTTGTTTGCGATACAATCCCGGTCCACTGAAGGAAGGCAACGTCATCATCGGGAAACCCGAGGAGGCCAAATACGGCTTTACCCGCGAGCAACTCTTTGAAGGTTATCGCATGCTGCGCGATAAAGGTGCTAGGCGATTCGGCATTCATACAATGGTAGCTTCCAACGAGCTGGAAGCAGCTTATTTTGTGGAGACAGCGGAAATACTGTTCAACCTAGTCGTTGATATCTCGCGAGAGCCGGGTATTCGGTTTGAGTTTGCCAATATCGGCGGAGGCGTTGGGATTCCTTATCGACTTGACCAAAACCGGGTCGATATGAATGTGGTCAGCAATGGAATCAAAGACCGGTATGAAAACATAATCGCCGCCCACGGACTGGCACCACTTGATCTATTTATGGAGTGCGGCCGCATGATCACCGGGCCTTACGGGTACCTGGTATCACGGGTTCGGCATATTAAAAAGACTTACAAGAATTTCGCCGGACTCGATGCCTGCATGGCCAATTTGATGCGCCCGGCCATTTACGGAGCATATCATCATATCACCGTTATGGGTAAAGAAAACGCACCGCGCAACACAGTCTTTGATGTTACGGGATCGCTGTGCGAGAACAACGATAAGTTCGCCATCGATCGTAGCTTACCGGAGCTCGAACCGGGCGATCTGGCAGTCATCCATGATACTGGCGCCCACGGACATGCGATGGGATTTAATTACAACGGTAAGCTACGCTCCGCTGAACTAATGTTGAGGGAGAACGGTGATATAGCGCAGATACGTAGAGGTGAGACGGTTGACGATTATTTTGCCACTCTCGATTTCGAGGGACTGGCAAAGTTCAGCGTTTAGGAACGGACAAAACAGACCGGAAAGGGCAGGTTGGCCAAGTGAGGCAGCCTGCCTTTTTTTGATCGTGATATAATAACCAGTAGTGGAATGAGCTAATGAAACCTTCAGATTTTTCCCAAATTGCCGGCAAATATGAAAAGACTTCACTGGTGCAAAACTCGGCCAGCGATGAACTTTTTTACTTGCTTGGCATCAAAGAATCTGATGACGTTTTGGACCTCGGATGCGGCACCGGCCATCTCACAAAAAGGATCAGAGAGATGACCAAAGGTAACGTTGTGGGGATCGATTCATCTCAAGGGATGATCGAAGAAGCAAGGCGGAATTACGGGAATTTGGGCATATCCTTGAAGTTAGAAGATCAGATAACATGGGCTACTCGGATGAATTCGATATCATATTCTGCAATTCGACTTTCCAGTGGTTCAATCCTCCAGAGCCCGCTCTGGAAAGCTGCTATCGAGCCCTCCGCAAAGGAGGCAAGATGGGCATACAGTCGCCTGCACGCAAGGTATACTCCCCAAATTTCATCGCAGCTATCGAAACTGTGAAGAAGGACCCCGGAACTAACGATACATTCGCCCATTTCGAAGAACCGTGGTTTTTTAGAGATACTCCGGAAGAGTATTCTGCCATATTCGAAAACGCAGGCTTTGAGGTTACCAGTTCAAGGATCGATAAGGTTGTCACGCCCTACACTACCACCGAGGCGATCGGTATATTCGATTCAGGAGCAGCGGCAGGATATTTGAACCAGGATTACTATGATATCCCCATCACCCACGAGTATGTGGAAAGCTTCAAGCATATCGTCAGGGACTCATTTAGCAGCCAGTCCGATAGTGAAGGGAAACTCTCCTTAGTTTTTTTCCGAATCTACTTGACTGCCAGAAAGCCCTAAGGGCTAAACCGACAAAATGGCTATCATCGAAACCTTCAACATCGTCAAAAAATACGGTGACATCACTGCGGTAGACGGGGTCGATCTGCAAATCGAGCCCGGTGAGTGCTTTGGATTATTGGGGCCAAACGGGGCCGGCAAGACTACCCTCATTAAAATGATCACCGCTGTAGCCCCCATTACCTCCGGACAGGCATCGGTAACGGAGTTGAATGTTATCCACGAGCCACGCGCAATCAAAGCGCTCATAGGGGTAGTTCCCCAGGAAGAAAACCTCGATCCCGACTTCAGTGTGCTAAAAAATCTTCTCGTTTTCGCCCGCTATTTTAATATCCCCGCAAAAGAGGCCAAGAGACAGGCCATTGCTAATCTGGAACTTTTCGAGCTGGCTCATCGTCAGGATGCCAAAATATCAGAACTTTCCGGTGGTATGAAACGCCGACTTTTAATTGCACGGGCGCTGATCAACCAACCACGTATCATCGTACTGGATGAGCCGACTGTCGGGCTGGACCCACAGACCAGGCATATGGTCTGGCAAAAGCTCCAATCACTTAAAGGGCAAGGCACAACCCAGCTTTTGACCACACAGAATATGGAAGAGGCTGCCGTTCTCTGCGATCGGCTGGCCATTATGAACGATGGCCGGATTGTTGCATTAGGTGTGCCGACCGAAATGATAACTGAGTACGGCAGCAAACAGATCATTGAAGCCAGAGCGGATTCCACTGCAAAGGACCAGATAAGAGAGGAACTGAAAAGACGGGGGATTTACTGGCACGAATTGGGAGAGACGTTTTACGTCTTCCAATCGGACAGTACCGATTTAGATAACATTTTCGGAGAAAAGCTCAACGTGCTTGTCCAGAGGAAGCCAACTTTAGAAGATGTGTTCCTCAGACTCACAGGGAGGGCACTTACCGAATGAGATGGTTCTCCCTCAGCGCCTTCCGTGTATGGCAGCGCAATCGCGATGTTTTCCTAGCACTCGGAAAAAGTGAAATGCCCGGGATAATCGCTGAGCCCCTGTTAGTGCTCCTGGCTATGGGGTATGGACTCGGAGCCTATGTTTCAGATGTCGGTGGCCGCGATGAGTATATTGAATTCATTGCGCCGGGTATCATCGCAGCATACGGTATGTTCAGTGCCTGCCTGGAATGTACTTATGGGAGCTTTTTCCGGATGGATGTTCAAAAAACATACGATGCTATCATTGCCACACCCTTGAGTATCGAGGACGTGGTTGCCGGGGAGGCGCTCTGGGGTGCCACCCGCAGCCTTATTACCACCACGGCAGTGCTGATAATCGCTGCTATGTTCGGGGCAATTAACTCACCATGGGCGCTTTTGGCCTTGCCGATGGGATTTCTTGCCGGGTTGATGTTCGCTTCTATCGCTCTGACTTTCACTGCAATAGCGCCGGGTATAAGCAGTTTCAATTATTTCTTCACTTTGTTTGCCACACCAATGTTTTTTTTCAGCGGGGTGTTCTTTCCCTTGGATTCGTTTCCCAGCCTTGTCCATACACTCTCTTGGATTGCCCCTCTCACACCGGTCTCTCGAATAATACGTGCAGTTACAGAGGGTGATCTGGAATGGAGCTTGCTCGGGGCTCTGGCGTTGGTCATCGTAATAACCATCGTATTTTTCCGTCTGGCGCTGGTGTTAATGCGCAGACGATTGCTGAAATAGAACCGGACCACCCAACGATAAAGATACCACAACAATATGTCATTGCGAGAAGTATTTTCGACGAAGCAATCTCATCGGAGGACTTGAAGATAGCCACGCGGAGTTTGTTCCTTTGACAAGCTCAGGACAGGCTCTGATGTGTAAGGAAATTCTTTCGCTTCGCTCAGAATGACACCAGTTGAAAGGCTCGCGATTATACAGGAGTAGAAACGATGCAAGAGATGAAAGATGTAGCAGCCAGAGTTATCTCCCAACAAGGTATTTGTTCCGCCGGGCATAAAGTCGGGGACAAATTTATTATAGGACAAAATACCCCGGACAGCATGTGCTCATGGGCTTTCTGCTCACTATTTCCCTTTGCGACAGTATTGCAATCCGGCTGCTCTTTCCCGTGGGAGACAGAAGAGGGGAAGACCACTGTAGCCTGCCCGGACCCGGAGAACCCGGTGGTGTTTGAGTTAAAGAGAGTTTAATGATGTGGGGCTAATTTGCAACTCGCCCCTTCACCCGATATTAAGCAATCACAATTTGTCTTGCGGAATAGTTACAAGTCCCCTAAAATATATCCGATGGCCGATCAATTGGATTATTCCCAACTCGATGACCCATTGCTGCTCCAGTTTGTATTTTTTCCCAGATCAGATTGGACCCCTGCCCCGGAAGACGCAACTGATCATCAGGTTATAGTAGAAAACGGTATTTCTATTTTCTGCCGATTCTACCCTGTGGACACGAGCGGTCCATCTATCCTGTATTTCCACGGCAACGGGGAAGTCGCCTGCGAATATGATTGGATCGCCCGCTTTTTCAATGAGATCGGTGTCAACCTCTTCGTGGCCGATTATCGTGGCTACGGTAAAAGCGATGGGCAACCTACTTTTACCAACACTGCTGCTGATTGCCATCAAATATTCAACTACTTCCGGGACATGCTTGATTCCAGTGGATACACCGAGAAGATATTCGTTATGGGACGATCGCTTGGGAGTCAGCCAGCGTTGGACTTGGCGGCGAACCATCCTGAAGAAATGAATGGTCTGATCATAGAAAGCGGTTTTGCCCAGAACGGACGATTAATGAGGTATCTCGGCTTACCGGTTTCAATTCCCAACCTTGATGATTTTGAAAAAACTGCTCTGGAGCGAATCAGACAAATTACCATGCCTGCACTGTTCATTCACGGGGAACAAGATGTGCTCATCCCTCCAACTGAGGCAGAGACTATATATGAAAATATCGGCTCCGAAGATAAAAAGCTTCTGATAATTAGAGGCGGCGACCACAATACACTGATGCTGGTAGGCCTTCAGCAGTATTTTGATGCCATCAAAGAATTCATTACGGGAGGTTGACATAACGATGGGTACCAATCTTGAAGAGAAGATCATGATGTCACTTGTGAACGGCAAGTTACCGTGTGCAGTTGCCTTCAAAATCGCCGAGGAAATGAGGGTACTTCCTCTATCAGTTAAGGAAGCTGCCGACGAATTGGAAATAAAGATATCGTCATGCCAGCTTGGATGTTTCCCTTAGAAGTGCAAGAATGGGAAACACTCTACTAGTCGATGCCTTGTATCCAATATAGAGTAAAACTAGTACGCAATCCGTTTAACCACTCATCCTGAAGATTCTTCGCCCTCAATATCGAGTTATTGAAGGTACTTCTACTCCTTTTTACCTTCAATGAACGTTGTATCTTGTCCCTAAATATGGTATCATTCGCATGCTGGCTTGTTCTGAGCAGCAAAGGAGGTGATGGTTCCGGCCTCTATGGAATGCGACCATTTATCACCAACAGATAATACAAACGTCCTAAGAACCAGCAACAGTACTGTAAAAAGATCGCGTCACAACGGAAGCGCCCTGGCGACTCCGATCAGCATAGCGTGTGAAATTTGTCAGGTTGATTTTTACGATTGGTATAAAGGTCAGCTTCTGGCCGGTACTGTTTTTCAATAACAAAATACGGGAAGGGGGTGGATCCAATGCACTTGATCATCGATGGGTACTTCAGCGATCCCAAAAAAATAGAGGATAAAGAGTTCATCTACAATTTCCTCGATACGTACCCCGAAGAAATCAGAATGACCAAAGTATCCACTCCCCAAGTCACTCGCCACAACATCCCCGAACCTCACGAGCAGGGACTCTCAGGATTCGTTCTCCTGGCCGAAAGCCACATAAGCATCCATGTTTTCCCCGAGCGGTCATATGTCAATATCGATATTTTCTCCTGTAGCGAATTCGATCCACGGAAAGCGACCGAAGCTCTGGAGCAAAGATTCGGTCTTACTGGTGTGAAGAGTCGCACTCTCGATCGTCCCCATCCGGAAATCGAGTAGACACCCTTCCAAACGGTGACGCAAGAAAAGGCGTCCCCATACATGAGGTCGGACTATAACCGCAAGTCAAAATATCATATCTGAATGTCACTTGTGGTTAATCGATAGAAAATCGGACCATACCAGAGGTACTCACAATGCTCAAGGGAACTCCCAACAATAGTATCCCCCAATACGTCAAGCGTCTGGCAAAAACCCGGCAGACGCCTTTCCTTGCTATAGAAAAAAGGGGGATACAGCACAAATTCGAGCAATTCCACCAGGCAATGCCTCATGCCAGATTTTTCTATGCGGTCAAGACCAATTCCCATAAAAAGATTGTCAAATTGATGCAATCATGGGGATCCGGTTTTGAGGTTTCTTCTGAACAGGAGCTGGAATTATTGTTCAGCTGCGGAGTATCCCCTGACAGGATTATCACCAGCAATCCTCTCAAAAGCATCTCGTTCATCAAGTTTGCCTATGCCTCTGGAGTGAAACACTTTGCCTTTGATTCTCATGAAGAGATCGTAAAACTGGCAAAGCATGCACCTGGCAGTCACGTGTATGTGCGTCTTACTGTATCAAACGAAGGAAGCCAGTGGCCTCTGAGTAGAAAATTCGGTGTTGAAACAGAGCAAGCAGCAGAACTGCTGGTGCATGCTGCGGAAAAATCTCTAATACCATATGGGATAACATTCCATGTTGGTTCGCAATGTACCGAAGAGGCATCATGGGTAAGCGCGATAGAGAAAAGCCGAACAGTGTGGGATGTGGTTCAAAACAAAGGAATAAGACTTGAGATGCTCAATATCGGCGGAGGTTTCCCTATCGAATACACAGATTCAACACCATCTATCGATAGAATCTCCTCTGTAATAGAAAAGACTCTGAAAAAAGAATTGCTCGATAATGTTGAGATTTTTGTAGAGCCCGGAAGGGCACTGGTAGGTGAATCCGGTATCATGGTAAGTACAGTTATCGCCAAAGCCAGACGCAACCGGGAGAACTGGCTCTCTATCGACGTTGGAGTTTTTAATGGTTTCATGGAAAGTATAGGCGGTATCCAGTACTCGATAATAACCGAAAAAGAAGGGCCTCTACAAAACTGGGTATTAGCCGGACCATCGTGCGATAGTATGGACGTCATTTCTAATGAGGTCAAACTTCCTGATTTGGAAATAGGTGATATTGTATATATACTTTCATCTGGTGCCTACACTACTGCGTATGCCTCACGGTTCAATGGATTCCCCATTCCAAAAACCTATTTTTACTAAAACACCCCACCATTTTGTTATAAATAATCAGGCTGCCCTCATTTACTGTTACAATTTGTTTGCACTTCTCAAATTTATGGTGTAGAATGTACGTTAATGTGCCCATTTCGATTGTGGGACATCGCAGCAATTCATATCAGACGAAGGCTTCGGTTGCAGTAGGATTTTGAATCGCATTGAGATTTCAGGATCGATTGGGACACACAGTCCAGAAAAAGGGGTAGTCAATGGCATTTGATGACAAGACTTTGGTTTGTCGCGACTGCGGACGGGAGTTCATCTTCACATCAGGGGAACAAGAGTTCTACGAGTCCCGAGGGCTTCTTAATGAACCTCGTCGCTGCCAAGAGTGCAGACAGGTTAAAAAACGCGGAAGCTACGGACAGCAGCAGGGACCACGCGAAATGCACAAGACGGTCTGTGCTTCCTGTGGCACCGAGTGCGAGGTTCCTTTCCTGCCACGTGGCGATAGGCCAGTATACTGCGACGAATGCTTCGCCACCACGCGGGGTCAACGCTAGATATCTCGGATCGATCTAAAAGCCCAAACCTCACCATTGCATTCCATCACTCAAGAATCCTGGCCAGTTAAAGGGTTCAAATGAATATTGGGGCGCTACGTGTGCGACTTGGTTTGCCTGAAAACGGTTCTCTCAAAGGCAAACGCAAGGTAATAAAATCGATTTCTACTCGAGTGGGCAACAAGTTCAATGTTTCCGTGGCTGAGGTTGACGATCTCGATCATTGGAAGTTGGCCACATTGGGTGTTGTTTGCGTTAGCAATGACGGACGGCATGCCAATGAAATGCTCTCCAAGATAGCAGACTATATCGAAACTATCAGAGGTGATGCTGAGGTCTTGGATTACGAAATCGAGATCATCAACGCTTTCTAGCAATGGATACTTCTGGCTTCCTCGAGTACCTGAGGAATTACTCAACATATCAGGATCAGATTGTTCATCAGGAACATATTCTCCCTCGCAAAGCTTGTCACGGCCAAATCGAAAACCCACTTAACACCTCTCTTCAGGCCGCGCTACAGACACTGCACTTAACGCCCCTCTATAGCCATCAATCCAAAGCAATCGATGCGGCAGGTTCGGGAGAAAACATTGTAATATCTACCCCCTCAGCCAGCGGCAAAACACTTTGCTACAATATTCCGGTACTCAATTCACTACTAGAACAAAAGGACAGCCGAGCCCTCTATCTTTTTCCGACAAAGGCCCTGGCCCACGACCAACTCAGGACCCTGGAGGAACTTGCCCAGGCAGCGAAAACAAAAGTCAAAATCGCTACGCTTGATGGCGATACCCCTCAAAACGAAAGATCTCAAATAAGGAGATCAGCTCGAATTGTGCTCTCTAACCCGGATATGGTACATCTCGGCATCATCCCTAACCACCGCTCGTGGATGGCATTTCTCGGCCAGTTGAAATATGTGGTGATAGATGAGGCACACGCCTATCGCGGGATATTCGGTTCTCACGTAGCCAATATTATTCGCAGACTGAGACGAGTATGCGCCCGATACGGTGCTTATCCCCAATTCATTTGCAGCTCTGCTACCATCGCGAATCCCGGCGAACATGCCGAACGCCTGATCGGATTGCCATTTCAGGCTATCACCGAAGACGGAGCATCTTTTGGGGGAAAGGATTTCGTTTGCTGGAACCCCCCGCTCATTGATGCGGTTAAAGCTACTCGACGCAGTGCCAGTAGCGAAGCCACTTATTTGCTCACCGAACTGATACTTTCAGGCACTCGCACCCTGGCTTTTGCCCGTACCCGAAAACTGGTCGAGTTGATCTATATCTATGTTAGAAATCAATTGGAAACAAGGGCGCCCGAACTGGTTGATCTGATAAAACCCTATCGGGCCGGGTACCTGGCCGAGGATCGCAGGAAGATCGAACGAGAGCTATTTTCAGGCAAGCTACTTGGAGCAGTAGCCACAAATGCATTAGAGCTGGGAATTGATATCGGGAAACTCGATGTTACTATCCTGACAGGTTATCCTGGAAGTATTGCCAGTACCTGGCAGCAAGCAGGAAGAAGCGGACGAGGACATGACAAATCGCTGAGTATTCTCATTGCCTGCGAGAACCCTCTCGATCAATACTTTATGCGGCATCCTGAAGCATTATTCGGAAAAGACTACGAATATGCGCTGATCGCTCCCTCAAACCCTCACGTGCTTAAGCCACATCTGCTGTGTGCCGCCTGGGAGTTCCCTTTGACCAACTCAGACCGAAAATACTTCGGCGAACATGAACAATCCCGGGACGAACTGATAGAGGAAGGACTGCTCCAAATCAGGGGCAAAAGATGGTATCCGGCAACAACCGCGGTCTATCCGTCACAGGAAGTTAACATTCGTTCCGCATCATCAGTCGACTACGCGCTGGTCGATGCCAGTACCGGGCAATTGCTGGAAACCATAGAATCGGAAAAGGCGTTTTTCCAGATTCACCCTAGCGCAATCTATCTCCATCAAGGCGATTCGTACATCATAACGGAGCTGGACCTCGTTTCGCATACTGCATATACTCTACCCTCCGACGCACATTACTACACTCAAACCAAAGATCTGACCGACCTCACCATAATCGAGGTGACCAATGAGAAAGCCGTAGGCAACAGCAAAGTCTATCTTGGAGAAGTAGTGGTTACCACCACCGTCATCGGATTCAAGAAAAAGAAAATCTATACTGAAGAAGTGGTGGGAGAGGAACCGCTCGACCTGCCACCACAATCATTTCGAACGATCGCTTTATGGTTCGATATGCCGCCGGCGGTCCTGGAGGATCTCAATCAGCAAGTTCTCGATTTTGCTGGTGGACTCCATGCTGCGGAACATGCTGCAATCTCCATGCTACCGCTGTTCGCCCTATGTGATCGGAATGACATCGGAGGTGTATCTACACCCCTTCACCCAGACACCGATCAAGCCCAAATCTTCATTTACGATGCCCATCCAGGTGGCATTGGAATAGCAGAGAAAGGATACGAGTTGATCAACGATCTTTGGCAGAAAACGCTGAGACTAATCTCAGAGTGCCCCTGCAAGTTCGGATGTCCAAGTTGTGTTCAGTCACCCAAATGTGGCAACAACAACCAACCTCTGGACAAACAAGCTGCCAGAAAGATATTTGAGGCTCTTATTGAGTCTTTTGAATCCGTGAAGTCAGATTCAAAAGACTCACCCAGTGGGTGCAGTCACGATGGAGGTGCTGAGTTGCGCGGAGAGTTGAGGGCGAACACGAATAGTAGGGGTATGATTGGTATCTGAGCCCTGTTATGCTCGATAGTATGAACTTCACATTCAGGACTTTTTGTTTGCATAGGGGCAAAGATGCGTTTTGAGATAGTCCAGGGCGATGAGCAGATTTCCAGCCATTCGGGCCTTGCGCTGGTAGGGGCCATGCTTGATAGGATCGGCTTGCGGGAGCGATTGGACGAGATAGTTTTGGGCTGGAGCGCAAGTATCCACAAATTCGACATAGCGATGTGATTATGTCGATGATCGGTCTGTTGTGTTTAGGGAAGCCGGATTTCGATGCCAATAAACTACCCCGCCGCAAGCGGACGGGATAGTTTAGGGTAATATCTTAAAAAAGCCACCGAAATATGAGAGAATGGTGGTATGGCATACAAAAGAAGTTGTCCAAGATGCGGAAATATAAAGAGTTGGGCAGTAAGGAGAGATAAGAGGAAATGCTCTG
>Ga0233431_1001826_pt1 | contig 33669 bp, 29 predicted proteins | sample SI_118_April2016_FD_179867 | JGI IMG/M metagenome (GOLD analysis project Ga0233431, IMG submission 179867) | Seawater microbial communities from Saanich Inlet, British Columbia, Canada - SI_118_April2016_200_MG | ecosystem: Environmental > Aquatic > Marine > Inlet | place: Canada: British...
AAGTTACAGACAAAGAAATGGAAGAAGTTGTGATATATGGTGATGAATTTCATCCAGAATGGAATTATACGATTGCACCAAGATAAACAGCAAATCGTTTAATTTATATTATTACACTTCCTAATTACAGATAAACTTATGAAAGATACTATTGTGGATACAATTATTAATTCTGAACTTTCTTTTATATAAAGTTTTTTGTCGACTGCAATCATATAGGTGCTACTTGCGCAGGGAAGGGATAATAGTAGAAAACCACAGGCTGCCCAAAATGGATTCACATGGAATGTCAGCATTATTACTAGAGTTATAATCGGCATGATTACGAGTTTTAGAACGCAGCCAACTATAATTGATTTATTGAAAAATGAATTAAATTTTATATCAAGTAGTTTTTCTCCAAGTATGAACATTGCACATGGACCGGCCGTTTCTCCTAACTGATGGCAAAAGCCGGCGAGAACTATTGGTAAATGTATTTTTAAAGCTGAAATAATAATGCCGGCAATAATTGAAAGCATTATAGGCTGTTTAATTACAGTTTTGAGTAACTTTTTGTGTATCTTTCGAGACTCTTCTCTGTTTTTTTCTGTTAATTTAAGAATCAAAATAGTGCAGCAGAACAGTATTGTTGTTAATAGATTTATCATGGCAAGTGGAAGCAGGGATTTTTCGCCAAACAGTGAGAATAGGATTGGAATTCCCATAAATGCAGTATTAGGAAAACTTAATGCCAGTGATCTCAGGGAACTAATAGGTGCTGATTTTTCTGCTAAATAAGAAGCAATAAAAATTATAATATAAAATGCTCCTAAAATTATGGAGGATATAATGATAAATTTAATATTTAATAATTTTTCAATCGGTGCTTCAGCAACGGCAATAAATAAAATTGCCGGGAGTGCAAAATACAGCACAAATCTAGAAATAACTTTATCACTATTTTTGCCCAAGATATTGGTCTTTTTACTTAATGCACCTAATAGCATTAAGCCAAATATTGGTAGCAAACTATTTAAAACTATATTCATAGTGAATCTCATTTAGATGATATTAATTGGTCAGACCAATTAATATGTCACTGAAATATTGATTTACAAATAGGGTGATGAAAAATGTATCTAGATTATTCTTAATTGAATATATTCGAATGTTCTTCTGAATATTTTTTTGCAGCGATTGGATCCATATTAATAATTGCCTTACATAAATTTTTATGGATATTTATTAGTGAGTTATCTTCAGGTGTAGTAGTGGATTTATAGTCGATTGAAAATTCAATAAGTTTTTCTAAGGCATTATACAGTGTTAAAAGTAAAATATTTTTTGAATATTTTGCTATTGATTTATGCATCTCTTTATCTAATTCAACGAAGTTTTCAGCGGAGGATATATTATTAAAATTTTCTAATAGTTTTTTTAATTCCTGCTTTTCATTATCAGTAATATTTTTTGCTGCGAGTATTGATGATCTTATTTCAAACATATTTCTTAATTCATAAATATCTTCAATTTTACCTTTTTGAAGTTGAAACGAGAGTGAAATAGGTTCAAAACAAAAATCTGAAATATTATCTGCGATATAATTGCCATCGCCATGACGGGATTCTATCAGGCCGATTATTTCAAGTGTTCTTAATGCTTCACGAACAGAAGACCGACTCACATTGTATGTCAATACTAATGTTCTTTCTGTGGGAAGTTTGTCCCCTAGTTGCAATTGACCTGATACAATTTGATTTTGAATATCACTTATTATTTTTCTATAAACTTTATCGTGCTTATTGTCGATCATTTTAATTATAATTTTTAATTGTGTTGTACATTTTTAAAAATTGGTAAGTTGCCTTTACATCATGTACTCTGATTATTTCTATATCATTCTGTGCAATACAGGCAGCAACGGCTAGATTACCGTAGATTCTTTTTTGGGAGATAGGTTCGCTAATAATATCACCAATAAAAGATTTTCGAGATGCACCAATAAGAATAGGATAACCTATTTTTTTAAATTCAGAAATTTTGGCTAATATTTCAATATTTTGAGTTGAATTCTTACCGAAAGATCCACCGCCTATGCCCGGGTCAATTATTAGATTTGTATCCTTGACTCCGTAGGATTTTGCTATAGTAACAGCTTGTGTTAAAAAGGCGATTATATCATTCAGCAAATTTTCGTATTCATAATCAGAACTAGATGCTTTAGGTTTTTCCTTCATGTGCATTAAAATTAGCCCGGCACCTGTATCAGATGCTATTTGGGCTATTTTTTCTGAATACATCATGCCGCTTACATCATTAATTATATCAGCACCTGATTTTATCGCTTCATTTGCAACTTCAGGTCTTATAGTGTCAATACTTATAATGCTTTCCGGATATTTTTTCTTTACACCTATAATTATAGGAATAACACGTGATAATTCTTCATCAATACAGATGCTTGAATTATCTCCCGGCTTTGTAGATTCTCCACCAATATCTATAATATCAGCACCGTCATTATACATATTACAGCAGTGATTTATTTCTTCATCAATTGTTTTATATAATCCGCCATCTGAAAAAGAATCGGGAGTCGCATTGTGGACTCCCATTATTAAAGTTCCTTTATCAAATTTAAGAGTTCTATTCTTAAATTTAAATATCATTTTATAGTTTATTCTTCAGTTGTTTGGTCTTCTTTAGATTCTGTAACTTCAGCTACCGTTTCGTTATTAACAACTTCTTCTTCTGCTTGGTTATCGTCATCATCGACAGATTCATTCTCATCATCGTCAAATTTAATTTCCATTAGTTTGGCGACACTTACGATTGAGTCATTTTTCCCACGCAGATCCATAATTCTGACACCTTTAGATGCCCTGCCTATTGTTCTTAATTCGTCTGTAGGGATTCTTACAGTCTGACCGCCTTTAGTCGTAATGATGATTTCATCTCCACGTTCTACATGGATAGCTGAGATTACTTGTTCTTTATCGTTTAGACGCATACTGACAACACCTTTTGCACCTCTTTTTGTCATTCTATAAGTGTTGATGTAACTACGTTTTCCCATTCCACCATCACTTATGACAAGTACCTGGGGTGAATCAGTTTTAACTATTTCTGCTTCTGTTTCGATTTCGACATTTGTTTCAGTATCTGCATCAGTTGATATTTCTTCGTCTTCATTCTGATTATTTACTTCTGATTTTACTGCAAGCATACTAACCAAATGGTCATCTTTAAGTTTAAATCTCATAGCTGTAACACCTCGTGCAGTTCTGCCCATAGGTCTTACCTGAGTTTCTAAAAATCTGCATGCCATGCCTTGAGAACTACTAATTAGTATTTCATATGTTCCATCAGTAATGGCAACGGCCATAAGATCATCACTTTCATCTATAGATATTGCTCTTATTCCGCCTTTTCTTAAATTTTTAAAAGCAGATAGGAGTGTTTTCTTAATATAACCATTCTTTGTCGACATTGTAATATAAAGGTTGTCTTCAGTCATGTCTTCTGATTTAACAGTGAGCATAGCTTTTACCTGTTCGCCAGGATCAACTTTGATAAGATTTATTATAGCTTTACCTCTACTTGTTCTGCTTCCTTCAGGTATTTCATATACATTTAACCAGTACATGCTTCCTTTATCTGTAAAGAAGAAAATCAGGTCATGACTGTCTGCAACAAATAAGTGTTCAACATGATCTTCTTCTTTTGTATTCATGCCTTTTACACCTTTACCACCGCGATGCTGTGTTTTAAATGTATCTGTATGTACTCTTTGTATATAGCCTGTATTTGAGACAGTAACAATACATGCGTGTCTTTCAATTAAATCCGCGATGCTGAAATCATCTACAGAATGTTCTATTGCAGTTCTTCTTGGATTATTATATTTAGTTTTTACTTCAAGAAGTTCTTCTTTCATAACGTTTAATCTTAGTTGTCTGTCTGCTAATAATGATTTAAGATAATCAATATGCTTCATTAATTCATCATATTCATTCTGTAGATCTTCTATTGCCAGTCCTGTGAGCTGGTGTAAACGCATTTCAAGAATTGCAGATGCTTGAATTTTTGTTAATTTGAAGCGTTCCATCACAGCATTACATGCTGTCACTTTATCTCTTGAAGCTCTAATTATTTTAACAAGTTCATCTATATTTTTTACTGCTATTAATAAACCGTCAAGAATATGTGCTCTTGCTTCAGCTTTCTTTAGAGCAAACATAATTCTTCTTGTTATAACATCTAATCTATGGTCAACGTATGCTTGTAGAATCTGTTTCAGATTCATTGTTTTTGGTCTATTATGATCAACAACAAGAAGAGAACATGCAAAGCCTGATTCCAGTTGTGTATGAGCGTATAGCTGATTTAAAACTACGCTTGCCATAGAATTTCTTTTGATATCAATAACGATTCTTATACCGACTCTTCTGCTTGTTTCATCTCTAAGACCTGAAATTCCGGTAATTCTTTTATCTCTAACAAGATCAGCTATTTTTTTTACCATATTTTCTTTATTTACGGCATATGGTATTTCTGATATTATAATCTGTTCTTTACCGTCTTTTTCAACAACTTCAGCTTTTGATCTTATTTTGACTACACCTTTGCCGGTGTGATATAATCTATGTATTTCTGCTAAACCTCTTATTATTGCACCGGTTGGAAAGTCAGGCCCTTTAATGAATTCCATCATTTCAAGGATAGATATTGTAGGGGTGTCTATCAGTGCTATTGTTGCATCAATAACTTCTCCAAGGTTATGTGGAGGAATATTTGTTGCCATTCCTACACCGATACCTGTGGCACCGTTAACCAGTAAATTAGGGTATTTAGCGGGTAGTACCGTTGGTTCAACTGTTGTTTCGTCGAAAGTAGGAGTCATGTCAACTGTATCTTTATCTATATCAGCCAGCAGTTCTTCAGCCAGACGTTCCATTCTACATTCTGTATAACGATATGCAGCAGCAGGGTCACCGTCAATACTACCAAAGTTTCCCTGACCGTCAATCAGCGGCATTCTCATTGCAAAATCCTGAGCCATTCTTACCATTGTGTCGTAAACAGAACTATCACCGTGTGGATGATAATTACCGATAACTTCCCCGACAACCTTAGCACTTTTAGTGAATGAATGAGATTTAGTTAATCCAAGTTGTCTCATCGCATATAAAATACGTCTATTACCTGTTTTTAACCCATCTCTTACATCTGGAATTGCTCTGCCAATATTAACACTTAGTGAATATTGGAGATATGCTGTATGCATAATATCTTCGATGTTTACAGGAATGTCATTTTCTCTGATATCAGTTATTTCTTCGGTCATTGCTGAATATTAACTCCTACTTATATTAAGGTAATTTATATGTTTAAATCTTCTTAAATTTTAGATAACGATTTATGATTATAAATTGTTGAAATGTACATATACTAACTTACTTCAAAATTGACTTATGGCAAGCATTAAATCAGCTATAAACATATAGTTAGCAAAATATTACCAACAGAGTAGTAAAATGTACTGAAATATATTATATCATGATATAGTTTATAGTATATTATCAGTTGTGTTTTTATAGCTAAAAAATGGCATAAAATTAAGGAAAATAGAACATTTCAGGAGGATTTTATGGAACATAAAAATAATTGTATCATTTGCGGTGCAGATATTATATATTTAAAAGAGCAAATTGAGAAAGAATGTTATTATTGTAAGTGTAAAATTGGAACAAATACAATATGCAATTCAGGACACTTTATCTGTGACTCCTGCCACAGTGCAGATGCTCTTACTTTAATAGAGAAATTTTGCGTAAATACAGATATTATGGATCCTATTGAAATGGCTAATATCCTGATGAAGTATCCTGAACTTAAAATGCATGGGACTGAACACCATTTTTTAATCCCTGCTGTATTGCTTACAGCTTATTATAATTTTATAAAAAATCCTAAACTAAAAGAAGATATGATTGTTAAAGCCAGAACTAGAGCTAAAAAAGTTCCTGGTGGTAATTGTGGATTTTTAGGAAACTGCGGTGCGGCAGTAGGAACAGGTATTTTTGTAAGTCTAATAACCGGTGCGACTCCTCTTTCAAAACAGGAATGGAGAGTAAGTAATTTAATGACAGCTGAAAGCCTCCACAAAATAGCTGTCAGCGGTGGGCCCAGGTGTTGTAAAAGAAATACTTTTATAGCTATTTTAGAAGCGGTTAAGTTTGTTAAAAAACATTTGAACATTCGCCTTGTTTCTCCTGATATAATTAATTGTGAATACAGTGAGTTAAACAATGAATGTATTGGTAAAGAATGTCGTTTTTATACTGAGAATAGATAATGAGTTTCCTTAAAAAATCAAGAAAAATCAAGAATGCTTTTAGAGGTGTTTGGGATGAACACCATAAATCTATTAAGTTAATTCTGAAAGACAATTTTTCTTCAAATTTTCTATCACGTTTTAAAAAAGGTGAAATAATAATCTCAGAGGAGTTTATTACGCATAATCTGACTAAGACTTTAGAAGAAGATCCTGAAATATATATAGAACACGTAATTTGCAGTGAGGCAAATATTTCAGTAGGGTTATTAATTAATAAACTTTCTACGAAGATACATGTTATACTTCGATTCTACATCTCGCGTGCTAAGATTAATAGTCATGAACAGAGAATTATTGTTGATATAAAACAGATGAGTATTAAAGGTAAGAATATTTTAGGGAAAATACTTATAAGCCTTACACGAACTATAATTTTAGGTATTTTTAAAAAGGCCTTAGTTCCATCGGATATAGCTGAGGTTATTAAGATTGATACTAAGGATAATAAGGTCTATATCGAGTTGAATGAATTAGAAATAGTTAAGCAGAAAGCGATGCAGCCTTTACCGTGTACTTCGCGCTCATTGCTTGAGTTGATTTCAGTATCTAAAATAATTCACTCCAATACTGGTTTAGTCGTAAAATGTAAATTATTGAGTGCTTAAATAAAATGGAAAAACAGGCTGGATATAACTGCTTTCTTCTATAAAATTCGAGATACTTATGCCTAACAATCTTACACTTTTGTTATTTGATTCAATTCTTGAAAGAAGTAATTTAGCAAATTGATAAATTTCATTTGAAGCGTTTTGAAGAGCAATTTCAGAAGTAATACTTCTTGTTAATGAACTAAAATCATGGAATTTAATTTTTAGCGTAATTGTTTTTCCATATATGTTACTCCTATTTAAACTGGCTGATAAAGAATCTGCTAAATTTAATAGCTCCTTATGCATTTCTTCAATTGATGTCAGATCTTTGTGAAATGTATTTTCTTTGCCTATAGACTTTCTAATTCTGTTTGTTTTAACAGGTCTATTGTCGATACCTCTGCATATTAAATAATAATATTCTGCATTATTACCAAAAATTTTACTTAAACCGCTTAATGTATATTTTTTAATATCACTGCCCAATTTAATTCCAAGACGATTCATCTTTTTTTCAGTTACTTTTCCTACTCCGAAGAATTTTCCAATTGGTAGTTTGTCAATGAAATCCTGTGCTTTATTGGGTGTTATAACTGTTAAGCCATTAGGCTTTTTATAATCAGAAGCTATTTTTGCTAAAAATTTATTATATGAAACTCCTGCAGAAGCTGTGAGGTTGGTTTTAGCAAAGATTGTTTTCAATATATCTTTTGCTATCACTGTAGCTGATTTTTCGTTTATCTTATTATTTGTTACATCTAAAAAAGCTTCATCGATTGATAGAGGCTCAATTAAATCAGTATATGTTTTAAAAATATTTTTGATTTCTACTGAAGCTTCCATGTATATAGAAAAATTAGGCTTGATGAAAATAGCTTTGGGGCATAATTTATATGCTTTATATGCCGGCATTGCCGAATGTATGCCAAATTTTCTTGCTTCATATGAACAGGTAGCGACTACGCCTCTTGAATTTGGCATACCTCCTACAATAACGGGTTTGCCTCTGAGCTTAGGGTTATTTCTCTGCTCCACAGATGCAAAAAAAGCATCCATATCAATATGGATTATTTTTCTACAGGTATTTTTATTTATTAATGACATAATCGGTTATTGCACTTCGTGCGGTGTTGAGTTCTGCCTTAGCAGAATAAATTTTGAACTTGCTACGCTCTGCGTAGTGTTAAATTTTGAGTTTGCTATCTCGAAACCTTCAAAAAAAAATTACTCATATTTTATTTACAAATAATTACTTTCGAATAAATTTCTATATCATCAAGTTAATAAATTTTGATTACTTATTTTTACATGGAATATGAAATTATAATTTTAATATAACTCATCTTTAAACTATAGTTAATGTAATAATTTTAATAAAATAGAAAGTTATAACGATATGAATAAGATAGAAGAATTTGATTTCGATGATATTTTGAGATTTTCTGTTGAGTTAGCAAAAGAAGCCGGTGAGCTGATAAAAGTAGAAAGAGATAAAAAGCTTATCTTAGATTATAAGAACGGCGTTGAACTTGTAACATCTGCAGATCTTATGTCAGATAAATTAATAAGAAGTGAAATCCATAAACGTTATCCGGAGCATAACATATATTCTGAAGAGTTCATTCAGGATAATTTGGAGAGAGATTTTTTTGAAAAACCGTTATGGATTATTGACCCTATTGACGGCACCGTAAATTATTCCCGCGGTCATTATCAAGTGGCTATTTCAATAGCATTTGCTTATGGCGGCGTACTGAAAACCGGAGTTGTCCATTGTCCGTTTTTAGACGAAACATTTACAGGTATAAGAGACAAAGGTGCATGGTTAAATAATGAAAATATAAATTGTTGTAAAACTACTGAACTTAAAAGAGCTATTGTTGCAACAGGTTTTCCATACGAAAAAAATGATATCGGGTTATTACTTAGAAGACTCGAGGCTCTTTTGAAAAATTGTGGCGGAATAAGAAGATTAGGATCTGCTGCACTTGATATTTGCTGGGTAGCTTCAGGACGATTTGATGCATATTATGAGACAATTAACCTTTGGGATTTTGCTGCCGGTTATGTTATAGCCAAAGAGTCAGGTGCAAAAATTGGTAATATAACTAAAAGCGAGAATAATTTACCTGAAGAGTTTAATGGTTGCGATTTAATCGTATCAGCACCTGGTTTATATGACCAATTAATGAATATTCTAAAATAATATTTTAAAGGAGTTTGTTATAATGGATATGAAATTGAAAGTTGTTCAGCTTAACTGGACAGAAGATTGCAATATTATTGTTGGACAATCTCATTTTATTAAAACAGTAGAGGATATTTTTGAAATTATGTCAGGCTATGTTCCTAATGCTGAATATGGTCTGGCTTTTAGTGAAGCGTCAGGGCCTTGTTTAATAAGAACAGCAGGTAATAATAAAACATTATTAAAAGAAGCTGAAAAATGTGCATTGGATGTTGGGGCAGGGCATTCTTTTTATTTAATAATGAAGGGGTGCTTTCCTATAAACATTCTTAATCAGATAAAAGCATGCCAGGAAGTCTGCAGAATTTTTTGTGCGACAGCTAATCCTCTTCAAATTATTACAGGTGAAACAGAACAGGGTAAGGGCATATTAGGTGTGATCGATGGTTTTTCACCTAAAGGTGTTGAAGATGAGAAAGAGAAAAAAGAAAGACATACTCTGTTAAGAACTTTTAATTATAAAGGTTAATTCAGATGGTTGTAATTTTTATTATTGATAATAAAAAAAGTGGCTGTATCATTTTGGATATATGATACAGCCACTTTTGAATCTTAAACTATAAAACTAAACTTAAATTGGAGCGCTACAGAAAATACTTGGATTAAAGTTTTTAATTTCTTTAATCATATCAACAACTTCACGTCCAACCATATCGAGTTTAGCTAAGTTCTGAATTCTTTTTTCGGAACGTTTCTTTTCTCTAGGAGAAAGAATATCTTCAAAAAGATTACAAGCTTGAACTAAACTTACTAAAACAGCATCTCTTGGATCAGGAATAATATCTTCGTTTAAAATAAGTTCTCTTAATCTTGCTTCAACTGTTTTTATTTCTTTATTGTCTATAACAGGATAGCGTCTTGTATGGAAAACCCAGAAAATTCTTTCATCAACACGTTTTAAAATACCTTTTTCAATTAACTGATTAAGAACTAGGTCTTCAGTTTCAGCTGCATTTGAGAGTAATATTTTTAGCCAGTAAGAAACAGGCATATTATTTTCAGATTCTGCAATGATGTTTAAAATTGAATCGATAACTTTGTTGCCAGTTTCTTCTTTTTTGATAACATATAGATGATCTATATCGGTATCAATTTTATTAAGAAGAGAAAGTTCACAAAGTACAGCACCAATTAAGGCATAACTTAAAGAAATTTCTTCAGAGTAAGTAGTAATTTTCCCAGTTACGTCGTCAAGTGCTAACAGATAAATTTCTTCAGCAAAACTTAGCATTGTATGTCCCCCTTTATCTAGTCTCTATCATTTATAATTATTTAAGTTCTTATATGATCATTCTCAATCATACCTTAATATTACCATACCTTAAACTTATTGATAAATATACCACATTGCAAGCAAATATTGTGTAAATTAGATATATTTTATATAGATTCAAAGAGTTTTGTAATCAGAATCATGTTTAAAATAGCTTCTTTAGTTAGAAATCTACCATAAAAAAAACTCTCTCATTATCATTGGGAATGGGGAGATAGGGAGTAAGAGGATAATGAGAGAGTTAAAAATTAATTGTTTTTAAAGAACTTTTACTTAAAAGACACCAAAAGCGTGCGATTACAAGCTTTTTATGTAAATACTATAACTATTTTATGAATTAATTACGCTGATCCGCTTTTATACGAATTTGACCATTGAGCTTTCGTGTAGATTTTTTTTTGCTATGTATTCTTTGAAGAGATTTTTATCGGTACTATTGCCTACTTTTAGAATTTTAGCGAACTTATATAAAGATTGAGAATCATTGACTAAAATTTCAACTTCCAGACAAAGAGTATTCTTTTTTTCTTTATCCAGATATACTTTGATATTGATTTTATTTCCAACATCAAATTTAGAGGATTTATCTGAAGTTGTATGGCTTACACACTGACCAAGATTTATACACATAGCAAACTCCTTAAAATATATTTATTACGTTTATTGAGAATAATTGTAGTATGAAATATTTAGATAAGCAATATTAAGAGTGTATTTGCATGGTATGAGAATATACAAATTTAAATTATGGATATTTTAAGCAGTTTGTAAATATGAGATAGAATAAAAAAAAATGGGGTGGAAGAGGGGTCTCGAACCCCCGACCTCCTGGGCCACAACCAGGCGCTCTAACCAAACTGAGCTACTACCACCATTTCATTTATTTTGAGAACCTTAAAATATCTCAATTCTGTTCTGTTTCAATCTACTTAACAAAAATTTTATTAAAAATTAGTTAATTAAGTTGAAGCATTGCCAAATAAGAACAACTATTCCGGTAGCATAGCAATAGTATGCATATGCATTTAAACTACCTTTTTTAAGCGAGTTTAATAATATCTTTAATGAGAAGTATCCAACTACAGCTGAAATAATAAATCCTATTACCAGCGCTCCATATGTATCGGATGGAGCTATTGATTTATCCTTGAATGCGGATAACAACTCAAGGAAAGATGCTCCTCCAATAGCAGGAATTGCAAGTAAAAAACAAAATGTTGCAGCAGCATTCCTGTTAAGTTTTTGTTTTAATGAACCAATGATAGTTGACCCAGACCTAGATATTCCTGGAAAAATAGCGACTGCCTGAAAAATACCTATTAAAAATGATTCTTTAAAAGTTAACTGATCTATTTCTTTTGTGCCGTCAGCTTTTTTATTCATTCCAAATCTAAGCAGAGTTCCTGTGATTAATAATCCAATGCCTGGTACAAATAAATTTGAAAACATTTTGTCTGCTATACCTGATTTCTTTAGAAATAATCCAAAGATAACGGCTGGTATTGTTCCGATAAGAATAAGAAATATAATTTTTCTATTTTTTTTGAGGCACAAAGATAACAGTATGTTAAAATAATAAATAATGATTGCCAAGAGCGTTCCGGCATGTAAAATTACAGTAATTAGTAACGTTTCAGAATCCTGAATATTTAATAATTTCCCAAAAATTGCTAATTGTCCTGAAGAACTTACCGGTAAAAATTCTGTTATTCCCTGAAGCACAGCCAAAAATATTATTTTTAAATACATAGTTAATTAAATTCATCCCGCTTGTATAATTCAAAATATTATATCTATAATAACTATAAATAGCTGAAAGTTTAATATAGATTAAAATATTATTTTTAAATTTAATATACAAAATGATTGTTGTTATGAATAAAATTCCTGAAAAAATATTAGCTTCCGCAGTTAAAGGTATAGAATACTGTGAAACAGTAAGCAGTCTGGATGATTTTTTAGATTATAAATTTATCAGAACAGAGCAGGCTAATTATAAAACGGTTGTATCAATACTGTTTAATTACTTCAGAAATAAATCTGAAATTGATTATTGTATTAATAGTTTGGCACCTAGAAAAATAAAGCCTTTTCTTAGAAGAGTTATTAGTGTTGCACTAGTGCAAATATTTTATCAATCAGGCCTTCCTGATTATGCTGTAGTTGATGTAGCCGTAGACCAGGTAAAAAAGAAAAAAGGAAAGGTTTCTGCTAATTTTGTTAATGCAATAATTAGGAAATCAATTGAATATAAAAAATCTATTGTTCCAGGAAATAATCAACTGCCGGAATATGTACTTAAAAAATTATCTAAGCCGTTATATGATAGATGGAAGTTAAATTTTACAGAGAACAAGTTTCAGCAAATATGTGATGCATTGTCTAAAGAAGCAGAATTTGCATTTAGATCTATTGATTGTACTGATATCGCAACTGATAATGACCTGAAATATCAAAAAATTAATGATTTGAATTTTCTTACTCATTTTGGTTTTTACAGATCTGAAGATCCTGCATCTATAATAAATTCAGAATTATTAAAAACAGGTAAAATATATATTCAGGATCCTGCTACCGCTATGGGCAGCGAGTTGCTACCTGATATTAAGCCTCAAAAAATATTAGATTTATGTTCTGCACCAGGAGGCAAAACATTGATTTTGTCTGAACTTTATCCTGATGCTGAAATCATAGCATCAGATAGATCAGCTAAAAGGCTTGAAAGAGTTAAGGAAAATGTATTGAAATATAATCGAAAAAATATACAGACTGTTCATTGTGATGTATTAAATAATTCATTTGAAAAAGAGGAATTTGATTTAGTATTATTGGATGTTCCATGTTCAAATACAGGTGTAATTAGAAGGCGTCCAGATGTTATGTGGAACTTCACTAATAAAAAATTATCAGAAATACTGTTGTTGCAGAAAAATATATTATCAGCTTCTGCTAAACTTGTGAGAACAGGAGGTAGAATGCTATATAGCACATGCAGTATTGAGAAGGAAGAAAATCTTGACCAGATAACAAATTTTATCGCTAATAATTGTTTCTTTTATTTAGAAAAAGAATATTTGCTTTTACCTTCTATCAATAATGATGGAGCCTATTCTGCAATATTGCGCAGAAAATAAAAATTATTTTTTGCTATATAAATCAATAGCTTTTTGATAGGTTCTGAAATGCAATTTGGCAAATGAGCGTAATTTATCCTGTCCATATTTTCCTATCATTTTAGATGCGGTATCTAACACTTTACTACTTGCACCTTTTGGAAGAACAGTATTAATTTCATCACCGAGTTTTGCTATTCGTCTTACAAATTCAGCCCTGGCTATTATGGACGCGGCGGCAACAGCAATATCTGATTCAGCTTTTGTCCTTTGGATAAGTTCAATATCTTTACCATTTTTCATTAGTGCATTTTTTATCAGTCTTTCATTTCCGAATTTATCAGCTATTGCCATGTTGCAGTTTATATCTTTGGAAAGGATATTTTCTAATGATCTTGCATGACCCCATGCCAGTAATCTATTTAGGTTATTTATTTTAGCATAGAGGTTATTATAGGCTTCAGGTCCTATGGCAACTATACTAAATTTCCCCTCTACAATTATTTTAATTTTATTGGCAATTTTTGAAATAAGTTTATCATTTTTTATTACTTTGGAATCTTTAACTCCAATTTCAAGCAGTTCATCTTTAGTTTTATTGTCAACAAAAACAGCACTAATTACCAATGGTCCAAGAAAATCACCTTTACCACTTTCATCAATTCCTATATGCGGTATAAAAGGAGTATTGTTATTTTTAGGTTCTTGTTTTGATGTATCGTACCCCAGTGAAGCTTTTTTTAGAATCTCAGGCTCCAGTGTGAATAGAACAAAATCCTCTGTTCCTTTTCCCTGTATGACTATCTTTCCTGATAAATAAGCTGAAATAACTAGGTTTGGAAGTGTACAGATCCAGTGAGTATATTGCCTTTGAGTAAAATCATATCCTCGTGAATCCAGTATTTTATGGAGATTTCCTATTTGTTCTTTATCAAGTTTGTTTGTATAATTTAATATTTTTTCAGTAGACATTTTATTTCTCTTTGCACAATAATATTTATGTTACTATAATGTTTGTATATAAGTATGACTAATAGAAAATATTTAATATAAAGTTAAAATCAATATGTATAAAAAAATGAATTCACTAAAATTGTTGTTTTCTCTCTCCTTATTAACTTTTCTAGCTATTAATTCAGGTTTTGCTGCTGATGAAACAGTATCTAATGCAGAGAATCAAACAGCTAAAACAGAACCTGTAAAAAAAGCAAAAAAAATAGCATCAATAACAGGAAGTAGACGAGCTAATACTGTTTCAGAAAAGAAAATTAAGAAGATTGAACAAATAGTTTACTCTTATGTCGAAAAAGGAAGCAATATAAGTCACAACGAAGTTAAAAAAGAAATTATCAGTGAAGTTAATAATATTTATAAAGTAAATCCAAAAGATAAACCTTTAGTTGTAAATTTTGTAAAAATTAACAACGATATTAAACTACTCATTGTCAAAAAGTTTCCTTTGTCGAAGAAAGAACTCAAGATTAAGTTAGAAAAAATTGCTGCACAAAAATTTCAGCCGGCAAAAATCAATTCAGTAATAACATTAACCTATAAGCAGGGACCTTATAAAAGAACTATTACAGGGCGCTATTATGGATTGACTTACTATAATGATGGCGTAAAAATTGAAAACACAATTATTCCAATTTTTGATTTAACTGATAAAGATAAAAATAAATTTGATTCAAAATTAAGAATGTTTAAACAGAAAAAATTTATAACAAAGAACTTAAATAAATATGAAGAAAAGAAGAATCAATTTATAAATAAAACTAAACGAGATGAAATAAGATTAATTATTGAAAAAAATGAAAAATTGGGATTTATTTATACATGGGGCAAGTGGAGATCACCGGAAGCTGTTGCATATATAATGATTGATTATATAATAGCACAAATGAAAGCTCAGCACTCTGAATAAGCAGTACAATTAGTATCAAATAATTTCTATTTATAAAAACATTCTATGCTTGTTTTTTTAATAATTTTGCCCTTAATTAAACTCATAAAATATGCATAATCAGATTTTCTTTTATCAGGATGTATATAAGATGTGTTGAGTGCATAAAGAGTGAATACATATTTATGTGGGGATGCTTTTTTAGGAGGCTGTGGTCCACCATATCCTTCAAAACCGAAACTGTTTAATGCTTCATAAGATCCCATTGGTAAATCATTACCTGATGCGCCTTTAGAGATATGAGTCATATTTAAAGGAATGTTAAAAATCATCCAGTGAACCCAGTGCTTAGCCTTTGGTGCCATGTCAATACAGGTTAATGCAAATGATTTCGTATCTTTTGGCGGATTAACCCACTTCATATCAGGGGATATATTTTTACCTCCAGGTATTTTTATGCTGACATATTTGGGCAGAAGTTTATCATTATTCTTAAATGATGTTGAGGATAATGTGAATTTTTGCTGTGCTGCTAGATTGGAGCATATTAAGATAGCACAAAAGAATAAAAAACTGAGAATCTTATTTCGCATGATTAATTATATTCATTATTTTCTATGGGTATTTTTATTTTAGCAGCATGTTTCCATATAAGTTTATTTTGAGGAAGAGTAATTAAAAACAACTGCCAGTTGAGTATATGAAATTTACTTGTCTCCTGGCTGGGAGAGTTAGTAAATATTGAGTATAGTCTATAATCAAAGCGCAGAGTTGGATTAAAATTTACCATATTCATTGCTAATAAGCCTTTTAGGACAGATAAAGTAAAATAATTTAATTCATTCTTTAATTTTGATGGATATTTATCATTAACTAATTCAATATTCGGAGGGATAGAATCTGTACCTAATGGAGAGCTTGTAGCTATGGCTGTAACCATTATGTTAGTAGCTTGTTTTGGGGTAACAGGCATACTGTCATTTTTTTGATTTATTTCAACGATAGGTCCCTCTGGCGGCGTGCCAGGGGGGAGGGATTGGCAGCCGGCTAGTATTAAGAGTAAAGTTACAAATAGAAATGATAACTTGCTGATATTCATTTTTTATTACCTATAAAGTTTAGTTAATTATATATGATTCTATCCGATACTATGTATTTTTACATTCACTATTTCTGGTTTACAGAATAATCTTATATCAAAAATATCATTATTTCCAATACCGTTTGTTATAATTAATTCTGTATCTAGATGTCTATTCTTATATAGACCGTATTCAGACGTTTTGCCAAATAATAATGAGTGTATAAGTGAATTTAAATAAGGTATTCTTATTTGACCTCCATGTGTATGACCTGCTAAAATTAAATCTATACTTCTAAGATTGTTGTGTCGGATATAATTTGTAGCACTATCGGGTATATGTGATATAAGGCATGTAAATTTATCTGAATCAGAAATAAAGTTTTGTGCAATACTTTTTCGATTATAGTTTAAACCGTAAAATGTAATATTATTTTTTTTGTGACAACTATCTGCTAAAATTTTAAAATTGGCCTCTTTGAATTTTTTAACCCAAAAATCAATATTGCCGGGCCAGCCGATTTTTCTATATTCCCAATTTCCAAGCACCCCTAATTTATCAGCTTTTGGGTTTATTTTTGCCAGAAATTCAATTGATTTAGGTAAATTGATATTATATGAAACTAAATCCCCGCCAAAAATTACTACATCGGAATAAAAAGAGTTGATTAAATTTAAAAGTTCGTCCTGGAGTTTTATGTTATTTTTATTGAAATGAGTATCAGAGAAAAAGATAATGCTGGTTTCTTTAAAAACTTTTGGGGATGTAATATTATATGCAGTTACTATAAAATTATCAGTTTCAGAAACGATTTTACGTTTTCTGAAACTGATTTGATGTTTCCATTCAAGAATTGTTCTTAAATAATTTTGATATAGCATCAAATTATTCTATTATTAATTCCTCTCTTATTTTTTCCGGAATAGGCGTGATTTTAGTTATTACACATTCAGTGCCGTTAGGAAGGGTAACTTTGCTTTTAAGTTTCTTGCCTACAATTGCCTGACCTAATCCAGTTTCATACGAAACATAGTTTTTGCTAGGATCACTATCCCAAGCTCCAAGAATATAAAATACCTCTTTTTTCTTATTTGTATAAGTTAAAGTAGCTGCACTGCCAACTATAACACTATCAGATACTATGATATCAGAAAAATCAGTTGGTTGTGTAGTTGCTATTCTGATTTCAAGTTGAGCTCTGCGTTCATTTAGGAATTTTTGTCTTTCTTTTGCTGCAGCAAATTCGGCATTTTCTCGCAAATCTCCATGCTCTCTAGCAGTTGCGATTGCTCTTGTTGTTTCAGGCAGTTCTTTATTTATTATATTTTTGAGCTCTTTTAATCTTCCATTGAATGATTTAATTGAAGTGATATATACTTCTTCTTTTTGCTCATCAGTTTTCTTAACTTCTTTATGAGTAATAAGTTTTTTAGCTTTATCAGATTCTAAAATATCCTTTATCTCTTTAGATAATCTTGAAATTTTAACGATAATACTCTGTTTTTCTGCAGGTATGAAAACTAGAGAGTTATTTAAAAGTTCAATTAACCCTAGAATATCAGCTTCTGCTTTATCTCCCAGTATCAACTTTTGAAATTCTGCGTCTTCCAGTGTTAATTTCTTTAGTTCTTTCTGTGCTGCCTGCCAAATGGCTCCCTGTTTATTTCTCGACATTGCAGGAAATATATTTGTATATTTTAATTTCACTAAATTTTCACTACTTACTTTTGCTTTATTTTTCCATATCCATAGTAATGTTTCAGGATTAGTTACTCTTAGAAGTCTTGAGAAAATTTCATCAAGTTTTTCAAGCTTAAGTTCATTTGTGAAAGAAGTCCATATTTTCCATGGTAGAGAAGTTAAAATTTTTATTAAATAATCTTCACCATTAGCTTCTCTTGTAATTTTGATCCATTGAGGTAGATGTGTCGCTTTTAGTTTTGTCCATATCTCGATGCATATCTCTTCATGTACTGAAACTGCTTCTGGCCATACTGTTTCAAATACATCATCATCTTCCGGTATTAATAAATCAAGCTCTTTTTTATCATAAAGTTTAAAAACTCTAGAGATAATTTCTGCCCACATTAGAAATTCTTTAGCGGAAGAACCGAATCTAATAAGGTTTAATATTTTTGATGCTTTAATTTTTGCATCTGCAGATAACTCGAGTTTTGCACCTTGAGAGGTTACATAATTATATAGCTCCTGGATACTTCTTGATTTTTCCAAAGTTATATTTTTTTCTTCTCCGGCATCAACCTTTGTGTTGCTGCTTTTCCACCATTTGTTAAATGTGTCAACAGTATAAAATTTAGGAACAAACATCTCCAACAATATATTTTTTAGACTACTTTCACTTATATTGCGAACAGAATTAGAGTCTAATATTTTATATGCTTCATTTTTAGTCGGAGATGTTTTGCTTTTAAATAGTTTTAATATTTTATCTGTAGGATTAAATAGATAAGTATGATCAAGCGATGAATCTAAATCTACTTCATGAATTTTTATTTTATTAAAATTAAGAAGAGAAATGGAACCTGTTATCCAGTCAATATCACCAACTATGCCCCATGATTTGGCCGCATTATTGTAGTAATATTTTCCTGCTTCAAGAACTTGAATATTCAAGTAGCGTTTATATACCTGCTTGAAATCTATATCAGTTATTCTTACTCCAATAGCCTTTATAGCAGTAGCTCTATTGACACCAGGTTTTAATTTCTTTTTTATAATTGATGGTAATACTGTTCTTAAAAGTTGAAATGTTGAAGTTAGTAATGATGAGAGCTTAAGAATAAAATCAGCTTTATTCGGACTTCCTTTTGGGCTTTCCTGCCATGATTCTATGATTATAGATAATGCATCTTTAATATCTTCTGTAATTGGTTCAGTCATAGTGTCAAGAATCAAAAATATTTCATCAAGAATTTCTTTGTTATCTGATTCAGCCGCTTTTATGCAAAGTTCATCTAGTTTATTACTCACTTTTCATTTTCCTATATTTAATAAATTACAGATTTAATATTTTATAATTTAGGATGAAAATGCTTATAATTAGGTTCCGAATATTTCGCTAGTAACTTTGCTAGAGCTTTATCAAAAGAACCTTCTATAATTATTTCGCTATAATCATCATCTTTATTTGCCGGAGCAAATTTTACTGATTGATAATATACACCATCAATTAACATTGCCCATGGTTTATGTGATGTATCATTGCATAATCTCATTCCAATTAGTGAGCCATGACGGTCTAATTTTACTTTTAATTTAAAATAGCCTTCTTTTCCCTTAATTTCTACCGGAGTTATTTTTTCTACGGATTTTGAATTAAATTCATAGTGTCTTCTTACCCATACTTTTTCAGAACTGTACGTTGGAACTTTTTTTTCTCCTGCGGTTGCACGTGGATATTTTACTATCTCATTTATTGAAATAGTCCATATAGGTAGCTTTTTAGAGTCGTATCCAGATAGAGTATCTTTGATTTTTTCAGAGAGATTATCTATTGTTTCACATGAGGAAACTAAAAGCATTACACAAAAAAATGATATAACTAAAGGTAAAATTTTATTTTTTTTCATATAATTGATATCCTTTTCAATTATGTAAATTAATATTTTTTGAAGAACCAATAAATCTAGTTAACTTTGAATTTATATTAATCTTTTAAAATATTTAAGAAATTCATTAAACTGATTTTTTTTATCAAATTGTTCTTCCATTAATTTTCTTGCATTGATTCCCATTTCAATACACTTCTTTTTATCTGACCATAATTTTGAAATAGCAGAGACTAATTGGTCAATATTTCCAGGCTCAACCATATAGCCTGTTTCATCGTTAAATATAATTTCAGGGATTCCTGCCATTTTTGAAGCAATACAGGGAAGTCCCATTGACATCGCTTCCAATAATACATTTGGGAGTCCTTCTTTGTGAAGGCTTGGCAGCGTCAATATATCTAAACGCTCAAAGATATAATTGGGCTCTCTTGTAAAAGGAAAGAATGAAACATTATTTCCAATTTTCATTTTTTTGACTTTTTCTTTTAGCATTTCTTCATCGGGTCCATCGCCAACCATCATAGCATGAATATTTGGAATTGTTGTTTCTGCCAGTTTTTTTACAGCTTCCAACAGAATAGTTTGTCCTTTTCTTTCCTCAAATGACCCTACTGAACCTAAAATAGGTCCTGCATTATCTGGAAGAGGATATCTTTTCACTGCTTCACGTTTGCTATCTGATGTAGACGTAAATCTATCAACTTCTGTTCCCTGGTAAATTAATTCTACTTTTTCTGCTGGTATTTTATATGTATCAATCAGATATTTTCGTGTAAAATCAGTAATTGTTATAACTGTAGAATTTATTGTTTCGTCAGGAAGATAAAATTCTCTAAGATATTCCGGTACTATTGTTCCTGTTTTTGGTATTAAGACAGTTGGTAAATTTGCATGCTTTATACATTCTGCTCCAAATATTGAACAGTGGAAATTATTGCGGGGAGGGTGAACAGTACAGACAGCGACATCAGAGTTTTTGAGTCCATCTATCCAGGCGGATTTATATTTTTCTTTATTATTGCCTATATCATCCCAATCATATGTATATATATTTGCTCCATGTTTTTTACATTCATTTGCAACAAAGCTATTTTCCGGGGCTATGATATTTACTTCTTCACCTTTGCTTATTAAAAATTTCGTTGCTTCTTCTACCCATATTTGTGTGCCGCCGCGTAATTTAGTGTCTTCAATAAAACCTATTTTCATTTTTGTCCTTAAATTGAATTATTTTGAAATATTTTAACAAACTCATCAAATTTATTTACTATCATATTAATACCAAAACGTTTTTTAACCGCAGTCCTGTTATGTTTAGAATATATTTTTCTATAATCTTTATTTAAAAGAATTTCTGAAATATTATCCAATAGCTCGGTTTTGTAATTATCATCTTCAGGGAAAAGTATATATTTTATCCTTCTATTTTTTTTGAGATCCGTACCTATAACACCATCAAAGACTTCTTCTGGATAATATCTGCTACAGACTATCGGAATACCGCATGCGCTTGATTCTATTATTGGAAGGCCACGCCCTTCTGTTTCACTCGGAAACAAAATAATATCTGCCAATTTGTAAATATCTTCAATGCATAATTTTTCTAATTTATTTTTTTTGAAGCTTGGATGATTTTCAGTACCTACGGAAAACACAATAAAGATTTTATCCGCAATTTTTTTATCAACATTTTGACATAAATTTTTATATGCATATAAAACTTTTTCTAAATCTTTCTGATGCTCTATCGGTACAGGACCTGTTATATGAAATATAAGCTGTTTTCCTTTTCCTTTTTTAAATGCATTGTTAAGTTTCTTATGGTTCAGCAGAGCTGTTAAAATTTTCAGGTCTTTATAAATTCGTTTTCTTCCTATAATACGTGTTGGCTGGAGACAGTAAATTGTTCCTTTTTTTGTAAGATCCAATTCTAAATTTCTTTTAGTTCCGCATACAATAGGTTTTTGATTTTTCATCCAATCAGATAAATTATCAATATGAGTGTTTATTTCGGTAGGATGAATAACGGGTGAACCGTCAGATAAAATATAGGCCATTCTTTTCCGGGCAGACAATACGGCTTTCTTTTTATATTTTTTCAAAAATTTATCACTGATACATGAGCTTAATTCAAAAACATGTTTTTTTGAAAATTCAAATTTTTTAATTAGAGCTTCTGATTGAGGTTCATTAATATTTACCTGAAGCCATTTAGCGCCGTTCCATGGGTAAAGACTTTTAAGTAAGTTGAAAAATTCTGTATTAGTATGGTTCTTGAAAAAATGATCCCTAGGACCTGGTTCTTCATTTTTAGGTCTGTCTGCTTTTCCGCCTTCCCAGTAATAATCATGATTGGAGGAAATAACAAATATATTAAGTGCTTCAGTCAGCATCGTTACTGCTAATGTAATAGCAGGATTGCCCGGATTTGTGCAGATATTTACAGGTATTAACAGTTCAATATTTTTATCTGCAATATATTTACCTAGTTGTTCTGAAAAGTTTACAGCCTGCTTCCATATTTCCTGAGCCATCTGATCTGATATTTCACTTTTTTCAGGCATATCTTCATAAAAAAGTTTAGAAAACCATTTTCCTCCAGACCATTTTGACCAGCCGTTCATATTCTGTATTTGAAAACGATTCCATTTAGAAGAAAGAACAGTGTCTGCCTTATCATAGAAATCACCACCGATAAAATGAAGCGGCACCTTTTTTCCTATTTCTCTTTTAAATAGCAGTTCTAGACTTTGGGCATATTTTTGTATTTCAATAGAAACACCGTCAATGCCGTAATCAAATGTTATGAATGCAATACCTTTAGATAGAATGTTATATAAATTTTTATAAGTTCTTTTATGATGTTTCTCAGATTTGAGAGAATCTAAAAAAAGTGATATGTCATTCCAGTTTGAGATTTTGGCTTTGTCCAGCTTTTCTTTGAAGATAATTAAGCTCTTATTCATATTCATTATATAATATTCCTCATCTGAAATTTTATTGAAGTAATACATCCTAGCAGTATATATATAAAAATCAATTTTATAGGCTAGTTCAATCTTTTATTCTTTATAACGTAAAAAATCCTAAATACCAGTAAATGTGTATGTTATATAGTATAAAGAAATAGATTAAAAAAGTTACTAAAAAGTCATTAAATAGGTAGGTTTAAAACTATTAGTAATCATCAATCTGAATTTTGGAATTTTAATCTGTCATTTAGAGCTGCTTCCCATGCACTGTCTAGTATTTTTGATGATACTTTTTCGTTTGTTCTAACTTCAGGGGCAAATATTTTAATTCTATATTTCTGTACAAGCCAGGCGTATTGCTGTAAATTATAAGCACTTTCAATATTGTCTGCTATTCTTATAAAATCATCAAGTTTTTGCTGATAGGGAATTATTTCATTCAGCTTGCTTAAATCTTTTTCTTTTGAGTATTTAAGTCTATCGATTCTTATTGATATGGCTTTGAGATATTTTGTGTATTGGGACCAAATCATATCAGATTTAATAAAATTAGCTCTGAATAAAAAATCTAGCTGATTTGAGATGTCCTCAATGTTTTCATCTGCTTCGAATATATAGTTTAATTTATTGGTTATGATATCTTTTTCTTTTAGCAGAGTACTAATGATACCGCCTAATTTTTCAGACTCTGTAAATAGTGAAGCCAAGGCGTGTTCTGATTGCTTTTCAAATGTTTCTTTATCTCTTATAGATATGAAATCTTTATCTGTCAAAGTGTTATATATGACATTGTTAATAAACTGATCCTGATAAGAATTATCGCTGTATATATATCCAAGTGTTAATATGGTTGAGTTATTGACAGGTAATTTTTTAGTCAGAAATTTAATTTGTTCACTGTAATTTAGTTTAAATAGTCTAACTAGACCTGATTTATGATTAGCCTCAGCTTCTAGTTCATTCATAAATACGTGTTGACCTATTGTACTTATTTCATCGACGAGGGCAGGATATCCGGTTAAATTTGAGTTTGATCCTATTTTAATCTTTTCAGGAATAGCTTTACCCGGCCAGTTAGTTTCTTGAGTATAAATCCATTCTTTTATTCCGTCGAGTTCAGAACTTAAACGAGGGGATAATTGATTTCGTGAAGGTATTTGTTTTGATATTCTTACTATTTTATTGTTATCATCAATTTCAGCTATTTTCATTTTTAAATATTCAGGGATTCTTTCAATATCAAAAGTATCAGGATTAACAATAACATCGTTTTCATCTCTTAAAAACTCAGTCAAAGCTATTACGAGGTGTTGTTCTCTGAAATCAGGATTCAGTTTTATATGATTTAGGAATTCTATAATTAAGCTATGTATAGGATTGCATGCAATTCTTAATTGTTTCGGAAGAGTTTTTATTAATAGTTTAATTTTTTCAGGTAACCATCCCTGAACAATCCAGTCTAAACTCCAATCTGGAAGTTGATGTAATTTACTGGTTTTGCAGTATAAAATAATTCCATCATCATCTTCACCTGGATTGAAATTATATTTTATTTCGAACTCACATTCATAAAATTTCAATTTGTCTGGGTATTCTGACCATATAATTGGTGTCATTTGAGGAATCATTGCGTCTTCACTATTTATGGATATATTCTGCCGACTTTTCCATATCCATTTATCAAATGATTTAGCGGTGTAAATATTATCAGGTATATGCTTATCAAAATGTTGATATATAGCTTCAGTATCTAATAATGCATTTGGTCTTCTAATTCTGTTTTCTAGGGATGTAATTGATTTTAATAACTTTAAATGATCTTTAAGCCATCTATTTTTTATATGTAGATTTCCAGGAACTATGGCATCACGAATAAAAATCTTTCTGGTTTCTGTCGGGTTTATTCTGCCGTAATGAATTTTCCTTCCATTATGTACCTGTAAACCTCTGAAAATAACTGTTTCAAGTGCAGAAACAAAGCCTCTACTGCTGTCCCATGTAATGTTTGAATAACTATACTTGCATAAATGCTTAACTGTTTTTTCTACCCATTCAGGATCTATTACTGCATTCATTCTTGCATAAAGTTTAGTCGTTTCTATAAGAGCAAAAGACATCATCCATTTAGGTTTTAATTTAAACAGAACTGATCCTGGGAATATACTGAACTTCCTATTTCTAGTGCCGATGTAAATATTGTTTTCGCCTCTTAAACTTAGATTATCCGGAAAGCCGGATAACAGACTACAGTGAATCGGTTCGAATTTATTTGTATAATCAGACTGTTTTGTTTTTAATTTTAGATCCCAGTTAAACTCTTTTGCTGTGTCAGATAAATCATTGTATAGATTAATCCATTCCTTTATTCTTCTGTAATTAACAAAATTATCTCTGCATAATTTTTTTATCTGATTGTTTGACGTTTTGGACTCAATAGCTCTTTGGATAAAGTTCCATAAATTTAAAATAGAGATGAAATCTGAATCCTCATTTAGCCATTGTTTATGAGCCTGATCTGCTGCAGTTTGTTTCTCTGGATTTCTTTCTCTTGGATCCTGCATGCAGAGAAATGAAACAATAATTATAATCTCATGTAAAACATCATATTTTTGCCCACTTATAATTATTTTAGCTAAATGAGGATCTATTGGAAATTTGGCTACAGTTCTACCGTTTTCGGTTAAATCATAATCATTATCGATTGCTTCAATATCTCTAAGGACTCTATAACCTTCTTTAATTAATGATATTTTTGGGGTATCAATAAGTGGGAATTTATCAAGGGCAGGGAGGTTTAAGGTTTTCATCTGCAGAATAACGCCTGCCAGAGATGAACGGCATATTTCAGGATCTGTGAATTCGGGAGATTCTTCTAAAGTTTTTTTGTCGTACAGATAAACGCAAATACCATCAGAGACTCTACCGCATCTGCCACGTCTCTGTTTAGAACTTGCCTGAGAGACATGCTCTATCTGGAGTGATTGGACATGTGTTTTTGTATTATATCTATTTAATCTCACTTGACCTGTATCAATTACATAGCTGATTCCCGGAATTGTTATAGATGTTTCTGCTACATTGGTTGACAGGATAATTCGTCTTTTACTGCCGGTTTTAAAAACACGCTGCTGTTCGCTAATGTTTAATCTTCCGAAAAGCGGTAGTATTTCAGTGTTATTTAATTTCTGACCTTTAAGAGTATCTGCTGCATCTCTGATCTCTCTTTCGCCGGGAAGAAAAGTTAAAATATCACCTTTGTCATCCAAATCAGATATCCATTTTACAGCTCTTAAAATATGTGAAGATAAATCTTCTTCCTCACTTAATGGCGGTAAAAAGAAATCCTCAATAGGGTAAATTTTACCTTCAACCGTTATTATTGGAGCTTCATTAAAAAAAGTTGAAAAACTTTCAGCATCAAGAGTCGCTGAACTTATAATGATTTTAAAATCAGGTCTTTTAGTTAATATTTGTTTAATGTAGCCTAAAATAAAATCTATATTTAGACTTCGTTCATGAGCTTCATCAATAATTAGTGCATCATATTGTAAAAGCAGTTTATCATTAATTGTTTCAGCCAGTAAAATACCGTCTGTCATAAATTTAATTGAAGTAGTATCAGAAGTAACATTATTAAATCTAATCTGACAGCCAACACCTTTTCCGTATGTGGTTTTCATTTCGGAAGCAACTCTTCTAGCCATACCTGTTGCCGCAAGACGACGAGGTTGTGTGCATCCTATTTTACCAAGTTTGCCGTAGCCTAAATCATATAGTATTTTGGGAAGTTGTGTTGTTTTGCCTGAACCTGTTGTTCCGCAAACAATAGTTACTTGATTTTTCAATATTACATTTTTTATTTCTTTTATTTTTGCTGTGAGAGGAAGATTCTTTGGAAATTCTACTTTTAGAATACTATTCTTTTTTTTAGATATTCTTGATATTGCTTCATTGTGGAATTGTTTAGAAATCTCCTGCAGCTTATTAACATTTTTATTTTGCTTTTTATACTTGTCTATTTTTCTTTTAAGAGAGTTTAACCTTCGTCTGTCTATTAAAAGTAACTCATTATTGTTATTGCTTGTCTTCATGATTATATCTATCATTAATAAAGCCGAGCTTTTGCCCGGCTGTAATTATTTAATTGGTTGCTAGTCTTTATAACTTAGCATTCAAAACTCATAACTTAAAACTGACTTTAATAAGTTGGTTTTAAATTCATAACATTATATTTATCGTAAACTTTTCCTTCTGTATATTGTATAGGCTTAAGTTTTTTCCCTACGATTATCGAGCGTATATTTTTGAATACGCGGGGACCGTAGTTTGGACTTGATGTTATTGTTGCAGATAGTTCTCCGTCAATTATCGCTTCTTTTGCTTCTTTATTGCCATCAATACCTATAACAATAATATCTTTGCCAGGTTTAAGACCTGCTTCTTTAATTGCCTGTATTGCTCCTAAAGCCATTGGATCGCTTTGGGCAAAGACTGCATTTACTTTGATATTTCCTTTTTTAACTTCAATTAATAGGTTTTTCATTTGTTTATATGCTTCATCTTTTGAATAATCACCAACAATTACTCTATAAACTTTTAGATTATTATGTTGGTCCATAAAATCGTTAAAACCTTTACTACGTTCTTCTGTTATTTTTGCTTTTGGATTACCGGTTATTTCAACAACATTTAAATCTCCTGTTGTATTTTTATATAGCCACCTGGCAGCATCTGTACCTTCTCTATAGTTGTTTGCCGTTATTAGTACGTCATATTCTTTTCCCGGAATTGAGTCTATCTTACTGTCAATAACTATTACAGGGATATTTGCTTCCTTTGCTGCTGCAAATATAATATTGTACCCACTCATTTTCTCAGGCGCTAAAATAATGCATCTAACTTTTTTAGAAATAAGCGTTTCTATATTAGATGGCTGATTTTTATGAGTATTCTCAACAATGAGTTTGAAATTATATTCTTTAGCAGAGTGCATTAGGCTTTTTATTACCGCAGCATCAAATGCTGAAATGTCATTTTCTGCTGCAAAACCTATGGTGTTTGTATAGTTTTTAATATCATTAGCTGAAACTTTTTCTTTAGAACATGACGTTATGATAAGGAAAGATAGACTTATTAAAATTAAACCTGCTAATCTTTTTTTCATAATATTTTTGACCTCATAATTTATTTGTATATGCAATTTTGATCTTAAATTAATGGATAATATTTTACTAATATCCATCATTGATTATAGATTTAATATTCATTTTTTGTAGATGAGAAAAAAATATAGCAGATATACTTTTAATATTTTACCATAATTTTTTATCTAAAGCCCTATATTGAATTGATTCACTTATATGTGATAATTCAATATTTTCTTTCTGATCTAAGTCGGCAATTGTTCTTGCTACTCTTAAAATTCGATCAAAAGCCCTGGCACTTAACTGAAGTTCTTTTATGGAGTGTTTTAGATAATTCGCTGTTTCGGTATCCAGCGAGCAATATTTTTTTGAATCAGCTGTGGACATCTGTGAGTTAGAATAAATTTTCTTATTCTTAAATCTTTCAGTCTGTATTTTTCTGCCGGTTTCAACTCGTTTTCTTATTTTATCCGATGGTTCAGCTTCAAATTTTGAAAGTAATTCATTTGCTGATAAAGGATTTAATTCAATATGTATATCAATTCTGTCTAAAAGCGGACCTGAAATTTTATTCCTATATTTCTGTATATTAAAAGAAGAACATCTACATTCTCTCTGCATGCTCCCAAAATGTCCGCACGGACATGGATTCATTGCTGCTACCAGCATAAAGTTTGCAGGGAATGTAAAACTTCCTGCTGCGCGAGAGATAATTACATCACCGTTTTCCAATGGTTGTCTAAGAACTTCTAACACATTTCTCTTAAATTCAGGCAACTCGTCAAGAAATAAAACTCCATTATGTGCAAGGCTTATTTCTCCAGGACGTGGATTTGCCTGCCCGCCTAGAAGTCCTGCGTCACTAATTGTATGGTGCGGAGAACGAAATGGCCGCTTCCTAATTATTGGTGTATTTCTAGGTAAAGTTCCTGCTATGCTATGTATTCTTGTTACTTCCAGTGCTTCGTTTATATGCATTGGACTGATTATTCCAGGTATTCTTTTTGCCAGCATTGACTTTCCTGAACCCGGAGGACCTATCATCAAAATATTATGACCGCCGGTTGCTGCTATTTCTAAAGCACGTTTGGCATAAAATTGTCCTTTTACTTCAGAAAAATCAGGAAAGTCGCTGGGATAGATGTCTTCATTCATTAAATAATCACACGAAGATATAGTTAGCGGGACTAAATTTAGTTTATCAGTAAAAAAACTATGGGCTTCTTTTAAAGACTTAACCGAATAAACCGGTATGTTTCCTGATGCAATTGCAGCTTCTTCTGCATTTTCTTCTGGAACCATAATATATTTAATATCACTGCTTAATGATGCGAAAAGAGATATAGCTAAAACGCCTTTTACCGGACGTAAATTTCCATCTAAAGCCAGTTCTCCTACGATTAAACCATTTGAAACTTTGTCTGTTTTGAATGCTCCGTTAGCAGCCAGCATGCCAAGTGCTATTGGTAAATCAAAAGATGCACCTTCTTTTTTTATATCAGCAGGAGCCAAATTTATTATAGTTTTACCGTGTGGATAAGGTAATCCTGAACTTTCTATTGCAGAGTGTATTCTATCTTTAGATTCCCGGACAGCATTATCAGGAAGTCCGACAATATTAACATAAGACTCTTTGCCGTATCCTGTAGCATTAACTTCAATCACAACACTGTAAGCATCTATTCCTAAAATAGCAGCTGATTTAACTGTAGACAGCATATCTGTTTCCTAAATTATTTAATGTCCTGTATTGCTTCTTCTTTTCTGGCTAATAACATATCAGAGTCAATCATCATTTTTACCAACTCTTCAAAAGTTGTTTTCGGGGTCCATCCTAGTTGTCTTTTAGCTTTTGAACTGTCTCCTAAAAGTAAATCCACTTCTGCAGGTCTTAAATAACGTGAATCGAACTCTACATAATCATGCCAATCCAGGTTCAACTGAGTAAAAGATTCAGTTAAAAAATCTTTAATTGAGTATGTTTTTCCTGTTGCAATAACATAATCTTCAGGTTTATCCTGCTGGAGCATTAACCACATAGCTTCGACATAATCACCGGCAAATCCCCAGTCTCTTTTTGCATCTAAATTACCAAGATAAAGTTTTTTCTGAAGCCCCAGTTTAATCCTAGTTGCAGCTCTGGTTATTTTTCTTGTAACAAATGTTTCTCCGCGTCTTGGACTTTCATGATTAAATAAGATTCCGCTGCATGCAAAAATATTATAACTTTCTCTGTAATTAACAGTCAGCCAGTGAGCATACAATTTAGCACATGAGTATGGACTTCTTGGGTAAAATGGTGTGGTCTCTTTTTGTGGTGTTTCTACCACCTTACCAAACATTTCACTACTGCTTGCCTGGTAGAATTTTGCTTTACATTTGGTTCTTCTTATGGCTTCAAGCAGTCTCTGTGTTCCCATTGCTACTATTTCACCAGTATATTCAGGGATATCAAATGATACTCTTACATGGCTTTGCGCACCTAAATTATAAATTTCATCCGGATCAATGGAGTGTATGATTTCTGCCAAACTGCTTGAGTCGTTAAGATCGCCATAAACGAGTTCAAGTTGAGTTTTTTTATGAGGATCAATATATAGATGATTAATTCTTTCAGTATTAAATGAGGAAGATCTTCTGATTATTCCGTAAACTTTATATCCTTTAGATAATAATAGTTCTGCCAGATAAGAACCATCCTGTCCTGTAATTCCTGTAATTAATGCTTTTTTCATAATGATGAATACCTAACTTTTTTAAATATATTTATTTTTGTTTTGATATAAATGACTTAACTGCATCTAAAATATTTTCTTTTATATGAATATTGTTTTCTTCTGCTGTTTTTGTATATTCTAGACCATGTCCAGTTTTAACAAGTATACTAAAGCATCCTGCATTTTTTGCTGAATTAATATCCGACATTTTATCTCCGATTAAAAATGACTGTTTTAAATCAATATTAAAATCTTTAACTGCCTGATGGATAAGACCAGGTGCCGGTTTTCTACAATTACATTTAATAGAGTACTTTTCAACAGTTCCTTCAGGATGATGTGGACAATAATAATATTTATCTATTATTAGATTTTCTATAGAAAGGAGTCGATCTATTTCATTATGTATTGTTTGGATATTATCTTCGTCAAAATAACCGCGCGCCACGCCAGCCTGATTTGTTATTATAATAATTATATAACCATTATCTTTGAGCAGCTTTAAAGCTTTATAGCTATTCTCAAAAATATGAATTTGTGATGGCGACGAAAGATAGTTGACTTCTTCAATCAGGACACCATCTCTATCTAAAAAACATGCCTTATTTTTTATCATTATTCTCAGTAGTAATTATTGTATATTTTTCTTTGTTTCGTTTATGAAATAGAAAGAACAGTCCGCCGATCAGATATATTAAAAACATTATTGTTGAAAAAAGCAACGGCATGGCAATTGAGTCACCCGAACTGAATCCTCCGGCATATAAAGTCGCTTTAACAACAGCATCTCTTGTTCCCAGCCCGCCTGGTGTAATGGGTAAAAGTCCGGCGGTATTTCCCATGGCAATTGAGAGTATTAATGATTTTATAGCTTCCCATGACAACTTATATACAGGGCTTAATCCTTTTGCTATAAAAAATAAAATTAACGACATATTAAGCTGTACAAATACAACGCCGATCAGAACACAGTAAATCATTGTTTTTTTTGATTTATTATAAACATCAATAATATCGGTAGTATTACTGATGAAACCTTTTGTGAAATCATCAACTAAATTTTTAAAATAAGCAAAAACTCTAACTTTTTCCAGCTGTTTGTGCATAAGTATACCAAAACCGCAAATTATACCAAGTACACTGACAATCAAAATTATGACAATAGCCACCTGTGCTGTATTATGCATAGCCTGAATTTCAGGAATAAAGAATATCGCTATTATTATAGTGATAGAAAACTGTCCGAACATTCCCATAAATCTGTCCATAAATACAGTAGATGTAGCTGCCAGTTTATTACCCTTGGGTGTTCGGGATAATAAGAAACTTGTTCTAACTAAATCTCCACCCATTGCACCTCCTGGAATTACAAGTGAAAAAAAAGTTCCTTGTACCGCAAGTGAAAGTGCCTCAAAAAATGATACATTAATATTCTGTATTTTAAGTAGAAGATACCATCTATATGCGGCGGCAATTTGAGTCACAGCAAAAAATATTAAACCAGCTATTAGCCAGTTATAATCAATATGCTGTACCGCCGTTTTAAATTCATCATAGTGACCTGATATAATCCAGCCTATTATGCCTAATCCTATTGCAAATTTAACAAGAAGCCAAAGCGTGGATTTGATATGCTGAAATAAAGTTTTTTTGATTTTTTGATCTAAAGGTATCTCATCCATAATTTATATACGTGTATTAATTCCTTTATTCTTTAAAAATTTTTTAACATCAGATATGCTATAAGTTCCAAAGTGAAAAATGCTTGCTGCAAGAACAGCATCCGCTTTCCCTCTATCCAGCACTTCATAAAGATGCTCAAGGTTACCGGCACCACCTGAAGCTATAACAGGAACATTAACTTTTTCTGAAATGGCTCTGGTTAATTCTAAATCATAACCGTTTTTTGTTCCATCTCTATCCATACTTGTAAGCAGTATTTCTCCGGCACCTAATTTAACTCCGTGTATTGCCCATTCTATAGCATCCCATTCTGTAATATTTCTACCGCCATGTGTAAAAACCTGCCATTTATTCTTTCCGGTTTTTTTAGCATCAATTGCAAGGACAATAAATTGACTTCCAAATTTTTCAGCACCTTTGCTTATTAGGTCGGGGTTGTTTACTGCAGCGCTGTTTACAGATATTTTATCAGCACCTGCATTTAGCATTATTCTCATATCGACTACGGTTCTTATGCCACCGCCTACAGTTAGAGGTATAAAAACATTTTTTGCTGTTTTTGCTATTATGTCAACCATTGATTTTCTGTTATCACTGGTTGCAGTTATGTCTAGAAAGACAATTTCATCTGCTGACTGTTTATTATATTCAATAGCAGCTTCAACAGGATCTCCTGCATCGATTAGATTAACAAAATTTGTGCCTTTTACAACTCTTCCGTCGGTAACATCAAGGCATGGGATTATTCTTTTAGCTAACATATAGTGTATTGATGATGAGTTAATAATAATATTGATTTATATATAAAAATAAACTGTTCAATATCTATTTGAAATAGTGATTAATAAATTAATTGAAATATAATTACTTGAAACTTGAAACTTGAAACTTGAAACTTGAAACTTGAAACTTGAAACTTGAAACTTGAAACTTGAAACTTGAAACTTGAAACTTGAAACTTGAAACTTGAAACTTGAAACTTGAAACTTGAAA
>Ga0233431_1001827_pt1 | contig 33668 bp, 35 predicted proteins | sample SI_118_April2016_FD_179867 | JGI IMG/M metagenome (GOLD analysis project Ga0233431, IMG submission 179867) | Seawater microbial communities from Saanich Inlet, British Columbia, Canada - SI_118_April2016_200_MG | ecosystem: Environmental > Aquatic > Marine > Inlet | place: Canada: British...
TTGAGCTGTTTAGTATGAGGCCGGTGGATGCGTTTTGATATATCGCCCAGAAGGTTATGTCTTGGTTTATATATTTTGGAGGTGAATCTGAATCATCCCCTGTCGTTAGGTTTGCATTTGCTCCTGTCGTATAATTAGAGAAATGGTTTACATAGAATACTAGCACACCATGTGCATATTCTAGTATCTCACACTCTTCACCACATGGTTGGTTGTCTTTGTAAATAATTGGAGCGTTGTCGTAATCTAGATCAAAGAATGTTAAAGTTGAAGGTACGTCCAATTCAGGATAATTATCAGAATCTACACTAATCAAATTATGATCGATCGTTACTGCATCATCTAAGTTTGTATTGGATACATCAATTGTTTCTGCTGAACTAGTTCCGTATAGCGAAGCAGATTGTGCAGTTCCGAATACAATCTTTCCTTTGTTTATTCTTCCTAATTGAAGCTCTTCGATTTCTTCTAAATCTTCTCTATCGAAATCTGTTGATAATGCAGAATCAAAGTTGTCTGCGGAGAATCCTTCGGAAACTTCACCTAAGTAGAATATATCTTTCTCATCGCTGCCAGTTATTTCCCCACCAATAATCACAGGTCTTGATGTTGTGTTAACGTAAATTCCGTATGCGTAGTTATCAATTACGCAATCTTTTAGTATTACATTTGGCGCATTTATTAGTATGCCAATTCCTTGGCCGTTACCGTTTAGAACGGATTCATCACAATCTAATTCTATGCTGTCATTTATTACAATCGCAGCAGAAATTCCATCCGCGGGGAAATCATAGAAATCATGTTCTAATTTAATATCATAATCTAAGTGGAACGTTCCTCTTTCTGGTTGAAGTACATATCTGCCGGTAATATCTGAACCGCCAAAGAATAGGTTGAATGCAAGAGTCGCAACTATCATTAAGCCGATCACCAATGTTAGTGTCTTATGTTCTTGCTTCATATTTCTTCCAGCTTGCCTCTGCCTTTTTTGTTATAATCTTTCACAGATTTCTCTACGTTCTTCGACTTTACGCCAATCTGCTTTCCCTTGTCTTTGATCTCGTCGAGAATTTTATCTTGGTCTCCAAGAGTCTCTTCTGGTATTTTTTTGAGTAGAATTCCTTCGTCTGTAACAGAATACATGTAGAAACCGGTGCCTTCGGCTATCCCGAGCTCATCTCTTATGTCTTTAGGTATTACAATTTGCCCGCGCTTATCGCATTGGACAATCTTGGGATACTTCTTCACTTTGTTTGGACGTCCATCTCTCTGAAAATCAGAGCGAATTACTGATTTTCTTTAGCTTTTTCTGATTTTAAAGCAAAAAGCACCCAAATTCAGACTAATGGGCCGAATTTAGGATTTTTATTCTGAAAATAAGAAAATACAGTATTTAAATGTTTCTTTTGGAAGATTCTAAACTAGTTGGTTGACACATATGTGTCAAAATGTTGTTAATTGGTGTTTATTTGTCACAATGTTTAAATAAAAAATTAACCCCTTAGATTATGTGGCTAGAAAGCGTTAGGCTTGGTTGACTAATGGAGCTATGGGGAAAATGGACGAAGAAACAAGACTTGAGCTGATAAGAGAATGCCCGTTGAGTATGGGGCTTGCTTTGCCTACAGGCGGTGAACAAATACCTCTTTTTATGGGTGAGAGATTAGAAAGACGTCTTGTTGGTGATTTTGTAGGTGAAGCAGAAAAAACGGCTGCGCTATATGCTTTGATAAAAGAAGGCAGATCAAGTTTAGGTGAATTGGCACAATATGTTCTAGAAGCGGATGAACTCGGAATGCATCCTTATGAATTAATTGGAGGTGTAAATGGTAATTACACATCCAGAAATCCAAATGCGAGAGTATCTATGCTTTTTACTAATGAAAAAAGTCTTGATTCTTTAGAAGAAAAAATGTTAAGAGCTGCGCTAGGTGAAGAAATGACTGGGGAACTTGGTGATGTTCATAGAGCAAGAATAGTAACCCCTACCGAAGCCGATGCATTATATGTTTCCGAATTCTTATTGGACAATCTTACTTTGTCTCCTGATGTTGACCCTAATAATGCGTTCAGGCTTGTTGAGAAAATAAATGGGTATAGAGCTAGACACCTCAAAGTACTATATAGGGATCAAAAAATGGAGTTACAAGTAAGAACAGAGGCAGATCACTTTCATGCAGAAATGGGAAAAGCATCTCATTTGTCTTATGAAGAAGAAAGATCCAGATTGCTTCATTAAATTCTTATAGTTGTTTTGTTTTTTTATTTTTATGAAATGGTTTTTTGTGCTTTTGTTGTTTATTGTTGGATGTGGTTCGGTTGTAGAACCAAGCATTATTCTTAATCACTCTAATAATACAGGCAGTGCGCCTTTTCAGGTTGAGTTTGAATTGGGCCTAAATGATTTTGAATGTGGTTCGTCTGTTTTGGTTAATTGGAACTGGGGGGATGGGGAAATATATGCTCATGAGGTTGATTGTAAAGATCAGATTATAGAAAATCTACATATTTTTGAAAAGGTAGGGAAATATGAAGTTAAAGTGTCTGTTGGCGAGCTAGTTTCAAATATTGTTATGGTGAATGTCAAAGATAAAGAGAAAAAATTTTTGGTTGACTATAATTGCAAAGGTGATGATGATTGTGTAGTTGCGGGATGTAATGGTGAAATGTGCACTTCAAGGTATTTAGATATGAGGTATAGTGTTTGTTCTGTTTTACCAGAAGCGGAGTGCTATGATTTAATTTCTTGTAAATGTATTGAAGGAGGTTGTGGTTGGTATGAAACTCAACAGTTTGAAAGTTGTGTTAAGATGAGGAAAGAGGATCAGAGTTGATTATTTCTTCAAAAAAAAGCCCTTTTCTTTTTGCAGATTCAAATGAAATGACAAAGTTATTTCCTGCAGTCTTATCTAAATCTTCTAGCGACAGGAAATACCAATTTTTGTCAGGAAATCTCACAGCAACCCACGGTTCTGCTCCGAAAGTGTTTGAAAATGTTTTTAGATCATTAATTTGTTCTGATCGTAAGTATTGGCGTTGACTTTTTGTTGTTTTGCACTCTATTGCAAACCTTCTAAGATGATTACCAACTAATAAATCAGGCACAGGATATTTTATTGCTCCGCTACCTGGGGCTCGCATAGCTATGAATTTTCCTGTGTTCCAGAATTTGTGAAGGAGTTCTCTTTCTGCTGCAATACCTTGAGACTTTCTAGAAATGGTTATCACCTCTTGTTACTCCTTTATTTCTTATGGAGAACTATTTATTGGTTATTATTTCGCGGGATTTCAAACTAATGGTGTTGAGAAAATAAGAGAATAAGGTAAAAAGAAAAGATTACTTCAACTGACTCATTGAATCCCAGTTAGAATCAAAAAGTGCTTGAAGTGATTGTGCGAAGAACGGGGTGTTTAACCAAACACCAACATCATAAGTTGGGTGAACTTTATCATCGTTTAAGATCATAAAAGTTACTTCCTGTCCATCAACAATACAGAATCTTGATTTAATGTCTTTAGAATCTCTAACTTCTGCAATGCCGCTTAATTCTTTTGCTGCTGCTTCTGCACCTTTTCCGGAAGTTGCAATTTTTATTTTAACTCCTTTGTCGGCTGCTTTTTTTAGAGAAGACTTCAATGCATCAGTCTTTCTTACAAGACCTTCTGCGGTTGTCATAATTGTAATTGATTCTTCAGCTTTTTTAACACCCAAATCTAAATGATTATAGATGTTGGTTCTACCTTTTATTGCACCGGAAAGATCGCTAGGGTCGATTAGATCAATTCCTTGTGTGTGTAAAAGATTTAGTTCAGTCAAAATTTCAGAATCTTTAAGGGTGTCTAGAACTTGATTTTGTTTTTCCGCTTCAGAACTTATTTTTTTCTTAACTCTTTCCAGAACTTCTTCAGGTGGAACTGCGATGTATTTTATTGGCTTACCAATTTTAACAACAATAAAACCTTTTTTCTCAAGGCTTTCAAGAACATCATAACTTCTTGATCTTGGAACGTTAGCTATATCGCTAAGCTCTCCTGCTGTTGAGATTCCTCTTGAAAGGAGCGCTGTCCAAAGCTTACTCTCATACGTATTCAGACCGAAGTCTTTTAGTTTGCTTAAAAAATTCTTTTGGACGATCATTTTCTTATCAACCCACTATATTTGTTATAATCACCATCCTCTTTTAAGTTCTGAAATAACTGATTAACTACTTGTTGGAGGCACAACCCTTATTTAAATGTTTCTAATTTTAACTATGTGTCAGTGATGAAAACTGTTGTGGTGTGCTAGACATCTGTGGGGGTGTTACCCCCTTATTTCCAGTGGAAACTGTTTTTTTTGCTTTGGGACCTCTCTTCTAGCTTTTTTGAGTTCTAAAACGATTTTGAAAATTTTTTGTTTTTTGATCTTATATTATATTATATTATATATTTACTATATAGAAAATAATAATAATAATAATAATAATAAAGGAAGTGGATAAAAAAATCTGATTCGTTGAAATTTGTACGGATGAACGTACATTTAACAGAGAATTTCCATTTCCATAGGAAATGAGGGGGTCAGAGGTATGGGATGTTTTTTTTGTCAATGTGCTTTTTAGACTCTGTATTTACGATATTTTGTTTTCATAAAGATCATTTAAAAACAAAGAAAAAGTTTATATACCTTCTCTTCGTCTGGAGATAAGCACATGAAAACGCTTGTTTTGAAAAAAGAGGACGATTGAATTGGTTAAGAAAGGTATTACGGGGTTATTTGAAGATTATTTGACTAAAGAACCTCTATTTCTTGATAAAGAAGTACTTCAAGCTAATTATACTCCAGATAACATCCCACACAGAGATGATCAAATAACGCAAATTGCGAAAATTTTAGCACCCGCATTACGTTTAAACAAACCATCAAATTTATTCGTATATGGTAAAACCGGAACCGGCAAAACATTATCGGTAAGGCATACAACAAATCACATTCTTGAAGTTAGTAAAAAAAATAAGATTCCAGTCAAAGTTTTTTATATTAATTGTAAACTAAAAAGAGTTGCAGATACCGAATATAGATTAATTGCACAGCTTGCTAGAGAGTTTGGTAAAGCGGTACCTCCAACAGGATTACCTACTGATGAAGTTTACAAAATTTTTTACAATGCAATAGATCACAATAAACAAGTTGTTCTTTTAATATTGGATGAAATAGATCAACTTGTTAAAAAAGCAGGAGATGAAATTTTATACAATCTTACGAGAATTAATTCGGAATTAAAATATGCACAAATTTCTGTTGTGGGTATATCGAACGATTTGGTTTTTACCGATAATTTAGATCCGAGAGTTAAATCTTCTTTAAGTGAAGAAGAATTGGTATTTCCACCATATAATGCGTTGCAAATTCAAGATATATTAAACCAAAGAGCGAAAGTTGCATTTCGTGATGGGATATTAAGATCGGGAGTAATAGAAAAATGTGCGGCGTATGCTGCAAAAGAACATGGAGATGCGAGAAGAGCTCTTGAATTGTTGAGAATTGCTGGAGAGTTGGCTGAGCGATCTAATGAATTACATGTTGAGATTGAACATTTAGATTTGGCTGAGGAAAAAATAGAGAGAGATAGAATGGTAGATATTGTTTCTACACAACCCAAGCAGTTTCAAGCAGTACTTTATTCTATCTATGCCATATCCGAGACAAGAAAAGGCAATATTTCAACCGGAGAGGTTTATGACGTTTACAAATCAATTTGTAATAGAACAGCATTAAGGCCGCTAACACAAAGACGGCTGTCAGATATTTTGGCAGAGTTAGATATGTTAGGTATAATTAATGCAAAAGTGATTTCAAAAGGAAGATACGGCAGGACGAAAGAAATTTCTCTTGCCACACAACCAAGCATTGAACCAAAAATAAGATCAATCTTAAAGAATGATCTGGGTTTGGCTTGACTTTTTAACATCTTCGCTGGAAGTGCAAAAAGTGATTCAAGACTTGACCTGTAGTAAGAAGGAACTAGTAAAGTATTTCTTAGATAGAGAGATTTTGATAGATTCAGAAATTCTTTCTAGAGTAAAGAGCGCAGAGTCCTGTGATGAACTTGACGAGATTAAAAAGGAATTACTTATAGGTGCTGGGGCGAGCGTTAAAGCTCTCGAAATAGGGGGGGCTGTTGAAATAATTTCTTGTTATGATAAAGAGCCACACAAAAGAGAAGTTCAACATTTTGTTGGATATTTTAATGCCAGATATACTGCGCTGAAAGCTATGCTTATGCGCAGGCAGGAAATGCAGGGATTAACTTCTATTTCTAGGGTTGTTGCCAGAAAAGAAAAAGATAATGTTTCAATAATTGGATTGGTGTTGGATAAACGTGAAACACCAAATGGCCATATAATGCTAACTCTTGAAGATCCCACAGGTAATGTTAAAGTTTTAATTAATAAAAATCGAAATGATTTGTTAGCGTTGGCCAGAGATATTGTTTTAGATGAAACAGTAGGGATAGTTGGAGTTAATGGAGATAATATTGTTTTTGCTAATAGTTTATTGTTTCCTGATATTCCTATGACTAAAGAACTGCGTAAATCTCCTGAAGAAGAATATGCTGTATTTATTGGAGATTTTCATTTTGGAAATAAAGAATTTTTGAAAGACGATTTTTTGAAATTTGTGAGTTGGTTGAAAGGGGATACGGGAACGGAGAGTCAAAGAGATATCGCTTCTAAAGTAAAATACATCTTTCTAGTAGGAGATTTGGTTGAAGGGGTGGGTATTTATCCTGGACAAGAAAAAGATCTAGAAATCGATGATATATACCAACAATACGAAGCATTAACTGAGTATATTGCCATGATTCCCACACATATGAAGATAATCATTTGTCCAGGTAATCACGACGCTATGAGAATTGCAGAACCACAACCTGTTTTGTATAAGGATTTTGCAGAGTCAATATGGAAATTACCTAATGTGGTTTTGGTAAGTAATCCCGCGATGGTCAATGTGGGTAAGAAAGAAGGATTTCCTGGTTTCGATGTTTTGATGTATCATGGATTTAGTTTTCCCTTCTATGCGGATGTAGTCAAAGGGATAAGAGAAAAGGGCGGACAGGACAGGAGTGATCTTATAATGAAATTCTTATTGCAAAGAAGACATTTGGCGCCAATGCATACATCAACATTGTATTTACCCGATGCTGAGAAAGACTATTTGGTTATAGATAAAGTTCCTGATTTTTTTATTACGGGGCACATTCATAGAGCGGCCATAGCTAACTATAGAAATATTACGATGATCAATTGTTCTACATGGATTCCAACATCTGATTATCAAGTAAAGTTAGGTATAAAGGCACAGCCTTCTAAAGTTCCTGTTGTCAATTTACGTACGCGCGAAGCAAGAATAATGAATTTTGGAGAGAAAGAGAGTTAAAATGGTTAAAGTAAATTTAGAAAAGTGCAAAGCAGTTGGATTACTTGTTAAATCACTCAAATCTCCTATGCAAAAGAACGTATTAATTGAAAAAAACGAGACTAGTTTATTGAAGCTTTTGTGTGTAATGTCTATTTGTCATAATATTAATCATGATAAACATTTGCGTGCATGGGACACGTTTATTTCTTCAAGTCCTGAAAAATTTAATGCAGAGTATCTTGCGGATTTATCAGCTGAAGAGTATGAATCTTGGTTTGAAGGGCTTGATGAGAAAAGAACAGATGGGGAGGTAAGAAGCGCCTTTATTCGAGATTTGTCATCAATGTTGCTTTCCAAATATTCTGGAAGTGTTGTTGAGTTGTTAGATTCTTGTGAAGGTAAAATTGGTGGAGAGGCTGGGTTGTTGATGCGATTAGATTTGTTTAAGGCGTACGCTGAAGATCCTTTAAAGAAAAAATCTGCTGCGTTTATTAGTGAATTGGTGGGAAAAGGCCTGGCTGAATTTTCTGATATGGAAAACATACCGCCAACTGTTGATTATCATGTTACTAGAATGTTTATCAGATTAGGGGTGATAGATGTAGAAGAATATATGGATAAAATAAATTCTGGTGTGGAGTTTACGCTTGAAGAAGATACTGCTGTTAGATTAAATGTGGCAGAGGCTGCAAAAGAGATGGCAAAATATTCTGAACATAATATTGGCGACCAATCATTTTTGTTTTGGCAAATAGCGAGAAATTGTTGCAGAAAAGATAAAACTTGGTGCAAACAGTGTGTTAAAGAAAATTGCACTTTTGTTAAACAAACACCTAATGACTGTTTAAAGCGATGTTTGTTTACTAATGTTTGTGATAACAAAGAGAATGCCTTGTCTATAACTGAGCCTAAAATTAAAACTACATATTACTAAAATGGATGAAGAAACAAAAACAGAAGAGAAAATAATTGCATCATCTAAGATGTTGGCTTATTTTGATACTATAGAGCACGGTGTACAGACCGAGTTCAAAATAGCTTCTGAAGCGAGAGCTAAAGGGTTTGATCCTGTGGATAGGGTGGAAGTTAAACTAGCAAAAAATATGGCGGAGAGGGTAGTAGGATTGATATCTACTGTTGCTCCGCAGATAGTAGATAGTGGGGTTGTAGGTAGGATTATTGAACTGGAACAAGAATATGGTAAGTTAGATTGGAGAGTTGCACTTAAGATTGCTGAAGAAATAGCTGCAGAAAAGTTTTGTAAATTTGATAATAAAGTAGAGGCTATAGAGGTCGGAGTTAGAACGGGGTTTGCATATCAAACTGTGGGTGTTGTAACTGCACCATTAGAGGGTTTAACTAATATTGAAGAAAAAGATAGGCTTGATGGTAAAGGGAAATATTTGTGTTTAAATTTTGCCGGACCTGTAAGAAATGCTGGCGGTACTGCTGCAGCTTCTTGTGTTTTGATTGCGGATTATGTTAGAAAGAAAACAGGGTATTTGCCTTATGATCCAACTGAAGATGAAGTAAAAAGAATTTTTGTTGAGATTTCTGATTATCATGAAAGGGTAACTAACCTTCAATATTATCCTAGTGAAAAGGAAATGGAATTTATGGGTAAAAACATGCCCATAGAGATTAATGGGGATCAATCTGAGAAGTTTGAAGTTTCTAATTATAAAGATCTGCCAAGAATTAAAACAAATATAATTAGAAGCGGTTATTGTTTATTGTATTCTAGTTGTTTGCCTCTTAAGGCTGAAAAGTTATGGAAACAACTTTCTAAATGGGGAAATGATTTTGATATGGATCAATGGAATTTTATGGAGGAGTTTGTTAAGATTAAGAAAGAAGTTCACGCGCATGGTAAGAAAGCATCTGCAGGTGATGAAGGTAACATAACTCCAGACTATACATTTATTGCCGATTTAGTTGCAGGGCGTCCTGTTATTGGACATCCTCTAGCTCACGGCGGGTTCAGATTAAGATTTGGTAGAAGTCGGACTTCGGGATATAGTGCGCAAAGTATTCATCCTGCAAGTATGCATGTTCTGAATGATTATGTTGCAACAGCAACCCAACTTAAAGTTGAACGTCCAGGAAAAGGTGCGGCGTATACTTCTTGCGATACAATTGAAGGACCTATTGTAAAAATAGATGATGGTTCTGTTGTTTATTTGGGTACTGATGCTAAGGCACGAGAGTATAAGAAAAGAGTTGTTGAAGTTTTATATTTGGGGGATGTGTTGATTAATTATGGTGATTTTCTTAATAGGGCGCATAAATTACTACCCCCGGGATATTGTGAAGAGTGGTGGATTTTAGAATTTCAAGAAGCGGTGGAGAAGGAATATGGTCGTTTGGATTTAGACAAATTGTCTATGGAGATAGGGGTAGATAAAGGGTTTTTAAGAGATTTATTTGAGGATTCGCTAAGAACAGATGTAAATTTTTCTTTTGCTTTGAAGGTTAGTAAACGATTTAAGATTCCCTTGCATCCAAAATATACATTTCATTTTACTGCGTTGGAGACTGAGCAGTTAATTTCTTTAATCAAATGGGTTAAAGGTCGTAAAATTGAAAAGCAAGAAGAAAAAGAAAAATTTGTTTTGAAAATAGAAGAAGATGGTAAAAGAGCACTAGAGTTGTTGGGCATACCTCATAACGTTTCAGAGAACGGGTGTGCAATACTCACAATGAGCTATGGTGATGCTTTAATTTGCACTTTGGGTTTGGATACTAAGTCGGAAGAAGACGTTCTTAAGTTGATAGAGGAAAACAAAGAAAAGAAAATTATGGATATAGTAAAGTCTATTTCTTCTGTTATGTTAAGAGATAAATCAGGTTTATTTATTGGATGTAGAATGGGTAGGCCGGAGAAGGCTAAAATGAGGAAGATGACTGGGACTCCTCATGTTTTGTTTCCAATTGGAGAGGAAGGGGGAAGATTACGATCTTTTCAAGCAGCTTTAGAAGTCGGAAAGGTTACTGCAGAATTTCCAATTCGTTTTTGCGATGCTTGTCAAATTGAAACTCCTCTAAACGTTTGCGAAAAATGCGGAGTACGAACTAGAAAGCAATATGCTTGTAAAGTGTGCGGTGTTGTGGATGAAGAGGTGTGTAAAAGACATGGTAAGGCCGATGCATCTTCTAAAAGAGAGATTGATCTTAGGAGAATATACAATTCTTGTTTGAAAATGGCGGATTTGAGAGCTATTCCTGATTTAATTAAAGGCGTGAGAGGGACATCAAACAGAGAACACATACCTGAGCATTTGTTAAAAGGAATATTGAGAGCATACAATGGGGTTTTTGTTAATAAAGATGGTACGATTAGATATGATTGTAGCGAGATTCCTGTTACTCATTTTAAACCAAAGGAAATTGGTGTTGGAGTAGAGAGATTAAGAGAATTGGGATATGAAGTTGACATTAAAGGACGATCTTTGGGAGAAGAAGATCAAATTTTAGAATTAATGCCCCAAGATATACTACTTCCTTGTTGTCCAGAGTCGCCAGATGAAATGGCTGACAATGTTTTGATTAAAACCACTAAGTTTATTGACGATATATTAGTATCTCTATATGGGATGCAACCATATTATAATGTTAAAAAACGAGAAGATTTGGTTGGTCATTTTGTTATTGGATTGGCGCCGCACACAAGTGCCGGGTCTGTGTGTAGAATTTTAGGGTTTTCTAAAACTCAAGGTTTTTTTTCACATCCTTACATGCATGCGGCGATGAGGCGAGATTGTGATGGTGATGAGAGTTGTTTCTTTTTGCTATTAGATGCGTTCCTTAATTTTTCTCAGAAATATCTTCCTAACAGCAGAGGAGGTATGATGGATGCGCCTTTAGTTTTAACATCTATTTTAGCTCCCGGCGAAGTAGATGATATGGCGTTTGATATTGATATTGTATGGAAATATCCTTTGGAATTCTATAACGCATGTTTAGAATACAAAAAACCTTGGGATGTCAAGTTGAAAATGATTAAAGACACCTTAAATACTGAAGAACAGTATGAGGGGATGGGATTTACTCATGATACTGATGATTTTAATGTTGGAATAAATTGCTCCGCGTATAAGATCTTACCTTCTATGGAGGAGAAATTAAAAGGACAGATGGAGATAGCTGAAAAGTTGAGATCTGTTAAAACAGGAGATGTGGCTCGATTAGTTATTGAAAGGCATTTTATTAGAGATACAAAAGGCAATTTAAGAAAATTTTCTCAACAACAGTTTAGGTGTGTGAAGTGTAACACAAAATATCGTCGTCCACCATTAATAGGGAAGTGTACGGAATGTGGTGGGAAGATTATATTTACAATTTCTGAAGGAAGCATTGTTAAATACTTACAACCATCTATTAGTTTGGCAGAAAAGTATGATGTGCCCATATATTTGCAACAAAGTTTAGAGTTGCTTAAACGCAGGGTAGATGGTGTTTTTGGTAAGGAAAAAGATAGACAAGAGGGACTTGGCAAATGGTTCGGTTAACTGAACAAGGAATTATTGATAAAATTAGAGAAAAGCAAGAGCTTAGACAGATTTCTGAGGATTTTGTTAAGCACAAGATTGCGGAATATGTGCGAACTCACCCAAAGGTATCTAATTTTGAAGATGTTGGAGCTAAAGATTTTGCTTTGATGATTAAAAGGTTAAGAGGGGAGTGTCGTCAAGCGTTTGGTATGTTTTTCACAAGATTTGCCAAAAGAAGAGACAAACATTTGCGAGCATACTTAGAAGACGATTCTGAAGAAAATTATGTTATGTTATTGAAGACCCATAAATCGTCTAAAGAACGGGTAGAGATTTATCTTGAAATTTTTGATGAACTTTTTGCAATTACTGGAAAACCTTCTTCGATTCTAGATCTGGGATGCGGGATGAATCCTTTGTCTTTTGACTTAATGGGGTTGTCTAAAGTTAAATATGATGCGTGGGACATTTCATTAGGTGATTTGGAGTTTATTTCTAAGTTTTTTGAATCAAAAAAAGATGTGGATTTCAGTTTTAAAGAAATGGATTTGCTAGAGTTGAAATCATCTGAAATTGATTTTCCCGACGTCGATGTTTGCTTTATGTTTAAATTGTTAGATCACCTGGATTTGGGTAAAGATCATAAACTGAGTGAGAAATTAATAACGTCTGTAAATGCAAACTGGGTTGTGGTCAGTTTTTCAGCTAAAACGTTATCTAATAAACCAATGAATCATCCGCAGAGGGGTTGGTTTGAATTGATGTGTAAACGGTTAGGATATAAAGTCGAGTGTATCCAGAAAGTGGGAGAAATATTCTATGTCGTTAAGAAATAATTATCCTAAAGTTATCAAGATGTAGGGGATATTGCATATTTTTTTTGTTTCGTCTTCATGAGCCAAACCAAGTTTTTTGATTAATTCTACTGCGCGTGTTCCAACAACATTTAGTAGATCTGCAGTTTGAATCATACTTATGGCGGTTTCTTCTGAGACTTCTTCACCATTAAAAAAATCAGCTTTTAGATTTAGACAAGCACCATCTTCTTCTATTTCTTGACCTTTTATTTCTTTATCACAAATAGCTAATAGAATTCGTTTATCGTGAGTAGTGTGTTGCTTGATGAACATTTTAAATTTTAGATTTGATTGGTTTTTTAACACCACATGCGGAACATTTTAGGTTAGTTACATTACCTTCTTTTGCTATTTGGGTATCCGGTTTTCCACATTCAGAACAGAGAACAAATGTTCTAGTGTATTGCTCAATTTTTTCGTTGATTCTTGTAGCAGATACTTTTGTTCCAAACACCGCGGTGTTTAAATCTCGCATAACTCCAGGAGTTGCAAGTTCTTTTAGAATATACTTTAACATGTGATTTACAGGCCTTCTAAGGTCCTTTGCGATGTGGCCAAAGTTGCTCACGATGGTTTTATTACCTTCAAGATGGCCTTTAGCTTTAGGAATCTCAAATCTTTCTGCAAAGATTACAGACTCTGGAAGCTCTTTTCTAGCCTTCTTCAGCATTTCTTCGTAATTTGGTACACTCATCTACTTTCACGGACTGGCGGCTTATATATAAAATTAATCATTGTCATTAGAAATGTTTAAATAGTCGTTTTCGGGTATTACAGGCTATATGGTTTTTGAATCTATAATTAATCCATTAAGTGCGGAAAAAAGGCCATGGATTTTGCTCTTTATTGGATTTCTTTACGCGTCACTTGCTCTTTTACTAGCTCTGTGGATCTTTAGCGATCAAGCAGGACTGATCATGGTTTTTCTGACAGTTCTCGCATCTGTGCCCTTCATCTACAAACTTTTGAAAGGAGAGGAAGAAAAAGATTTAGTTGCAGAAAAGGAACTGGGATTGTTGAAAGAACACACTAAAGCGCTGGCCTATCTAACTTTTCTTTTTATTGGAATAACAATTGCGTTTACGTTTTGGTATTTAGTTTTGCCTGCAGATGTTTCTGTGGCTGCATTTGAGATTCAAGCAGATACAATCTCACAAATAAATTCTCCTGCAACTGGAAATTTTATTGGAAAGACTAATGTGTTTTTTCAAATATTATTGAATAATTTGAAGGTGCTGGCTTTTTGTATTTTGTTTTCATTTTTCTATGGTGCCGGAGCAATATTTATTCTTACATGGAATGCGTCCGTTATTGCGACTGCGATAGGGATGTTGGCCAAATCTAAACTTAATGCGGCACTGGTTGTGGAAGGCGCGTCTCATGTGGTTTCTTATGCATCTATTTTGTCCTCTTCATTCTTACGTTATTTTACTCACGGGATATTTGAGATCTTAGCGTATTTTGTTGGTGGGCTGGCTGGAGGAATTATTTCGTTTGCTGTAATTAATCATCATTTTGGTACGAAGAAGTTTTATAATGTGTTAATGGATAGTTCTGATTTGTTAATTATATCTGTTGTGATTTTGTTTTTTGCTGCAGTAGTTGAAGTGTTTGTAACTCCTGCTTTGTTTTAGTGCTTATTTTGTATTGGTAAGGTGTTTTTGTGAATATTGATATAAAAGGACATAAATTTTTGTTGAGGAAATGTGAAGACACGGACTATGATTTTGTTTTTGAACTTCTTAAGGAAAATATGTATGATGCATTTATACGACATTGGGGATCGTGGAACTCTCAGTCTTTCGAAGATGGGTTTGATAAGAATAAAATTATGATCATAGAGTACGAGGGTAAAAGAGTGGCATTCTTTGATCTAAAATGTGGTAGGGATGCCGCGTATATCAATAATGTGCAAGTTTCTACTAAGTTAAGGGGAAAAGGCCTTGGTACTTTTCTTATTGGGTTAATGGAAAAGATGGCAAAAGAACACAATCTCACCAGAATAAGACTAAAAGTGTTTAATGATAATGTTGCGAAGGGATTGTATGAGCGACTAGGCTATAAACCTGTTAAGGATGATGGTGCTTCTTCTATTCTTGAAAAAGCTTTGTAAACTTATTCTAGAACTTTTATTCTTCCTGGTTTGATTTCAAAGATGTCTCCTTCTTCTAGAAGTCTTTTGATCAAAGAGTCTGCTTCTGGGATGGTTGATGCGGCAATAACTTCATCAATATCTACACCCTCGCCTGCGTCTTTTTCTTTTATTATTTTTATCAATTTATCAACCGTTGATTCCTTTGCAGGGGTCGCACCCATAACATCTTCAAATTCAGTTACGCTTGGTGATTCTGGTTTAGGTTTTTCTACGGGTTGTAAGGTTTCTTGACACTTTTCTCTTTTTCCCAACTCGTGCTTTCGTAATTCTAACCATTTAGGATTGTCAATTTTTCTTATTATTTCTGGGAGAATGTACTTTATATTGTTGTATTCTCTTATTCTTCCTACTATGTTTACTAATTCACCTGTGTTGAAGTTTTTGAATGATTCAACGTCTTCAAACCATCTTAGATCTATTGTGCCTGAGCCGTCATCTACTGTGTAATTTTTTTCATCATCTAATTTGGCAATTATCATAGCCATAATATTAATTCTAGAAACGTTGCCATAAGAGGTGAGAACGTAGTTAGGTTTCCAACCTTCTTCTTTTATAAACTGGCCATTGGAGATTTCATCTACTTTAACTTTGAATGCCACTTGTCTTTTTTGTACGCTATCTGGTGTAATTTCTGCGATATGTTCCACCCCACTGATTGTGAATATTTGAAGTATATAATATTTTTGTAGGTCTTTAGATTCTACTTAAAAAGCCCCGCTTAGGTTCGAAGACATCTCCCGATCTTTTAAGTTTCTCAATTACTTCTTCAACTGCACTTTCTCTAATGTCTTGAGTATCTGCTTCTTTTATTATGTCATCGATTGGTATGACTTTTCCAACTTTGTCCTCTAGATCTTTTATGATTTCTTTCACAACACCAATTTGGCCACGTTGAGATGCAGTTATTCCTGAGCTTATTCTATCAATATCAATTTTCCCCGTGTCTGGATCTAATCCAATTTGGCTCAGACAGAAATGTAGCAGTTCGATTGCGCGTTTCGCATCATCTCTGTTTACAGTAGTTGCTAGTCTAGATTTTGCTGATGCTTCTGATAATCTAACAAGACCCTCTAACTGTCTTGCGGAAATAGGGATGGGTTGAACGCCGCCATCTTCGGTTCCTGAGTTTCTCATCTTTACATAATATGCCTTAATTTCTTCTAATGCATCATCAGTTAGTTGGGGTTTACATTTTGTTCTTGTATAGACTAGATACTTTCTGAGTAGATTGTCTCCTATCTCTGATTTTCGTATATCTGTAGCTTTGTGGAGATTAAGTACGAATTTTGCCAGCGCTTCATCTTTTTCTGGTTCGGGCATATCTCGCACCGGGAAGATTAGATCAAATCTGTTGAGTAAAGAAGGAGGTAAGTCAATTTGTTTTGCTAGCAGTTCATATGGGTCGAATCTTCCAAATTTCGGGTTTGCTGCAGCAAGAACTGTTGTTTGACATTGTAATGTTGCTTGAATATTTGCTTTACTTATTGTTACAGTTTGTTGTTCAAGAGCTTCGTGCATCGCACTTCGATCTTCTTTACTCATTTTATCCAACTCATCTATCATACAGAAGCCTTTGTTTGCAAGAACTAATGCACCTGCTTCAAGACTCCAACCATTAAGAAACTCATCTTTAACAACTGCGGCAGTTAAACCTGCACCGGATGCACCTTTACCTGATACATATTTACATTTGGGAGCAACAACTGCGCAACGTTTAAGCATCATAGATTTACCCGAACCAGGATCGCCCACTAAAAGCACGTGCATGTCTCCTCTGGTGGATACTCCGTCAGCTCTTTTTTTATGTACGCCCCCAATTAATTGTAGTACTAATGCCTCTTTTATTTTATCGTGACCATAAATAGATGGGGTTATTGATTGCACAAGTTTTTCGTATACTTTTGGGTCGTTTGAAAGATTTATTATTTCTTCTTTTTCTTCTTTTGTTATTTGTATTTGAGTGAAATCTTCCTCTACGCTAATTACATGATTTGCATCTATTAGTAAATCAAATTTAGTTGATTGACTTCCCGATCTTAATATGATTGGGACTTCTTTTATTGAACCCACTATTCTTATTTTTGAACCTGGGTTGGTTCTTTTATCCGAGATGGGGCTGACTAGATCATCTTTTAAGAATACATTCATTCTTTTCGGCTGTTCACCACCTTCTAGATCTTCAGTTGCTTCTTCAAGTACAATTCCTTGCGCATCTACTAGTTCTTTACTTAATAATCTAAATTTTCCTTTTCTACCGCAACCACATCTTGTTGGTTCGTTGAATTTATTTTCTAATTGTAATACAGACATTACATTACCACAACTTGGACATTCGAATCTCGCGGTTGTAACTTGCGGGCGTACATCTGATTTTTGTCGTACGGTGCCAGTAATTGTTAATAGTCCCCCTATGTGTTTACTTCTGATATCTCTGATCATTATTGTTTGGGATTCCGGCAAGTTGAAAGGCCTGATGTGAAATCTTTTTATTTCTTCAGGCAAGTCAAATTCTTTTATTCCAATTTCTGCAGCTTTCAGAACTTCTTCAGGATAATCAAGCAATAGTTCTGCCAGTTCTATATCGTGTTTAGAAAGTTTTGCGAAGTCTATGTCTAACCAATTTTTTCCTACTCTTATTCTTTCAAGAAGTTCACTCATGTAGTTTTCTTCAAAGAACTCCTTGAATCGGGAAATTTGTTCCGTGACTTCAATTGTATCCATTTTCAATCATCCTTTTTTAATAACGCTTAAGCTACTATAATAACTTTATAAATGAAGTTGTCTAGTGACCAGTGGTGTGGGATCATCCCTGAGATGCCAGAATTCGGTGTTTTCAGGAATTTTCCGCACTAGACAGGTAAATTTATTTTAGGTTTAGGTTGTCTAAGTTTTCTAATAACTTATCAACTGCCAGATCCACTTGAACTTCACTTTTTGTTCCAGTACAAACAATTTTTCCATTGCTAAACAATAAGAAAGTTGCTTTCTGAGTTTGGTCTTCAGGCAAGTAGCCTTTTAGTTTATAAACCAAACCAGGGAATTGTTCCGGTTCGTATTCAGTGTTCTCTAGTTTCATTGCTAGAACATTTAAATTAAGATCTCTACCAATTGAACCAGATGCAACAATGTTTTGAACATTGATCTCAGGATCGACTGTAATCTTGACGTTGATCTTTTCTAAACTCTTTTTAATTTGTTTAAGAGATTCAGAAACATCTGCAAGAGTTTTTGCTCCAGTGCAGACAACTTTACCAGAGTTGAAGATTAGAGCAGAAGTTTTAGGTTCTTTAACTCTAATTACAAGACCAGGAAATTGTTCTGGGTTGTATTCTGTGTTTGACAGAGTAGCTGCCATCTTCTCTAAAGGAATGTCGTGCTCCAAAGAAGTTGATACAACAATGTTAACAACTCGTATATCGTGTTTTCCCATTTATAAGCACCCCCAGGATTGCGATTTTTGTTTAAAAGTGAGATTGTTCCCGCTTTTATAAAAGTAAAGCTCTTTCCTTTATAAATACTTTTATTTTGCAAAGGAAGCGTAAGAAGCTATATTTTAGGGAATGGTTGCCCCCTTGACTTCTACTGGAGAATCCTTTCTTCTGTGTTTTTTAGGGTTTTAGAGGCTTTGGTGTGGTTTTGTATGATAAGGGGGACTCCTTGGTTTCTAGTGGAGATTATGTGATTTTGGCGAACGTTTTATATCTACTTTGAACTATATGTTCTAATAGCTGTTTTATTTTTTGGTAAGCTTAATATGCGATTTAATTAATCTTTTTTATAAAATGGAAAACATAAAGATGAAAGTAAAAAAATTGCATGCTGATGCAATAGTTCCTAAGCATGCACTAGTTGGTGATGTTGCGGTTGATTTACATTCTGTTGAAGATGTTGTAATTGCGCCGGGCGATCGAAAATTAATCGGTACTGGTTTGTCTATTGCATTTCCTATTGGTTACGCGGCTTTAGTTTGGGATAGAAGTGGTATGGCTAAATTAGGTTTAAAAACAATGGGCGGTGTGATAGATCCGACTTATAGAGGCGAGTATAAGATATTTCTATTAAATACAACTAAAGAAGATTATTCTGTTTCTAAAGGAGATAGAATTGCTCAGTTATTAGTTCAGAAGGTTTATTCTCCTCAAATAGAAGTCGTTGAGGATTTAGATGATACTGAGCGTGGAGAAGGCGGGTTTGGTCATACTGGAAGATGATTAAAGTCAATAATAGAAAATTAGTTTCTAATGTTGAGTACTGTGATACTTCTTGGAAGAAAGCTCGTGGTTTGATGTTTAGTTCAAAGATATCTGATAAAGCATTAGTTTTTCCTTTTAATAAGCCCGGAAGGTATTCTTTGCATATGATGTTTGTTTTTTATGCAATAGATGTTTTGTTTTTGGATTCATCAAAGAAAGTGGTTGAGATTAAGGAGAACTTTAAGCCGTTTACAGTTTATTCTCCATCTAAGTTGGCGGCCTATATAGTGGAGTTGCCCTGTGGCTGTGCTAATTCTGTTAAATTAGGCGATAAGGTCTCTTTTTCAAAATCTTTATAAAGAGCTTGGGGATTTGTTGAGGTATGTCGGGGGCATAGTATAACCTGGCTAGAATGGTCGGCTCCAGTTTTGGAGCGATGAGCTGCAGAATTTTGCGGCGATGATGTAACGTCTCGGTCTGTTGAGGCTTTTGCTTCGAGGAAGATACCGTCAGATTGGGGTTCGAATCCCCATGCCCCCATTTTTCTTTTCTTTGTAATTGGTAGTTAGATCTTCTTCTGTTATTTTGTTGGTGTTTCGGGTTGTGAGTTCTAGTGCCTATGTAGTGCCTAAGTTTTTAATTATATATTTTGCATTATCTATATCGGGAGATATATTTATTTAAATAGCTTTGTAGTGCCTAAGTTTTCATGGCTTTTATTCGGACAAAAGAGGTGAATGGGCAAAAATATTATTATCTTGTAGCCAATAAACGAGTAAAAGGCAGAGTTGTGCAAAAGGTTTTGAAGTATATAGGGAAGCCAGAGAATATTCTTACTTTGTATGAAGAAAAAGATGTTAAAAGAACTAGATAATAGAATAGAGTACTGCGAGGAGCAGAAGAGGCGGTTAGTTGACTTTGTAGAGAAAGTTGATTCTAATACTGTTGATTATGCCAAATATAAATTTTATTTAGAGCATTATCTCCAAGACAAAAGCCCTGAAGAGTATCTTGAGATGTTGGATGATCATGTTAAAGAGTGCAAACAACTAAGAGATGAGAAAGTTAATGAAATTAGAAATACTAATTCAAGTTATGCGTCTAGAGCAGTTCTTGTAGCAAGTTTATTAATTGCGTTTTTATTTTTATTCTCACTTTCAATTTTTTCTCATAGTCCCTTAACTGGTTTTGTTGTGGGTGTGGATTTTCCTTCAGTTTCTGTTGAAGATGTTCAAAGATCTGAACTAAAATTACCGGATCCTTCTAATTCTAATGCGGAGATAAGTATCATAGTTTCAGACTTATTAGATGATAAGGAATATTATGGATCTATAGAAGATATGTTATGCATGATTAATTCTACTTTGACAGGGCGTAACACTAATCTAACACCAGAAACAAAAAAAATAATGGAAGAATTATTGTTAGAATTTGATTAAGAACTTTCCATTCTTTTGGATTAATTTATTATCAATCCAGAGTTCTCCATTTTCGCGCATATCTTTAATCATATCCCAATGTAGGGCGGACTTGTTTTCTCCACCTGTTTCTTTGTACGCCATCCCTAATGCTAAATGGATGGTTCCACCAATTTTTTCATCGAAGAGTATTTGTTTTACAAATCTTTTGAGGCCATAGTTCGTGCCAATACCAAATTCTCCCAAGTAGCTGGCTCCTGGATCGATGTTGATCATTTTTTTAAGATATTCTTCGTTTTTCTTGGCTGTTGCTTTTACAACTTTACCTTTTTTGAAGTCTAATTTTACTCCGTCAACTTCTACTCCCCCATATATGGCCGGGAATGTGTATTCAATATGACCCTCAACCGAATGTTTAACAGGTTCAGTAAATACTTCGCCATCCGGCATGTTCCGGTCTCCTGCGCAAATTTTTGATTTCTTACCTTTGATGCTAAAAAATATGTCTGTGTTCTTTGCTTTGATTCTCACTTTCTTACCTTTGTTAACAATTTCTGCAAGTTTCTTCATTCGTGTTTTTTCTTTTGCCCAGTTAACGTTTGTTGCGCCATATACGAAGTCTTCAAATTCTTCTAAAGACATTTCCGCATCTTGAGCTAAAGCGTTAGTTGGATATTCACAAATCACCCAATTATCTTGTTTGTTTACAATAAATTCACTAACTTTGTGTGTATGTTTTCTTCTAAGTGCGACTTTTTTGTGATCTACATGTGTGAGTTCTTTTGTGTTGTACTCTGCACCGATGTGAATAACACCTTGACAGTTCTTTGCTTCATACATGGCAATTTTCGGATCTTGTTTTAGGATGTTGTCTTGAGCGTGTTTGTAGTAAGTATATGCAAATCCTGGCAAGCCTACGTTTAATCGCGGAGCTGCTCCTTTTTTAAGAATGAGTTTACATACTTCCAGTAAAAGGTCCTTTGCATCTGCGCCGCCTTTTACGTTTATTATATCTCCTTTCTTTACTTTAATAGAATAATTAACAAGAATGTCTGCTAGTTTCTTAACTCTTGGGTCAACCATGTTTAATCACCTTGCTTTTTCCTTCTTTTTGGAATCTATATAAATTTTTGTATGGTTTATGTTTAATTCTGTTTGAAGTTATGGTAAGTTATTTTAATACAGTTAAATTAGCCATTATTTGATGAGATTGAGCAAAATTATTTTAGGGACATTATTTGTTTTATTTGTGTTGGTCATTATCTCACTTTTATTTTCTAACGGCAGATTCTTTTGGAATCAAGTACTTGTTACTCCTGCTTTGAAGCCTTTTTCGGACATTTGCGGATATGGGGGTACTTCCGAATACAGAGTTGATTGCGAGTGCAAGGGTTTTTTGTTTAGCGACGTTAAGATAGGGTCAACTTCTCATTTCTGTTTTGGAGAGTGCGGACCCTGTAGTTGCTATGAGCAGTCTTGGATGTATACTCAAAACGGGCCAGAGGCCAATTTGACTGAGATGGATTGTTCTGAACTTTCTCATCTAAGTTGGGCTTTCTCCCATTCTTGATATTTCTCAGATAAGTTTTAAATAGATTTGTTGGACTCTGCTAGTTATGGAAGCGGTGCTATTCGTAGTTTTGTTTGTTTTGATATATGTTGCAATTCTCAAAAGACCATTTAAGATTCATGAAGGCACAATTGCATTTGTTGGTGCAATTCTTGTTTTGTTGTTTGGTTTTGTTTCTCCAGAGGGGGCTGTTCGTGCAATAGTGGGCGGGCAATCACATCCTTGGCAGATCATTGTTTTTTTCATAACTTTTGCAATTATTTCTACAACGCTCGAAGATCTTGGTTTTTTCAAATGGTGCGCAATACATACTACCAATTACGCTAAACATAACGGCTTGAAGTTATTCAACTATCTTTTTGTTATGTTTTCAGTGATTACTTTTTTGACTGCTAACGATATTGTAATCTTAACTCTCACCCCGTTTGTTTTACATTTGGGGTTACACCACAATAAACACCCGAAAGCATATTTGTTCATGTTGTTTTTTGTTGCTAATACAGGATCAGTGGGGCATTTGCTTGGTAATCTAACAAATATTATTGTGGCGCAAAGTTTTGGCATATCCTTTCTCGAGTTTTTCAAATATATGTTTATTCCGATGATTGTTGCGTTGGTGGTAGAGTATATTATTCTGAGAATTTATTTTAGAAAAGAACTAAATCAAACATTTGTTGTTGATAGTTCAATAAAACCGCATCATGCGATAGAGAACAAAGGCAAACTATACTTAGTTCTTGGAATTTTAGGTTTGATAATTTTGTTAGCTCTTCTGGAACCAGTTATAGGTATTCCGCTATGGCAATTAACTACTGTCGGGGCCATTTTAACTGTTTTGTTAGGGCGTTTTAATCTTTTTCATCGCATAATCAGAGTTCCTTGGCAAGTTATATTGTTCGTAACTAGCTTGTTCGTTATTATTGCGGGCTTTGATAAAACAGGAATATCTGCACATCTTGTTGATTATATTTCTAGTTTAGCGCAAAAACCACTATTTTTTGTAACTTTTTTTTGTTCCTTTGTTGCTTCAGTTGTGGCCGCAATACTGAACAACATACCCGGTACGATATTGATGAGCAATCTTCTTTCATCTTCTAGTTTTGTTGGATTGTCTCAGAAATCTGCAATCTATTCTGTAATTATTGGCTCAAATCTTGGGGCCAATTTTACAATAATTGGTGCATTGGCGGGATTGATGTGGATTCATTTGATACGAGAAAAGAATTATCATATAACCGCGCTCGAGTTTTCAAAGGTGGGATTGATTGTGATGATTCCTACTGTTTTCTTTGTGGCTGTGGCATTATTTATTGAGCTGCGTCTTTTTTGAGAGATTATTTTAAACAAGAAGCTTTATATATTAATGGTGGGTTGTTCAGGTACTATGGCGAACGAGGATAAAGAGATTCTAAACAGAATTATTGGTAGCTATAGTGTTGAAGCTAATGGCTTGGAAGACGAGAACAAAATGCTTCAACAGACTGTGATTAATTTGAGATCTGAGTTGTCGAGAGCGCAAAAGCAGCTTGATATGTTCCAAAAACCGCCTTTGTTGGTTGCAGAAGTTAGAGAAATGTTAGATGAGAATGTTCTTGTAAGATTAAATAATGGTAATGAATTCTTTGTTGAGAAAGGGCCAGACTGTCCTAAGCTTAAATCTGATGATGCTGTTTTAGTTGAACAAAAAAACTTAACAGTTCTTAAGAAAATTCCAGGAAGAAAGAAATTTAATATTGAAAAGTTTGTTATTATAGACAAACCGACAGTGACTTGGGAAGATGTAGGTGGATTGGATAATCAGGCTGAAGAGATTAGGGAAGTTATTGAACTCCCACTCCTCAAACCTGAGTTGTTTAAGAAAGTAGGAATCCACCCTCCTAAAGGTATTTTGTTGTACGGTACTCCCGGGACTGGTAAAACATTACTTGCAAAAGCGGTTGCGTCTTCTACTAATTCAACATTCATAGAACTTGTAGGTTCTGAGTTGGTTCAGAAATTTATTGGAGAGGGCGCTAAGTTGGTTAAAGAAGTATTTGACTTGGCAAGAGAAAAAGCGCCTTCCATTATATTCATTGATGAGATTGATGCTTTGGCTGCAACAAGAATAGAGATCGGAACCTCTGGTGAGAGAGAAGTTCAGAGAACTTTTATGCAGTTATTGGCAGAAATTGATGGGTTTAAGAGTTTGGACAACGTAAAAATTATTGGTTGTACAAATAGAAAAGATATTCTTGATCCTGCGGTGACGCGTCCAGGTAGGTTGGATAGGTTGATAAAGGTCCCAAATCCAGATAAAGATGGCATTATTAAAATATTCTCAATCCATACTCGTGATATGACTGTGGATAAAAAAGCTAATCTTGATAAAATTTATAGAGAACTCGAAGGATATTCCGGTGCCGAGATTAAGGCGGTCTGCACTGAAGCAGGATACTTTGCGATTCGTGCAAATAGAACCAAAGTAACTGGAAAAGATTTCTTAGAAGCAGTTGTTAAAGTTAAGCGCGAAGAAGAAGAAGAAGGCGAAGACTTTATGAGAATGTTTGGTTAATTAGCTAGTTTCCACAGACTATCGAAGTAACATTGTAACGTTTCTGCAACATTTCTATCTTCTATCATTATAACTAGTGCTTTTTCTTCTGTAGAACATATCGCTATTTTATCTTTGAATATTGTAAAACTCGCTCTCGTTTTTAGATTGGGGAGAGTTCTAACTTTTATCTCGCTTTTTTCAAATAGATTATCCATTATTTTTCTAAAACTATTAGAAGTTATAGCTCTTCCCCGGGTTTTTTTGTTTTCAAAAAGGTTCAGATAATGAGGGAAATCTGATTTTAATGTGTCTAATATGCCGGGGCGTTCTCCACCACCTAGAAGGCAGAATGAGTCTCGCTCAACACATTCTCTCGCATATATTTTAACACCAGCTTTACCTTCATAAACTGTAACTGCGCGCGATTCTTTTGTTTGCGCATTTATTTTTTTCAATTCTTCAATTATTGTAGAAACTTTTGTTCTTTTTTCTTCAATTTCGTTTAATAAATTCTCAGGATCGGACGGATAAAATAATCTTATGTTTTTCTCTGTAATGTGGCTAACTAATCCTTTGTCTATTAGTGCGTTGAGAATATTGTATGCGAATGATCTATCTATTGAAAGTCGTTTAGCTAGCTCGCCACCACTTCTCCCAGGACCTTTTAGAACTTCTAAGTATACTTCCGCTTGATGTTTTGTTAGGCCGGCCTCCATTAAGTTTTCAATTTGCATGATCTGGATGTGGTTTCTATTGTTTAATAATGTTGTGGTTGATCACAACAACAAAGGTTTATATACTTTAGTTGGTCTTGATGTTTTGTTAATAATTGGGGCGTTTTAGGCAGTTTACGAGGATATTTCAAATGGATAATATGTTGTCAATGTGGGATTTATTGTTGGTAGTTGCTTATTTCGTAGTTCTGGTTGCGGTAGGTTACATCGCATCTAGAAAACAAAGTGATGAAGATTTCTTAATTGCAGAACGGAAACTTGGCGCATGGAGTACTATGGCTACTGTGAACGCCAGCAAGACGGGATCAATAATTATGATCTTTGTTGCAATGGTTTATCTTTGGGGCTTTTCTGCAATCTGGTACTTTATTGGAATGGCGTTAGGTGTTTTGGTTTTTCTGCCGTTTGCATTAAAGTTGAGATCACACTCGGGTGAAAGATATTATACGTTATCAGATTATTTTAAACATAATTATGGAAAAAAAGTTGCAGGGTTTGCTTCTGCATTGACTATATTTTTGATGTTCGGTTTCTTGTCTCTTAATTTAATGGCAGGCACAAAAATATTTGTATTTTTTACAGGTTGGCCGTTTTGGTTGTGCGCTTTGACTATGGTCGCCATTGTTTTAGTTTATTTGTTACTTGGAGGATTTAAGGCAGTAGTGAAAACAGACGTAATTCAATATGGTGCGATGTTTGTTTTATTAGTGATATTAGCTTTTATGATGTTTGATGTTGGAGTTATTCTCCTTGCCGAATGGGATTTATTTGGTGGAGGGATTGCCACAATTGTCGGATTCTTTTTGTTTGGAGTTATGTTACCGTTTGGAATGCCTGAGCTTTGGCAGAGAGTATATTCTACTAAAGATGTAGCTTCTTTGAAAAAAGGATTTATCTTATCGTCTATTGTTTATGCAATCTTTGGTGCATTGCTTGGTATGGTCGCGCTGGTTGTTAAAGCAAAGTTTCCAGGAGTGGATCAAGATTTGGCATTGATTCATGCATTCCAACATCTTTTACCGCCAGGTTTAGTTGGGTTGGCAGTTGTATTGTTGTTTGCGGCAATTATGAGTTCAATTGATACTTACGTTTTCACTGCTGCATCATCTGTTGTACAAGACTTGCTTCATTATACTAAAGCGCAAATGGTTAGTAACATCAGAAAGGTCATGTTTGTTCTTTGTTTGTTGGCGGTGGTATTGGCTGTGTTGATTCAGGATCTGGTGCTGGGTGCTTTTTTTGCGGCTGTAACTTCGGTTTTATCGGTTGCGGCAATTGCTACATGGGTTAAGGTTCGGGTTAAAGCATCTACTTTGTATTATTCAATGATCTTCGGTACTGTTGCATTTGTGATCTTGTTGGTGTTGTCTTTAATTAAAGGAGAATTCCAACCAGCGTATGTTTTTGGTGCGATACTTGCGTCTTGTTTTGGCTTGGGAGTGGGGGCAATAGTTTCTAAGTTTAGATTATCATTTTAGAAAATGCTGTGTGCTCAGCAGTTACTTCCGAATCTCATCGCTTGCGCTCGACCGGTGTTCACTTAATCATTGCACACCCATCTTACGACTTTTGTTGTTATTTAAGGTTATGGGTGTTCTTTAAAATATTCAATTAAGAAGGGCCCTATTGTTAGATTTAGTATTTCTTCTTTTGTCGCCCATTTATACTTTGTATGATCTGGGCCGACTTTTAGTTCTCCTTTGAGAATTGTTGCAGCATACATAGTGTATATGTAATTTTGTTGGCCTATGTTGTCTATGTCGAGTTTATAGATTCCTAAAACCTCTTTGGCTTTTATTGTGAGGTTTGTTTCTTCTTTTACTTCTCTCTCAACACCTTCTTTAGGTGTTTCGTTTTGTTCTAGTTTACCTCCTGGGAAATCCCACTGGTTTGGGAAGTATTTTGAATCGGGGGATCTCAATATAATTAAGAATTTGTCTCCATCTTTTATGATGGCTTTTTGTATGTGTTTCATAGTATCTTAAAGTCTACGCAGATTCGAAATACCCTGGGTGCGTGATTACCGCACTTGTATGTTCCGATAACTTTGTGTTTTAATTTATTTTTTTTACATGCTTTTTCTATTTTTTCTCTTGCAAGATGAAACTCACTTTCATGTAAAAAGTCATAGAAGTGAATTATTGTGTTTTTGCCCGCGTTACTTAATGCCGCATCTAAGAAATCTTCTGCGGATTTAGGCAGAGGCATAAGGATTCTGTCGAAAATAATTGGTTTGTTGTCTTCTTCTAACGGCATTACTTTTGTAGCGTCTGCATTTATCAAGTCTACATTTGTTAATTTGTTTAGCTTTATGTTCTCTAACCCATATTTGTGCCCTTGCGGGTTTATTTCTATACCTGTTATGTGTTTGGCTTCAGAATTTCTTGCTAGGACGCAAGGATATGGTGCGCAGCCAGAGAACATGACTAGAACGTTTTCTCCTTTTTTGACTAATTTCATAATTCTTTTTCGTTCTGTACTCAATCTTGGAGAGAAATATACTTCTTCGACATTTAGTTTCAGTCTACAGTTATTTTCTGTGTAGATGGTCTCTTTTCTTTTTTCACCTGCCAGAACTTTTAACTTTTGAGTTCTGAATGTACCGCCATGGATGCCTTCCTTTTTCGTAACAACTTTTAGTTGTTTATTTATTTCTAGAAGTCTCGTGGCAATCAGCTTTTCATACTTTTTTAACTCTTCATCTACTTCTATTATTGCAATATCGCCAACAGTGTCAAAAGCGGTTTTTAGATTTGATAATAGTTCTTGCGGTATATCGTTTTTCAGAGCTTCCTTTAACGTGGTAGGAGTTCTTTTGCGTTTTGTTAGTTTCTTTTTTGATGTCTTCACGTCTGAGAATTTTTTAAATATATCTTTACTTTCATTTACTGCCAAGTATAGATTATTTTTATCTTTATGGAAATCATAACCTTTTACAGATAAATCATGTTTTCTAATGAATTCCTGTACTTTGTTTGCTATCTTTAGCGGGATTTTGATAACTTCCATCTTACATAAAGTCTCCAAGACCTTTTTGAGATTGTGCGTCTTTTATTTTGCTTAGTTTATCTAATGAGTGTTTGATTCTCTCTTTTGAGAATTCGTGTCTGTCGTGAAGAATTTCATAGATCTTATCTTCATTTATTGGTTTCCATTCCAGTTTGTAATCATCAGTTACAGGCATGTCTTTTATTGTACTAAATACTTCTTGCCAATCATAGTTAAAAAAGTCAGACCATTTGACTTCTTTGAATAATGTATCAAAATCCTCTTTGTGTTCTTTAACAAGTTTTAATCCATTTTTAGGACCAATACCTTTTATTCCGCCAATGTTAAAATCAGTACCAACCAACATCATTAATGCGATAAGTTGATCTCTAGTTAATTCAAGGTTTTTTAGATTAACTTCAAGTTCTAATAATTGAGGTTTTACAGATTCATAACTTAGTTTGCTATTCATCTTTTTTCTTTGACTAACAGATAAATTTTTTACCATTCTCGGAGTGCCGAATGCTAAACAATCAGTATCTTGAGAGATAAGTGCGTAAACATCACCATTACTGCACATGCGTGCGGCTTGAGCTTCACCTTCTGATGGTGCTTGAATAACAGGAAGACCAAACGCTTCAAGAAGTTCTTTTGTCTCATCAACCATTTCTTTTGTTAATCTTGCAGTTCTGCCTGCAAATTTCTTCATACCTTCAACATCTTTCCGCTCTTTAGCAATTTCATATTGTGCTTCGGCGGCTTTTTTTAGTTCGGCTCTTCTTTCTCGTTCTTTCTGCTTTAGCACGGGGGCTTCTCCATCAAACACGAACGCTAACTTTAGTCCCTTGCTCATGAAGCTAATTGTTCTGCTAAACAGTCCAGATATGTGTGATGTGATGTTTCCTTTTGAGTCTCTTAGTGGAGATCCATCATATGTTCTCAAAGTAGTTAGAAATTGATATAGCATGTTGTATGAGTCTACTGCAAATGTTTTCCCTGAGAGTTCATCTATTGAAGTATCTCTGCTTGTTAGAAGGTTCGTTATTTGTACTCCCATATGTTATCTTTTGAAAGGTTTATTTATAAAATTAGTGAAAAATAGAAAAAGAAGGGTTTATTCTACAACCCTAATATCAAGCTCTGCTTTGCCTGCTTGTTCTGTAAAGCCTCCGTCGTACTCAAAAACGTCAATGAAGAGTTTTATTCTCATTCCAGGTCTAGTTTCTAAGTCTGCTTTAACCATATTTTTAGCAGTAACGGTTAATTGAAGGACACCTACTTCGTTTGCAGCAATTTCAAAGTTGCTTAAGTAATTTTCATCTAACCAGCTAGTTATGTCTATGTCATCATTTATTCTTTGATAACTGCCAGAACCAATTTTTTCTTCAAGAGAAACATCTCTTATTTCTATCGTGTACTGGTAAGCTTTTGGTTTGGTGTTTTTTATTGCCAATCCGAAAAGTCCTGTTTCTCCTATTTTTAGATTCTTGAATGCAGGATAGACTTTTGCTCTTGTAGCGCCCTTTATGGAGCTTCTTGCAGCTTCAATTTCCGAATTGGTTAGTTCTGTTGGAACTTCACTCACTTCCGGAACTGTTTCTTCAGGTTCTTCTACCATCTCTGGTTCTTCAACAACAGGTTCCGGTTCTACTTCCGGCTCAGGTATTGTTTCTGTAGCGGGTGCACTCGCTATTGTCTCAGTAGGTTGAACTGTAGATTCTCCACATGCTGTTAAAAATATGCAGACTGCGAGAATTGCAAATAATGCTATTAGTTTTTTCATTTTTAACCCCCTTTAAACAACTCTTATGACGATTGTTTCGTAGCTGTAGGTTTCGATTGGTTTTGAGTTCTCATCAACCGTAACAAGTTCAAAGTTGTATGTTACTCTTGTACCGTCTTTAACAGGTTCTTCGGGCTTTAATGTTGACCCAACTTCAATTGCTATAGGAATTAATACTTCAGAGTTCTTCTCTACTTTGAAGTTTTTAAATTCGTTGTTTTTAAACCATCTTTCTACGTTTTTTGAGTAATGTACTTCGCTGAAGCTCATTCCTTCTTTTTGTTCAGTTGTGTATGATTCTAATCTTAAACTAAAATTTGAATCGTAGTGGTATACATTTCTTACTTTGATTCCAAAAACGTATGTTTCGCCAAGTTCCATCTTTTTGAATCCACTGGCGATAACAGATCTTTCTTCTCCTAGTTTGTGATTTCCTAGTTTTTCTATTTCTTCTTGGCTTAAAGTATACTCTTCTACCGTTTCATTGCTTGGTGTCGTGATGTTTGCTTCTGGTTCAAGTTCATCTTCAGGTTTGGTGATTATGACTGAAGTATCTTCATCAACAGGCGTTACTGTTATTTGTTGTTTTTCTTCAATGATAACCGGTTCTGATGTTTCAATAACTGGTTCTTGTGTGGGTTCTTCAACAGTTTGTTGAACCTCTGCACAACCTAAAATGGATAAAAGTACAACTAATATACTTAATGCGCTAACAATGTTTGATTTCATAGACTTCGCTCCTCCCTCTATTTTTTAGTGAATTTATCGACGAGGGAGACTATAAATACTTTTCTATTTTAGAGCTTTTTCAAAGTCATGCCTTTGAATTCTTTGTCAAGCATTTCTTGAGCTCTTTTTGTAATCTCGCCAGTTGTGAGAAATATGATTGGGAGTTTGAGGCTTTGAGATCGAATGAATGCGGAACTTAAATCACCATCATTGCATTTCTTTTTATTTTTGGCTTTACAGAAATATTGTAGTTCTCCAAAAACGCTAGGGATTTCTATAATTAATTCAACATCTGAGTTTTTCCTTATAACTTCTGTGCTGTGAACTGTGATGTTGTTGTTCTCGAAATATGATTTGATTATATGTAGAAAATCATCATTTTCCGTAATTGTGCGTTCCGTTGGAGATAATTGTTTTTGTTTTTCTATTTTAGGTTCTAGCTTTTTAATTTCTGGTTTTTTTGGTTCAGGTATTGGTTTAGGGGGCTCTATTTTTTCTTCTTTAACTATTGGCTCAGGTTTTGGTGGTGTTTTTTCCTCTTTGACCAAACCAAGCTTTTTCTTTATTATCGTGGCTGCCTCGTTATCAGGTAATAGATGCCATTTCCAGAATACTAGTTCTTCTTCTCCCGCCGTGACGTTTAGCATTACTGCAAAATCTTTTAGTTCTCTTAGTGCGGTTCTTTCTACAGGTCCTACTTCTTTATCTTTCAATACTTTGTCTTCTTTTAGAATATCATAAGTTCTTCTTGCTTTTTCATGTAAATGATCATAAAGAATATCTAATTTTGATTCTTGACCTTTAGTATAGTATACTGGAGATCCCCCTATTTTTGCGGTTGAGATTTTAATTTGTTTATTGGACAGAAGTTCAGAAAGAATTGCACCTGCAAACATTGAGTCTATTTTCATGGCTTTGGCTAAGTCTACAGGTAGAACAGGTCCTCGAGATTCGATGAATTGTAGAAATTTGCCTTTGTCTTGTGCAATTTTGGCAAAGTTGGCAATGTCCATAGCTAATAATTTATTTGTAAGAGTTTATATATTTTTGGAAGTTGACTCAAGGCCGAATCCAACGGGTTTCGTAGTAAACTACGTCGCCTTCTGCATCTACAATTCCTAAAAGAAGTCTTTTTTTTGTTGAGTGCGCCACTCGATTTTTTGCTGAGAATTCATGCCATGTTAGCGTGTTGCCCTCACTTACAGGAAATACAACCCATTTAGCATGATCTTCTCCAGGCTTTACGCCTCTATCATATACTCGGAAGTCTGCTCCAAATTTCAAAGCAGTTTTGATGATGTATCCACGATCTCTAAAGTCGCTGAAAACAGAATATCTAATCCAAAAATTTGGTTCTCGCTTTCTCGCTTTTTTCATGTACGATTCGGAGCTCATTGGTTTGTTTCTTCCATCAAGAACTACGATTTTTTCTTTTTCCATTAGGTAAAACGCTTCAATCAAGGATAGCTCTAGTTTTTTTCTTTTTATTGCTCCAAATCTGCTTGTGTTGTAAAGTTCTCTTGCCTCATCACAATCTTCGCAGAGCACTTTATCTTCAACTAAGCGAGCTTTGATTAATTCTTTTTTTACCATGGTTCTTCTTTCTTTGTCTCTTTTTTAAATGTTTATATAGTTAGATGTGTTGGTTCTTTAATTTCTATATGGAAAATAATCTTTGTTAACGGTTGAAACCGTAACTATTAATAATGCGGCTCTAGGTAAAAAGATCTATGCAAATTACATTATTAGGTACTTCTTGTATGGTGCCGACAAAGGAAAGAAATGTTGCGGGTATTTTCTTGCAATATAAGTCCGAAGGACTTTTGTTTGACTGTGGCGAAGGTACTCAGAGGCAGATGAATATTACAGGTATTAAACGTACTGCGGTAACTAAAATTCTAATTACGCATTGGCACGGAGATCATGTTTCAGGTTTACTCGGATTAATGCAAACGAAATCTAATAGCGAAGAAAATCCTAGAATTGATATTTGGGGTCCAAGAGATACTAAGATGAGAATTGAACATTTAATGAAAGCAACAATCTTTAGTTCTAAGATGGATATTAGAGTGTATGAATTAGATCCTAAGGGTGTTGAAATGTTCTATGAGAACGAAGATTACTATCTAGAGTGTGCGCCATTAGAACATGGGTTACCTTGCATCGGATATAGTTTTGTAAGTAAAGATAGAAGAAGAATTGATACAGCATATATGAAGAAAATGAATGTGCCCGATGGCCCGCATTTGAAGAAACTATCTAAAGGGGAATCTATTACTTACAAGGGGACTGAGATAGACGTTGAAAATGCAACTTATATTGTTGAAGGTAAAAAATTCACTTATGTTGCGGATACTGAATTTTGTCCTAGTGCTGTTGATTTAGCGGAGAATGCTGATGTTGTAGTTTGCGAAGCAACCTATGAGAGTAGCAAGTTAGACAAAGCAGAAGGGTATAAGCACATGACTGCACAACAGGCAGGTTTGTTGGCGAATCAAGCAGGAGCAAAAAAACTGGTTTTGAATCATTTTTCTCAACGTTACAAAGAACCTTTGCCGTTAGTTGAAGATGCGAGAACTGTTTTCGATAATGTTGTAGCTGGTGAAGATTTCATGAAAATAAGGCTCTAACTCCTTAATTTCTGTATTATTAAAAGGTAAGCTTTTTATATAAGAGAAACCTGAAAGTTCGTATACTAGATGTTTATAATCTAGAATGAATCAAAGAGGTGAATGTCATGGCTGGTCTCGGTCTTGAAGGAATAACATTAGCGGTTATCGTTGGTACATTAGCAGCGATTGTATACAGTTTAA